>Ga0209062_1001039_pt1 | contig 58137 bp, 54 predicted proteins | sample Coa_R2_2_FD_187158 | JGI IMG/M metagenome (GOLD analysis project Ga0209062, IMG submission 187158) | Surface soil microbial communities from Centralia Pennsylvania, which are recovering from an underground coalmine fire - Coalmine... | ecosystem: Environmental > Terrestrial > Soil > Unclassified... | reverse complement strand
GACCCCGGCGCGGCGCGCAGCCTCGCGGACGCTGACCTGCTCCGGGCCGCCCTCTGCGGCAAGCTCAAGCGCAGCATCGACCAGCACGCGTTTGAGGTCGCCGTGATGATACCGCCTTGGCGAAGGCGACGGGCGGCCTGCTGAACGTTTCGGACGGGGGAATCGCGGCATGGGTGCGACCCTATCATCAAGCGAACGTGAATGTAAGCGTCGATTACATTATTGACCTGGACACGCCGCCCGAATGTAACTGGTGATTACATTCACCGCCGGAGGAATCCCATGACGTCAGCGCAACGCCCAACCTGGTTCGAAGGTTTTCGCCTGCTTGCCCTGCTCACAATCGTGCTTGCAGGCTTGTGCATCTGGATTGCCGGGATGCGGCAGTTCGAGGTCGAGGGCGTGCGGATGGTGATCCGCTTCACCGCGCGCACCTCGCTGCTGTTCTTCTGCCTCGCATTCTCGGCCGCGGCACTGGCGCGGCTTGCCCCCAATGCCTTCACGCGCTGGCAGCTGCGCAACCGCCGCCATCTGGGGCTGGCGTTCGCGGCCTCCCATGCGCTGCATGCGGCGGCGATCTTCGCCTTTGCCAAAATGGATCCGGCCGGCTTTGCCATGGCGACCAACCTGGCCTCCTATGTCTTCGGCGGTATCGGCTATGCCATCATCATTGCGATGGCTGCGACCTCGTTCGACCGCACGGCGGCGGCGATCGGCCCGCGCGCCTGGCAGCTGCTGCATCGCGTCGGTGGCTACTACCTGCTGCTGCAGTTCACGGTCTCGTTCGGCAAGCGGATTCCGGCCATGCCGCTCTACGGCCTGTTCCTGATCCCGCTGTTTGCGGTGCTGGCGCTGCGGCTGATTGCGATGACGGGTGCGAAGAACCGGCAGACGGTCAACGCGGGCTGACCGTCGCTCCAAGGCTCACCCCTGCGGCATCAGCCCCAGCCGCTTGGCGATGATCTTGTCGACCATGCGCTTGGGCAGATAGGTGGTCACGATGTGGCGCATCGGGTCCGGGGTGATCTGGTAGCGCACCTTGGGATGGGTCGTCGTCAGCGCCTCATAGACGGTCTCGGCGATTTTTTCCGCCGGCAGGCCGATCTCACCGAGCTTCAGCATGAAGGCGCGCACCTTCTGCAGCGCCGGAAAATAGGGCGAGTTCTGGTAGGCGGAGATGTCGACCTCCTCGGCCTTGGTCCAGATCGGCGTCTTGACCGGGCCCGGCGCCACGATGACGACGTCGATGCCAAACAGCATCAATTCGCGGCGCAGGCTTTCCGACAGGCCCTCGAGCGCGTGTTTTGACGCCGAATAGGCCGATGTCAGCGGGTTGCCGTTCTTGCCGGCCACCGACGAGATCATCACGATCCGTCCCTTGGGCCCTTTCAACGACGGATCGGAGCCGAGCAGCGGGCCGAAGGCCTGGGTGGCAATGATCGGCCCGATCACGTTAACGTCCATCTGGCGGCGGAACTCGTCGGCCGAAAGCCCGAGCACGGGGCCGGCGACCGCGATCCCGGCATTGTTGACGAGGCCGGCGAGCGTCTCGCCATTGAGCGCGGCCCGCACCTCGCGCGCGGCCGCCAGCACCGCGGGCTCGTCGGTGATATCGAACATCAAGGGGGTGAAGTTTGGCCCGAACTCGCCCTTAAGCCGCTCCGCATCGGCCGGTTTGCGGACGCTGCCGAACACGCGAAAGCCCTTGTCCAGCAAAAGCTTGGCGCTGGCCCATCCGATTCCCGTTGACGCGCCGGTGACGACGACTGAACGCATGTCTTGCTTCCCCTTCGTGCTGTGCGAAGTTGATGTAGTACCGCAAGAGGCCGGCGCAATGTATGAGCTCGGCCCGGGAAGGCGAGATGCGGCAAGCGACGACCTCCACCATCGTTCTCATCGTGACAGGCTTTCTCATCGGAAGCGCCTATCGCGCCGTTTTCGACACGGGCGATGTGCCGAGTGTCGCCATGTTTGTCCGCAGCGGTCTTCATGGCGCGGGTCTCACCCTCACCATCTGGGCCGCACATCTTTATTTCACCTCCCGCTCCAGCGTCTGGCTGACCCGCTGGCCATTGGCGCTCGAGCTTGCCTTCCGGTCGGTCGTCATGGCCGTGCTTGTGGCGGGTGTCGCCTCCTTCCTGCAGCTCGTGCTCTACGACGAGCGCCTCCCGCGCGACTGGTTCAGGGACGACCTTCCCAGAATCATGGCCGTCTCGTTCGTCATGTCCCTCGTGATTGTCGGCGCCTACGAGCTGACCCGGCTGATCGGCGGCAAAGTGCTGTTCAATTTCCTGATTGGCCGCTACCGGCGGCCGGTCCGGGAGGAACGTGTGCTGCTGTTCCTGGATCTTGCCGGCTCGACCACGCTTGCGGAACAGATGGGCGAAGTGCGGCTACAGGATCTGCTCACCCGTTTCTTCTATGACATCGACCCGGCCATCACAGACCACGGCGGCGAGGTGCATGCCTATGTCGGGGACGAGGTCATTGTGACGTGGCGGGTCAAGGGGAACAAGCCGCAGAGCCGCTATCTGGACTGCTTCTTTGCCATCCATGACCGGATCGCAGCCCGCGCCGAGCAGTACCGGAACGAGTTCGGCCTGGTCCCAGACTTCCGCGCCGGCATGCATGCGGGTCCCGTGGTGGTCAGCGAATGCGGCAATTCCCATCGCCAGGTCGCCTATCTCGGCGACACCATGAATGTCGCCGCGCGGCTGCAGGGGCTTTGCAAGGACGGGGATCGCGACCTGCTGGTCTCGGGCGAGCTGTTGCGCCTCTCAGATCCGGGGCCCGATCTCATCATCGAAGCGCTGGGCCCCACCCAGCTGCGCGGCCGCACGGCGCCGGTCGAGGTATTCGCAGTCGAGCGGCGGCCGGCCGAGACGGCGCATGAGCTCGCTTTAAGTCGTGGTGCACGCACTTCAAGCAACGCAGGCGAGGCATGAGAGGGAGGATGAAAAGCCGACTCTTTGCACTTGATATGAAAAGAGTTTCGATGCGCGAGATTCTGTCCGGATGAGCCGCGCCAAGAATGAGATTGCACGCTCACATCGCGGCTTCTGCAGCTTCGGATGAGCTAGCGGAAGCAGCGTGGCAGCGGCTGGAGGTGAACGATGAAGAGCCAGCGGCCCGCTGCGATGCAGCCCGAACATGCCTGGCCAGGCTTAAGATTTCGTGTGTGGCAGTGCGGGCGCTATGCCGCGCGTTGTGGTGCCCTCGCCCCTTGTGGGAGAGGGCAGCTCCGCCGGTAGAGGCAGTGTCAATCGGGTGAGGGGTCTGTCGCCGCGGATACACGCGATGCCGAATGATACAGTGTCATCCGCGGAGAGAGACCCCTCACCCGGCTCGCCGGCGCTACGCGTCGGCGATCCACCCTCTCCCACAAGGGGAGAGGGCGATACCGAGCAAGCCTCAGTTCTTGCTCTTGTCCACCAGCGCACCCTTCTTGATCCATGGCATCATGTCGCGGAGCTTGGCGCCGACTTCCTCGATCGGGTGGGCAGCGAGCTTGGCGCGGGTGGCCTTGAACGAGGTCTGGTTGACCTTGTTCTCCAGCATCCAGTCGCGGGCGAACTTGCCGCCCTGGATGTCGGCCAGCACCTTCTTCATCTCCTTCTTGGTCTCCTCGGTGATGATGCGCGGGCCGGTGACGTATTCGCCATATTCGGCGGTGTTGGAGATCGAGTAGTTCATGTTGGCGATGCCGCCTTCATAGATCAGGTCGACGATCAGCTTCACCTCGTGCAGGCACTCGAAATAGGCCATCTCGGGCGCGTAGCCGGCCTCGACCAGGGTCTCGTAGCCGCCCTTGATCAATTCGACCAGGCCGCCGCAGAGCACGACCTGCTCGCCGAACAGGTCGGTCTCGCACTCTTCCTTGAACGTGGTCTCGATGATGCCGGCGCGGCCGCCGCCGATCGCCGAGGCATAGCTCAGGCCGAGGTCATGGGCGTTGCCCGAGACGTCCTTGGCGATCGCGATCAGGCAGGGCACGCCGCCGCCGCGCTGATATTCCGAGCGCACGGTGTGGCCGGGACCCTTGGGCGCGATCATCAGCACGTCGAGGTCGGCGCGCGGGTCGAGCAGGTTGAAGTGCACGTTGAGGCCGTGGGCGAACACCAGCGCCGCGCCCTTCTTCATGTTGTCGGCGAGGTGCTCGCGATAGATGTCGCCCTGCAGCTCGTCCGGCGTGAGCATCATCACGAGGTCGGCCCATTTGGCGCCCTCGGCGACCTCGAACACCTTGAAGCCGGCGGCCTCGGCCTTCTTGGCAGACGCCGAGCCCTTGCGCAGCGCAATGGCGACGTCCTTGACGCCGGAGTCCTTGAGGTTCAGCGCATGGGCGTGGCCCTGGCTGCCGTAGCCGACGATGAGGACCTTCTTGCCCTTGATCAGGTTCAGGTCGGCATCACGATCGTAATAAACGCGCATTGGGTGGTTCCTCTTCGAGTGGCCGCTATCGGCCGGTAAAATCAGGGGTTTTCGGGGGTGGTCTGCAATTTCGGGGCGTTGTCTAGAGCATTTGGCGGTCCTGTGAAACCTTCTTCATGCATGGCGGAAGGCCCGCTCATGCGTCCATGAACACGGGATAGAGGGAGGCGAGCAGCAGCAGCGCCATCAGCACGTTGAAGACGCGCACCGCCCGCTCGGATTTGAGCATCGGCCGCAGCGCGCTGCCGAACAGGGTCCAGGTCGCGGTCGAGATGACGCCGAGCAGCAGGCAGAGCACGGTCTGGATCGCGATATTGAGGGGGAAACGCGCGATCGCGGCATAGGCCGTGATGGTGCCGATCACCATCACCCAGCCCTTGACATTGATCCATTGAAAGACGGCCGCGCCCCAGAAGGTCATGGGGCGGCTGCCTGCCTCGCCCGGCTTGGGCGGGCCGGACAGGGCGATGGCAATGGCCAAATAGATCAGATAGGCGGCGCCGGCATATTTCAGGACGGTCTGCAGCACCGGATAGGCGATGAAGATGGTGCCGAAGCCGAGTCCCACCGCGGCGACCATGAAGGCGAATCCGATGGTGATGCCGGCGATATGCGGCAGCGTACGGCGGAAGCCGTAGGTCAGCCCCGACGACAGCACCATGATGTTGTTCGGCCCCGGCGTGAAGAACATCACGATGGCGAACACGATAAAGGCGAGCAGCAGCGATTGCGACATGGCTCCTCTCGTGGCTTTCCTCCGGCTGTTCCATCATGCCAGCCCGGCGACGGGACTCGGCCGCCGCGACAGCAGCATCACCGCGATGCCGCCGACCACGGTGAGCATGCCGGCGAGCCGCAGGGGGCCGAATTTCTCCGAGAACACGATGCTGGAGGCAGCCGAGCCCACGAACGGCACCAGCAGCGCAAAGGGCACGACCTCGGCGGCCGGATAGTCGCGCAGCAACCGCCCCCACAGCCAATAGGCGATCGAGGTCGAGATGCCGCCGAGCGCCAGCACGCAGGCGAGCCCCGTCAGCGACATATGGACGAGCGCATGGACGGTTGGAGCTGCGCCGTCATTTGCGAATGCCAGCACAAACAGCGGCACCGCGGAGGCAAGGCACAACCACGCGAACAGGTCGAACATCGGCACGCCTTGTGCCCGGCGCAGCAGGAGATTGCCGATGGCAAAGCTGACCGGCGAGATCATCAGCACCGCAAAGGCGCTGACGGCAAAGTCATAGCCGACGGTGCCGCAGATCATCAAGAGCCCGATCGTTGCAATTGTAATGCCGGCCGCCTGCATCGGCGTCGGCCATTCGCGGAAGGCGATCACGGCGAAAGCAATGGTGAAGAGCGCCTGGCTCTGCACGATCACCGACGACAATCCGACCGGCACGCCATGGGCGATGCCGTAGGCCTGCGACAGGAACTGTCCGAGGAACAGCGTGAAGCTGATCGCAACGAGCAGCAGCCATGACACTTTCGGCCTGGGCACGAACAGGCAAGGCACGGCGGCGATCGAGAAGCGCAGCGCCGTCATCAGCGCCGGCGGAAATTCGTCGAGCGCAATCCGGCTTGCGACAAAGGCAAGTCCCCAGATGACCGCCACCAGGACGGCGATGCAGACATCGGCCGGCTTCATGTTTCTTCTTTTCTTTGTCAGCCCTGCTCGCCTGGCTTCGGTTTCCTCAGGAGATACGTGCCGTGCAGCGGCGCGTGGTAATCGGCGGAGACGAGCGTGAAGCCGACCTCGGTCAGCATCCGCTCCATCACCCAGCCGAAGGTGGAATATTCGTCGCGCATGTGGGTCACGACACTGTCGCGCTCGAAATCGTGGTTCTTGATGTTGTAGTCCGCCCAGCCCGTGACGTCGCGCTCGCCCCCGTCGGGCATACTGACAAAGACGATGTCGCGCAGGTAGAAATTCGCGCCGGGCTTCAACGCGGCGAAGATGCGCGCCATCGCCACCGCCTTCCAGAAATCCGGCAGATGGTGCAGCGTGAACTCGCTGACGACAAGATCGTAGGAATTGGGCTGGTAAGCGAAGCTCAGGAGCCCCGCCGGGTGGGTCCGGATCCGCGCTTTGCGGTCGCGCGCATAGACTTCGGCGAGGGCCAGCATGGCGCGCGAAATGTCGACGGCGTCGACCTCGGCGCCCATCAGCGCGGCTTCGGTCGCCATCACGCCATTGCCGCAGCCGATGTCGGCGACCCGCCAGCCAGGCTTGACGCCGAGCATGGTCAGCGCCCCACGCGCGCGCAGGTCGCTATCGTCCTTCTGGCCATAGATCGAGGCGATCGCGGTCTCTAGCCCGATCCTGCTTCGTTGACTGTAGAACCAGTCGCGCGCCAGCATGGTGTCACATCCCTTCAGGCCCGCGGCCGATGGCGGCGACGCCGGTGCGGGAGACCTCGACCAGGCCGAGCGGGCGCATCAGGTCGATATATTGATTGATCTTGGACGTGTTGCCTGTGATCTCGAACACAAAGCTCTCGGTGGTGGCGTCGATCACGCGGGCGCGGAACGCATCCGCCAGCCGCAGCGCCTCGACCCGGTGCTCGCCGACCCCGCGCACCTTGACCATCGCAAGCTCGCGCTCGATGGCGCGGCCGGACAACAGCGTCATGTCGACCACGCGATAGACCGGCACCATGCGGTCGAGCTGGTGCTTGATCTGCTCGATCACCATCGGCGTTCCCGTGGTGACGATGGTGATGCGGGAGAGATGTTTCTGGCTCTCGGTCTCGGAGACGGTGAGGCTTTCGATGTTGTAGCCGCGTCCCGAGAACAGCCCGATCACGCGCGCGAGCACGCCCGGCTCGTTCTGCACCAGCACGGACAGCGTGTGCGTCTCGCTGGGGTCGTGACGGTCTTCGATGAAATAGGCCGATGCGGGCTGGTTCATGTGTGTCCCCTGGTCATGTTTCTCCGTCGTCATGGCCGGGCTTGACCCGGCCATCCACGTCTTTCTTTCCGCGGAAGGACGTGGATGCCCGGGACGAGCCCGGGCATGACGGCTCAATTTGTGGCGCGATGCGTGCCCTCATGACACCATCGCCCGCTCGGCAACGGCGTCATCCGCCATCACCCATGTGCGAAACTGATCGAAATCGATATTGCCGCCGCTCAGGATCAGCCCGACGCGCTTGCCTTTCAGCCTGGATTTTTCCTGCAGCGCAGCCGCCAGCGCCGCGGCGCCGGCGCCTTCGGCGAGGTTGTGCGTGTCGGTCCAGTAGGCGCGCATGGCGGAGGCGACCTCCGCGTCCGTGACCTGCACGATGCGGGCGGCGCCCTTGCGGATGATGGCGAGCGCCTCCGCATCGGGAATCCGCGTCGCCATGCCGTCGGCCAGCGTATTCGAGGTCTCCGTGGTCACGACGGTGCCGGCCGCGAAGGACAGCGCATAGGACGGCGCCAGCGTCGACTGCACTCCGACGATCTCGGTCTTCAGGCCCAACAAATCGCGCGCGCGGATGCAGCCGCAGATGCCGGAGCCCTGCCCGATCGCGACATAGAGCACGTCCAAATCAGGCGCGACGCGCAGCAATTCCAGCGCGTAAGTGGCGACACCGAGCACGAGGTAGGGATGAAAGGCCGGAACGATGTGCAGCCCCTCACGCTCGGCATGGCGATAGGCCTCCTCGCGCGCGGCCTGGAAATCCGCGCCATGCTCGACCAGCGTCGCGCCGAACGCCTGCATCGCGCGGTTCTTCTCGACCGAATTGCCATGCGGCACATAGATCGTCACCGGCAGCCCGTGACGGCGGCCGGCGAAAGCAAGGCTCTGGCCGTGATTGCCGCGCGTGGCCGAGATCAGGCCGCTCACCCGGGGCTGCTCGCGCTTGAGGCGATCGACATAGACGAGCCCGCCGCGCACCTTGAAGGCGCCGATCGGGGTGTGGTTCTCGTGCTTGACCACGACGGATGTGCCGAGCCGCCGGGCGAGCAGCGGCCAGGCATGGGCCGGCGTCGGCGGCACCGCCTGGCGGACCACCTCGTGTGCGCGCTCAAGGTCGGCGAGATCAAACATGATGGCACCTTGCTCCGGTCGATGTTCTCCCTCGCCCCGCCCTGCGCGGGGGCGCGACGAGCAAAGCTCGCGCTGAAAGAGTCGGGGTGAGGGGCTGTCTCCACGAGCTCGGTGCGCGGAAAGTCCCCCTCACCCGCATCGCATCTTGCGATGCGATGCGGCCTCTCCCCGCGTGCGGGGAGAGGCGAAGGAGGAGGCAGCTCGCGTTGTTCATCATCACACCAGTGCCTTGCCGCCGGCAAACGCCGCGGCGGTGGCTTCGTCGGTCGCCTGCTCCGGCAGCAGCATCTCGTTGTGGGCCTTGCCGGATGGAATCATCGGGAAGCAATTTTCCAGCGCGGCGACACGGCAGTCGAACAGCACCGGGCGCTTGACCGAGATCATCTCCTTGATGGCGCCGTCGAGGTCGGCCGGCTTGATTGCCCGCAACCCGACGCCGCCATAGGCTTCCGCAAGCTTGACGAAATCCGGCAGCGCCTCGGTGTAGGAATGCGACAGGCGGTTGCCATGCAGCAGCTGCTGCCACTGCCGCACCATGCCCATGTACTGGTTGTTCAGGATGAAGATCTTGATCGGCAGCTCGTATTGCACGGCCGTCGACATCTCCTGGATCGTCATCTGCACCGAGGCATCGCCTGCGATGTCGATGACGAGGCTGTCGGGGTGCGCGACCTGCACGCCAACCGCGGACGGCAGCCCATAGCCCATGGTGCCGAGCCCGCCCGAGGTCATCCAGCGGTTCGGCTCCTCGAAGCCGAAGAACTGCGCCGCCCACATCTGGTGCTGGCCGACCTCGGTCGTGATGTAAGTGTCCTTGCCGCGGGTCAGTTCGAACAGCCGCTGGATCGCATATTGCGGCATGATGATGTCGTTGCTCTTCCGGTAATAGAGCGAGTTGCGCGCGCGCCATTTGGCGATCTGCTGCCACCACTCCTTGATGTCGGGCTTCTTCGCCTCCGCCTTGAACACCTGCAGGATGTCGCCCAGGATGTTGCCGCAATCGCCGATGATCGGCACGTCGACACGGATGTTCTTGTTGATCGAGGACGGATCGATGTCGATGTGGATCTTCTTCGAGCCCGGCGAGAACGCATCGGTCCGCCCGGTGATGCGGTCGTCGAAGCGCGCACCGATGCACAGCATGACGTCGCAATCATGCATGGTCATGTTGGCCTCAAAGGTGCCGTGCATGCCGAGCATGCCGAGCCAGTTCTTGCCCGTCGCCGGATAGGCGCCCAGCCCCATCAGGGTCGAGGTGATCGGGAAGCCCGTGACCTCGACCAGCTCGCGCAGCAGTCTTGACGCTTCGGGGCCGGAATTGATGACCCCGCCGCCGGAATAGATCACCGGACGCTTGGCCGAGGCGAGCAGCGCCACCGCCTTGCGGATCTGGTTGGCGTCACCCTTCACCCGCGGCGCGTAGGAGATATGGACGTCGGACTTGCGCGGCGGATGATAGGTGCCGACGGCGAACTGCACGTCCTTGGGAACGTCGACCACGACCGGCCCTGGGCGGCCGGTGGTCGCGACATAGAACGCCTCATGCAGCACCTTGGCGAGGTCGTTGACGTCGCGAACCAGCCAGTTGTGCTTGGTGCAGGGGCGGGTGATGCCGACGGTGTCGCATTCCTGAAAAGCGTCGTTGCCGATCAGATGCGTCGGCACCTGACCGCTGATGCAGACCAGCGGGATCGAGTCCATCAGCGCGTCGGCCAGCGGTGTCACCATGTTGGTGGCGCCGGGGCCGGAGGTCACCAGCGCCACGCCCGGCTTGCCGGTCGAGCGCGCATAGCCCTCGGCGGCGTGGCCGGCGCCCTGCTCGTGCCGGACCAGGATGTGCTCGACATCGTCCTGCTGGAAGATCTCGTCATAGATCGGAAGCACGGCGCCGCCGGGATAGCCGAAAATGTGCTTCACCCCATGATCGACCAGTGCGCGCACGATCATGGCGGCGCCTGTCATCTGGTTGGGCTTCTGGCTCGTCTCGCTCATGGTTGGCTCCGTCTTGACCGTGTCCCAGCGGGCTATTTGGTCGCGTCTGCTTGTCGTGTTTGATCCGGGAAATAAAAAAGGGCCCTAGAGGCCCCATGCACACCGCCTGAATTTGGATGGCCGTCAGCCATCCCCGGCGGTGCGCCTGGGTACGACCACGATAATAAGGAGTTTTGAAACATTATTGCGCATGGCTGGCGACTGACTTCCCAAAGGTTGCGCGCAACATACCGATGAGGGACCCGATGTCAAGGGATACCCGGCCGCTGCGGTGCAATTGAAAGTGTAGCGCTGTTCCGGCCGTTCGGCGAGGGCGAATTTGCGGCAGCAGTGCTGAAGGCGGCTCAAGAGGCGCCGTCATTCCGGGGCGATGCGCAGCATCGAACCCGGAATCTCGAGATTCCGGGTTCGGTCCTATCGGACCGCGCCCCGGAATGACGCCGGAATGACGCCGTAGCTAAGAGCGAAGCTTATCCTCCACCCACTCCCTCGCCGCCTCCGGCTGCACCCATTCGAACTCCGGCAGCTGGTGCCGGAACCAGGTGAACTGGCGCTTGGCGTAATGCCGGGTATCGGCGCGGCCGATCTCGGCGGCCTCTTCCAGCGTGATCTCGCCTTTGAGATATTTCATCAGCGCGGGCACGCCATGGGCTTTCATCGCCGGCAGCAGCGGATCGAGCTTGCGCGCGGCGAGACGCGCGACCTCGTCCAGCGCGCCCGCCTTCAGCATCGCCTCGAACCGCGCATCGATCCGCGCATAGAGCGCCTCGCGCTCGGGCGCGAGAAACAGCGCGCGAAACTCCCCCGGCGCCAGCAGCGGCGGCTGGCCTTCGTTGTGCCAATCGGTGAGCACGCGGCCCGTCGCCTCGACCACTTCGAGCGCACGGGCAATGCGGGTGCGGTCGCGCGGCTTCAATCGCTCGCTCGATGCCGGATCGCGCCGCGCCAGCTCGGCATGCAGCGCCTCCACGCCGTCGCGCTCCAGCCGCGCGCGCACGGCCTCGCGCACCTCGGCAGGGATCGGCGGCACGGCCGAGAGGCCGCGCGTGATCGCCTTGAAATAGAGCCCGGTGCCGCCGACAAAGATCGGCACGCGATCTTGCGCGCGCGCCTCGGCGAGGGCCGCCGCCGCATCGCCGACAAAGCTTCCGGCGGAATAATTCACGGCTGCATCGATGTGGCCGTAAAGCCGGTGCGGCACCCGTACCTCTTCCTCCGGCGTTGGACGCGCCGTCAGCACGTGCAGGTCGGCGTATACCTGCATGGAATCGGTGTTGATCACCGTTCCCCGCAGCTTTTCGGCCAGCGCCAGCGCGAGCGCCGACTTGCCGCTGGCGGTCGGCCCTGCGATAAGCACCGGCTTGTTGTCCCAAAACGAAGTCACCCGATGTCTCTCGTCGCCACCTTGATCTGCAATCCCGACAACCCTGCGCTCGACTCCACCGTGGTCGACGGCGCGCTTGCCGTGCTGCCACAGCCTGGCAAGCCGCAATGGCTGTTCGACGAGGTCGCGATCGACATTCCCTTCGAGCAGCCGCTCGACAACCACGACCAGCTCCACGTGATCGAGGCGCGGCTGCGCGAGATGCGCTCCGACCTGCCGATCGATATTGTGGTGCAGCCTATCATCGGCCGGCGCAAGAGGCTTTTCCTGGCGGACATGGATTCCACCATGATCGGCCAGGAATGCATCGACGAGCTCGCCGACTTTGCCGGGCTGAAGGCGCATGTCGCCGGGATCACCGAGCGCGCCATGCGCGGCGAGATCGAGTTTGCCCCGGCGCTGCGCGAACGCGTCGCGCTGCTGAAGGGGCTTCCCGTCAGCGTCGTCGACGAGGTGCTGGCCAAGCGCATCACGCTGACGCCGGGCGGCCGCGAGCTCGTCACGACCATGCGCGCGCATGGCGCCTATACCTGCCTGATCTCCGGCGGCTTCACACTCTTCACCAATGCGATCGCCGCAAAAATCGGCTTCCAGGAGAACCGCGCCAACGAGCTCGTCGTGCACGACGGCAAGTTCACCGGCGAAGTGCGAGAGCCGATCCTCGGCCGCGAGACCAAGCTCGCGACACTGATCGAGCTCACCGAAGCGTTCGAGCTCGACGGGATCGACACCCTCGTCGTCGGCGACGGCGCCAACGATCTCGGCATGATTCAGGCGGCGGGGCTGGGCGTCGCCTATCACGCCAAGCCTGCGGTATCGGCCGCCGCCGCGGCGCGGATCGATCACGGCGATCTCACCGCGCTGCTCTATGCGCAGGGATACCGGCGGGAGGAGTTTGTCTCGTAGTTCTAGTGCTGCGAGTCTGACACGTCATTCCGGGGCGCCGCGTCAGCGGCGAACTGCGGTGCGCAATTGCGCACCTGAGAATCTCGAGGTTGCCGCGCGAGATTCCGGGTTCGCCTTCGGCGCCCCGGAATGACACCGAGTGAATCAAGCGTCTGGGTCACAACATTAGCTTCGCCGGCATGGTTAAGAGCGCTTCGAGCGCGCGTGGCGAGCGGTCCGAAGAAGCATCGTTCGTCTGGCGGCCAAGAAATGAAATATTCTTCATCTTGCGCGGGTATATTAATCTCGCCACATGATCAGCAATGACTCGTCAAACAGTCATGCTATAGCTTTGAACCGAATCGAGTGAGGGAGAGTCCAAGGAGCCGAATGCGGTCGCAAATGGTGCGGTCGTCACATCGACATCCAAAGGATCTCTCCTATGCAACGTCCCTTCGTTAAGCATCTCCTCGCGACCGCCGTTCTTTCCCTCGCTATTGGCGGGGCTGCCGTTGCGGCAGAGCTTCCCACCTTCGAAGTCTCGTCATTCCCGGCCACACCGGTGCAGGTCTCGGTGATGGGTTCGGCCGGCGTCCAGGAGCAGTCGGCGCAGACTTCGCTTACGCGCGGCGGCATGCCCGCGTCGCCAGCTCAGCTTGCCGTGCTGACGCCGCGCCACGGCGCTGTCAGGGCCGCAAACGAGACCACGGTCGGCGCCGCGCGGAATTAAGGCCGCAAAGCCTTTGCAGAAGCCGAATTCTCAACTGTGATCGCCCGCGAAAGCGGGCGATCCGGTATTCCAGAGGCGTCCGCGATTGACTGAAACGCTGCGGCGTAACTGAAACGCCGCGGCGTACTGGATCCCCCGCTTTCGCGGGGGACGACACCGGGTTGGTTCGGGCAGTTGGCTCGGCCTTGCTTTGCCTACTGCACGCTCAGCGCCACGAAGCGCAATTCGCCGTCGCCGTTGGAGACGAGCAGCAGAACCGATTTCTTGCCGTCCTTCTTCAACTGATCGATGCGCTTCTTGATGTCGGCGGCGCTCGAGACCGCCTCCTGCGCGACCTCGACGATGACATCGCCGGCAGAGAGGCGCTTCTCGGCCGCATCGGATGCGCCGTCGACGCCGGTGATCAGGACGCCCTTCACGCTGTCCTTGATCTTGTACTTGCCGCGCAGGTCCTTGGAGAGGGTGGCGAGATCGAGCCCGAGCGCCTTCTGGGTCACCGGCCTGTCCGGCGTCGAATCATCCTTGGGCTTGAGCGCCGCCTGCACCTTGTCGGTGTCATCGAGCTTGCCGAGGGTGACGTGATGGGTCTCCTCCGCGCCCTTGCGGATGATGACGACGTCGACCTCCTTGCCGACCGCGGTGTCGGCGACCACCCGCGACAGGTCCTTTGGCTCCTTGATGTCGTGGCCGTCGAACTTGATCACGACATCGCCGGGCTCGATGCCGGCGGGCTTGGCCGGGCCCTTGTCGTCGACGCCGGCGACCAGCGCGCCGCGCGCCGGCTTGATGTTGAGGCTCTCGGCGATCTCGTCGGTGACGCTCTGGATGCGCACGCCCAGCCAGCCGCGGCGCAATTCGCCGAACTGCCGCAGCTGATCGACCACGCCCGCGACGGTCTTGGACGGCACGGCAAAGCCGATGCCGATCGAGCCGCCGGAGGGCGAGATGATCAGCGTGTTGACGCCGATCACCTCGCCGTCGAGGTTGAACAGCGGGCCGCCCGAATTGCCGCGGTTGATGGCGGCATCGGTCTGGATGTAGCTGTCATAGGGGCCGTTGGAGATGTCGCGGTTCTTGGCCGAGACGATGCCCGCGGTGACGGTGCCGCCGAGGCTGAACGGGTTGCCGATCGCGACCACCCAGTCGCCGAGCCTCAGCTTGTCGGAGTCGCCGAACTTCACGGTGGTGAGCGGATGCGGCGGCTTGAACTTCAGCACGGCAAGATCGGTCTTCTTGTCGATACCGACGATGTCGGCCTTGATCTTGGTGCCGTCGTTGAGGATGACATTGATCTCGTCGGCGTCGGCGATGACGTGGTTGTTGGTGACGACGATTCCGGATTCATCGATGATGAAGCCGGAGCCGAGCGAGCTGGTCTTGTGCGGCATCAGATCGCCGCCGCCCTTGCCGCCCTTGCGGTTCTTGAAGAAGTCGTCGAAGAACTCCTCGAAGGGCGAGCCCGGCGGCAGTTGCGGCATGGCGCCATGGCCGTCGCCCTTGGCTTCGATGGTCTGCGAGGTCGAGACGTTCACCACCGCATCGATCACCTTCTCGGCGACGTCGGCGATCCCCTCGGGCCCCCGCGCGCAGGCCGGCTGTGACGTCAGCACGGCCGCAACGCCCAGGCAGACTGCAGCCACCAGCGGGCGCAGGCGATCACTCAGGGCGGATGTCGCAGCGGTCATATAGATTCTCTCCAGCATCAAATCGGACCAATCTAACGATCCACACTGCGCCCGAACCGGGTCGCGGCGCAAGCAGTTCAGCGGTTTGCGGATTTAGCCGCCGATAAGGCGCAATCAATACGGCAAAATGCCGGCCCGGGCCCCTCACGATCGCGTTCTTTTCTCGAGGTCCTTCCGGCCAACTCCCCGGTCATTCCGGGATGGTGCGTAAGCACCAGACCCGGAATCTCGAGATTCCGGGTTCGATGCTGGCGCATCGCCCCGGAATGACGGAATGCTAGATCGGCCGCCGGACCACCCAGATCACGAGCAAGCCAATGACCGCCGATCCGATGCCGACTGCGCGCAACAGGTTGTCAGGGGTACTGATCGCGCTTTTCATGGCCTTGCGCATCCAGGTCGGGCTGGCCGCAAACATCAAGCCTTCGATCACGAACAGGACGCCCACACCGATGAGGAAGTCGGCGAACGCAATGGACCTCATCGGACTGGAACCTCCCGTTTCATCTTGCTTTTCTTAGGAACAACGGCGACCCAAGCCAAGGCCTCGCGCCACCGCTGTCAACATCTGGCAGCCCGCGACGTCTTAAGGCTTCGGAGCCGCGGGAGCCGCCTCGGGTGCCGGTGCCGCGCCGGTGGTCGCGGGTGGCGTGGCCGTCGTGGCGACCGACCTGCCCGCGGGACTGCCGAAGAAGCGGAAGAAATCGGAATCCGGCGTCAGCAGGAACCGGGTGTCGCTGCCCTTCAGCCCGTTCTCATAGGCGGTCATGGAGCGGTAGAAGGCGAAGAAGTCCGGATCCTTGCCGTAGGCTTCGGCAAACAGGCGGTTGCGCTCGGCATCGCCCTCGCCGCGGATCTGCTCGGCCCTGGAGCGCGCCTCGGCGCGGATCACCTGGGCCTCGCGGTCGGCATTGGCCCGGATCTCCTGCGCCTTCTGGGCGCCCTGCGCGCGGAACTCGGCCGCCTCGCGCTGCCGTTCGGTCTGCATGCGCTGATAGACCGCCTGGCTGTTCTGCTCCGGCAGGTCGGCGCGGCGGATGCGCACGTCGACCACCTGGATGCCGTAGCCGTCGGCCTCGTGATCGAGCTGGTCGCGGATCCGGCCCATCAGTGCCTCGCGCTCGTCGCGCACCACCTGGATGAAGGTGACCTCGCCGAGCACGCGCCGCAGCGCCGCATTCAGGAGCGTGGTGAGCTGGATATTGGCGGCCTGGATCGAGCCGACGCTCTGATAGAATTTCAGCGCGTCCTTGATGCGGTAGCGGGCGAAGGCATCGACCACCAGCCGCTTCTGGTCGGAGGCGATGACCTCCTGCGACGGATTCTCGAGATCGAGGATGCGCTTGTCGACCGGGATCACGGTATCGGTGAACGGCACCTTGAAATGCAGCCCCGGCTCGGTGGCGATATCGACCGGGCGGCCGAAGCGCACCACCAGCGCCTGCTCGGTCTGCTGCACGGCGAACAGCGCGCTGTAGCCGACGATGGCGGCGATCAGCACGAGCAGCAGCACGATGATGCCTGTGACGGGGGACTTCATCGGGTTGCTCCAGTCGATTGCGGCACCGAGCCGGTGGTTGCCGGCTGCGGCGCGCGGCGCGGCGCGAACTCGCCGAGCGGCAGATAGGGCACGACGCCCTGCTTGCCCGCGGCGTTGCCGTCGAACACGAGCTTCTCCGAGCCGCCGAGAACGCGCTCCATGGTCTCGAGATAGATGCGCTCGCGCGTCACCGTCTTGGCCTTGGCGTATTCGTTATAGACTTTCAGGAAGCGGGAGCTCTGGCCCGTGGCCTCCGCGATCGCCTGCTGCTTGTCGCCTTCGGCGGCCTGGGTGATCTGCACGGCGCTGCCCTTGGCGTCGGGGACGACGCGGTTGGCATAGGTCTGCGCCTCGTTCTGCAGCCGCTCAAGGTCGGAGCGCGCCGCCTGCACGTCGCGGAAGGAATCGATCACCTGCGCGGGCGGATCCACCTTCTGCATCTGCACCTGGGTGATCTGGATGCCGGAGCCGTAACTGTCGAGCCTCCGCTGCATCAATTGCTGCACCGTCTGCTCGATGGTGGTGCGCGCACCGGTCAGGATCGGCTGGATGTTGGAGCGGCCGATCTCCTCGCGCATCGCGCTTTCGGCGACCGCCTTCACGGTGCCTTCGGGATTCTGGATATTGAAGAGATAATCCGCAGCGCCCTTCGGCTTGATGCGCCAGAGCACGGTGAAATCGACGTCGACGATGTTCTCGTCGCCCGTGAGCATCAGGCTTTCCTCGGGCACGTCGCGGATGGCGCGGCCACGCCGGGAGGGATCGTCGATCAGCGTCATGCCGATGGAGGTGGTGTTGACGCGCAGCGCCTTGGGCAGCAGCACGGTCTCGATCGGATAGGGCAGATGATAATTGAGGCCCGGCTGCGCATCGCGGACATATTTGCCGAAGCGCAGCACGATGCCGAGCTCCTCGGACTGCACGCGGAAGACGCCGGAGAGCAGCCAGACGGCGATGATGATCAGAATGATCAGCCCGATGCCGACGCCCGAGAAGAAGCCGCCCGGCAGCATCTGCTGCAGCCGGTCCTGGCCGCGGCGCAGAAGGTCCTCCAGATCGGGCGGGCGGGGTCCGACGGGTTGCGGGCCCGAGCCCCACGGTCCCTTGGGACCCGAGCCCCAGGGGCCACCGCTCTGATTCTTCCACGGCATTCGTTACTCTCCTCCGCGGGACCGGACAGCAGGTCCGGGTCGCGCCATACCGGCAGGCCTTATAAGGGACGCCCCTCTCCCTTACAACGCAAGGCCGGGTTTGGCCCGGTTTGGCCGCATGCCGCAAGCAGCTATGCTTAAGGGCCTATTTGTCAATGCTAACATTGGCGATTGCGGTTAACGTGCCCGCCTGCGCCGATAGGTCACATAAGAGAACTCGGCACTGTCGCCGGGCCCCGCCGGGTGGCGCTCGCGGGCGACCTCCTGCCACAGGTCCGCATCGATCGGCGGGAAGCGCGTGTCCCCTTCGGGACGCAGATGGACCTCGGTGATTTCGAGCCGATCGGCGGCCGCCACGAATTGCGCGTAGATTTCCGCGCCGCCGATGATCGCGATCTCCCGGACGCCGCGCCGGAGCGCATCGCCCCGGGCGACCAGGCCGGCGCTCTCGAACGAGGTCGTGACCACCGCACCCTCGGCGCGATAGGCGGCGTCGCGCGTGATCACGATATTGGTGCGGCCCGGCAGCGGCCGGCGGGGCAAGGATTCATAGGTCTTGCGGCCCATCACGACCGGCCGCCCCATGGTCATGGCCTTGAAGCGCACCATGTCGCTCTTCAGGCGCCAGGGGATCGTATTGCCGGCGCCGATCACGCCATTGTCGGCGACGGCTGCGATGAGCACGATCTCCATCACGGCGCCTGCCCCGCCAGCGCATCCAGCGCGGTACCGGAGACGCGGCACAGCGTCCATTCGTCCATCATGACCGCGCCGAGCGACTTGTAGAAGGCAATCGACGGCTCGTTCCAGTCGAGCACCGCCCATTGCAGCCGCGCCCAGCCGTTGTCGACGCAGGTTTTGGCGAGATGCGCGAGCAGCGCCTTGCCGATGCCATGGCCGCGAAACTGCGGACGCACGAACAGGTCCTCCAGATAGATGCCGAAGCGTCCGGCGAAGGTGGAGCAATTGAGGAACCACACTGCAAAACCCGCGACGTCGCCGTTCCACTCCGCGATCTCGCAAGAGAGCCGCGGATGATCCGAGAACAGCGCCTGCGCGATCATCGCCTCGGTGGCCTCGACCTCCTGGGAGAGTTTTTCGTAGTCGGCGAGCTCGCAGATCAGGGCGAATATCTCGGCGCTGTCTTCGGGTCGCGCGCGACGGATGGTCAGCGACATCCGCGCACTCACACCGCCACTTCGGCCTTGATGTGCGGATGCGGGTCGTAGCCTTCGAGCCTGAAATCTTCGAAGCGGAAGCCGAAGATATCCTTCACATCAGGGTTGATCGTCATGGTCGGCAGCGGCCGTGTCGGCCGGGTCAGTTGCAGCCGCGCCTGCTCCAGATGATTGGAATAGAGATGCGCATCCCCCAGCGAATGCACGAAGTCGCCGGGCTTCAGACCCGTGACCTGTGCGACCATCATGGTGAGCAACGCATAGGAGGCGATGTTGAAGGGCACGCCCAGAAACACGTCGCCGGAGCGCTGATAGAGCTGGCACGACAATTTGCCGTTGGCCACGTAGAACTGGAACAGGCAATGGCACGGCGGCAGCGCCATCTTCTCGACCTCGGCCGGATTCCAGGCCGAGACGATCAGCCGCCGCGAGTCCGGATTTCGCTTGATCATCTCGACCACGTTGGCGATCTGGTCGATCTCGCGGCCGTCGGCGGCCGGCCATGAGCGCCATTGCGAGCCGTAGACCGGGCCGAGATCGCCGTTTTCGTCGGCCCATTCGTCCCAGATGCTGACGCCGTGATCCTGCAGGTATTTGATGTTGGTGTCGCCCTTGAGGAACCACAAGAGCTCATGCACGATCGCCTTCAACGGCAACCGCTTGGTGGTCAGCATCGGAAAGCCGGCCGACAGATTGAAGCGCATCTGGTGGCCGAAGATCGACAGCGTCCCTGTCCCGGTGCGGTCGTGTTTCTCCACGCCGTCAGACAGGATGCGTTCGAGCAGGTCGTGATACTGGTTCATGGGCTCTTGGGTGCCTCGAAAGAGGGCGAATTTACCGGCCGTAAGCTGCCTTCGCGAGCAGCGATTCGGCTATTTCGTTCGATTATACCCGGAAAAATGATGTTCCGGCCGGACAACGACAAGGGCGGGAACCGGGCAGCTGTTCTCCTTCTCCCCGTCCTTCACGGGGAGAAGGTCGGGATGAGGGGCTGTTTCCGCTAATCCGTCAGGCGACAGCGTGCGCGGAGGCTCCCCCTCACCCGGATTGCATCTAGCGATGCAATCCGGCCTCTCCCCGCGTGCGGGGCGAGGCAAGAGGAAGAGAGCCTCCTCACCTTTCGACGAATTCCTCGGCTCGCTTGTTTCTGCTCCTTCTCCCCGGCCGTCACGGGGAGAAGGCCGGGATGAGGGGCTGTTTCCGCGAATACGTCAGGCGACGGCGTGCGCGGAAGCCCCCCCTCACCCGGATTGCATCTTCCGATGCAATCCGGCCTCTCCCCGCAGGCGGGGCGAGGCAAGAGGAGAGAGCCTCCTCACCTTTCGACGAATTCCCCGGCTCGCTTGTTTCTGCTCCTTCTCCCCGTCCTTCACGGGGAGAAGGCCGGGATGAGGGGCTGTTTCCGCGAATACGTCAGGCGACGGCGTGCGCGGAAGCTCCCCCTCACCCGGATTGCATCTTCCGATGCAATCCGGCCTCTCCCCGCAGGCGGGGCGAGGCAAGAGGAGAGACGGCCCTCTCCCGACAAATACCTCGCCTTCTCGCGGCGCATGTCGCGTCCGAGCTTTGCATCGATCTCGTCCGCCCTCGGCAAAGAGGGCGCAGGGAAGGCCGGGTGGCCGCATGCACCCGGGGCTCCCGCGCAAGACAATTGCGCAAAGAGCGCGAAAACCTCAGGGTACAGGCGGTGACAACCGGCCTTCCCTGCGCGATGGTTTACGGCTTATAGCGCGCTCTCCCCGGTGAACCTTGCCGATTGCCACCGTCATCGCCGCGAAGCTTTCAGCTTCGCTTGGACTTGAGCGCCAGACCTTTGGGGCGCCAGGACCACACGCCTTTGCCGTCCGCCTCCGTGCCGCTCGTCAACAGGCACATCCGCGTCCACCGCATTCCGCACCGCGTTCGTGACGATCGCGACGCGCCCCTCTCCATCGGCGCGGAACGGCCGGATTGAAGCACGATTTCCGAAAATACGAAAGGAAAATATCTTTGCGCGCGGGACTTGAACGCCCGATCGGATTGAAGCGGCTCGCAAAATTGGATTTTAGGCGCAGGCGGTGTTGCGGTCGCATGGACCGTCGCCATTGACGACGACGAAGCCGATCGTCCGACAGGCTGGCAGCCGCAGGCGTGAGAGTTCGCAGTGCTTCTCAAGTCCCTTCGTTCATTCTGCGCAATTGACCAGGGCGTGTGCTCATAAGCGCATTGCGCCTGCTTTGAGACACAAACCGGAAATATTTGCTCGGTCTGAACCTTACCGGTTTTGTGACCCGAGGCGGTCGATCTGCCTGTTGACCGTGATGCTGGTTCGTTAGAGCTTATATCGCCATGGACGAAAATGATTTACTTGCCCGCTTCGGTCTTACTCCGGTTACAGCCGATCTTCCCGAGATCCGCCGGCTCATCCAATTGGCGATCGCCGATCGCGATCAACGTAGCAATGAGCCACTGAAGCTCTTATGCATCCAACTGTTCTCGGCTGGCATCCCAAGCGATGCTCTCCTGATCTATAAAGCCAAGATGTCATCCTTCGATGCGGGATGTTACATCGACATTCAGCTCGTTTGTGGGGCCGGTCTTGAGGCTACCAAAGCATTCCTCTGCGAAAGTAGCGATCCTGAGGCGAAGAAGCTTCTCGCGGTGCTTCAGGACAGCAACTACGCCAGAGATTTTGACGGCTTTACACCCCAACAGCATCTCGACGCTTATCGGCGCTACTATAGGCTTGCGTCCTAGCAGTCCAAGGCCGGTTATTTGTGCATGTGGCCCATCAGCGAATAGCGACACCGCCCTTGAGGTCCGCTTAATTGGTCATAGCGAACCGGATTTGCTCGCGCTGAGCTTTTCGCGTTTTGACCCGGAGCCCGACTTTCATGCAGTGAGGTTGCGGGCTCTCCTCAATACCAATGCGCCTCTTCGCCTGAATGGTCCTCCACACAAAATCGCGGGCTACCCTGCCGTTCAGTTGAGGCGACGATGTGCTGCATATCGGCCCATTCACCGCATCCCGAACCCGCGAATCAATGTTCGATTACGAAAGACTGCAGCCGTGACGTCAGACGATAGACCCCGAAGCAGGATTCTCAGGATTCCTTCACCCGGCGAACCGAAGACGACGCTCGAACTGCCGCCTTTGCGACGAAGCTCAATGCGTTCGATCGAGGAGCTTGGTCCCATTGCACGTCAAATATCATCGGATCGTGAGTTGCTTCGGAGGTTTGCAGAAGTGATGGGCTCTGAAGACGAAGACCGTGCACGCGCGATGGTCGATGAAGTCCGGCGTGTCGCCCAGGCTCTTGATCCCAGTATCAGCTATGCCGAGGGAGCGAGTGTAAGCCTTGCCTTGATGGAAATCGTTCGCGATCGGAGTGAATCGAGCTGAATACTGGACTGCGACTGACTTTGGCTTCTGGCCCCAGCCGGGGCGGCCTGACAATGCCCGTTGGTTGGGATAGATCAGGAAGTTGTCGGCAGCCTCCAAGCGCCGGTCCTGACCCGTTCGGACATCGGTGTCGTGGACAGCGCCCCGCAGCACCATTACGCTCGGGCCATTCACTTTCCTCTGCACAAAGGCAAAGCGAGGGCCGCTCATGTCTGCATATTTTGTTGTTCAAGCCACCATTACCGACGAACCCAGATACCAGAAGTACCGCGAAGCGGTCGTTCCATTCATCGCTTCATTTGGCGGCAAGTTCGCCGCGCGGGGCGCAAAGGTGGAGGTGCTCGAGGGCGAGCATGATACGCGATCCGTCGTGATGTTCGAATTTCCCTCGATGGAGGCGATCCACGCCTTCTGGAATTCTCCGGACTATGTTCCCATCAAGAAGCTGCGCGAGGGTGCCGCTACCATAAATGTTTGGGCGTTTCCGGGCGTCTGAACGCCTGCTCGGCAACCAGCGCCCGCCGCGCGGTTGCGGCCGCGGCTCATGCGCCTGTTGCCATTCTCGCGCCGGTCGACCCCAGATTTGAAACATTTTAGATTTGAACCACGGCCATGCGGCAGGCGACATACGCAAGCGGAGAAACGGAGACGTCGTCGTGGAATCGATCTCCAGCACTCACTGGGTGATTTTTGCGTTCGTCGCGCTGGTGCTGTTCGTCAAATTCATCATCTTCTGGTCAGCCTTGGCGCTCGCCTTGGTGCTGCTGATCGTCAGCCCTGTGCTTGGCGTCGTTCGCAGCACAAAGAGATCGTCGATGGCCAATTGCATCGCTTCGCTGCTGATTCCGTTTTACGGGCTGGTGTATTTTTTCGTCAGAAACGAAGTCGCCGCCGGCAACCGGGCGGATATCGGCCGCACCCGGATTTAACGGGGACCTGCGAGCTTCGCAGCCCAGCGCGGGTCGTCCGCGACAAAATCTGCCGGGTTTCGTCAGACGAGGCCGACCAGGCCCAGACAGCCGCCCGCGAGCAATATCCATAACGGGTTGACTTTGGTCGCAAAGGCGAGCGCCGCGGCCGCGAGCGTCAGCACGACCGCGGCCCATGTGCCATCGGCAGCCTGCCCGACCACAAGGGCGCTCGCGCCCATCAGGCCGATCGAAAGCGGCACCAGCGAGGTGCGGATCAGCGAAGGCCAGCGCGCGCCCGTCGAGCCCTTCAACAGCCCGCTCACCACATAGGCGAGGACTGCGGTCGGCAGGCACATCGCGATCGTGGCGGCAAACGCTCCGGTCAAGCCCGCGACTGCATAGCCGATCAGGGTCACGATCAGCACGTTCGGCCCCGGCGAGAGCTGCGAGATCGCAAACACGTCGGCGAATTGCTTGTCGGTCAGCCAGTGATGCACATCGACCGCGATGCGGTGCATTTCCGGGATCGCGGCATTGGCGCCGCCGACCGCGAACAGCGACATCAGGCCGAAGGTCGCGACCAATGCCCAGATTGGATTGCCATCGGTATTCACGACGCGGCCCGCTTTTGCATGAGGAAGGTGACGGCGAGGCTGATCGGGATGGCCGCCAGAAGCACGATCTGCAGCGGCCAACGCGCAAGGCCGATGGCGGCAAACACCGCGACCATCAGCACGAGCGGCGGCAATTCGCGCCTCTTGAGCAGCGGCATCATCATGCGGAACACGGTGGCCACCAGCAGTCCGACCGCAGCGCAGGAGATGCCGGCGAGAACCCGGCGCAGCACCGGAATGTCGCCGAAATGGGCATAGAGCGCGGCAAGCCCCATCACCAGCACCATCGGCGGGCCGACCAGCCCCAGGAAGGCGGCCAGCCCGCCCTTGAGCCCGCGAAAGCGGGAGCCGAACACGAAAGAGAGGTTCACGATGTTCGGACCGGGCAGGAAATGGCAGAGCGCAAAGGTCTCGTTGAACTCGTCGGCACTCATCCAGCGATGCTGTTCGACAATGGCGCGGCGGGCAAAGGGCAGCACCCCGCCAAAGCCTGCCAGCGACATCTTCGCGAACGCGAAAAACAGCGCAATCAGGCCGGGCGGCGAGGCCTCGATGGCAACTTGAGGTATATCCGACCCAGATGAGGCGGCCGGCGGCGAATCCAGGGACATTGGGGAAAACTAGACGGCACTCCTTGGGACGCCAAGGCAGTTTTCCTGAGGCCAAGCCAAGTTTTCTTGAGGCTGGGCCGGGCCTGCCTTGCTCCGGCGTCACATCGGCCGGGGGCAAAGCGTGGCCATTAAGCCACTGTTCTTCGCCGGCATAGCGCTTATATTGGGGGTGCCGGTTCGCCGGCTATGGAAATAAACGGTCGTCGCAATAAACCTATCGGACCCGGGGGCAGTACCCGGCGCCTCCACCCAAGTCCACCCAACAGCCTGGTTCCTAGGCAGGCGGGCTTCGGCGGGGGCGAAATAGGATCGACGAGGGCGTAAAGGGCGTGCTTTTTCCCGGTATTGTTCCGCCGTTATCGGGCTATTGCAATAGTTGCCAACGACAACTTTGCTCCGGTTGCTCAGGCTGCGTAACGCAGTTTGAAAGACCACTTTAAAGTCCTAACGGGTTAAGCTCCGTTAGGCGGGGTTCGGAGGCACCTGGCAACAGAAGCCTCCACTTCTCTCTTGCTTGATGGCATGCGGGCCCGGGACGCCTGCTGACCTCGCGCCGCCCCCGGGGTACGATACAAGGAATGGGGCGAGTCGTTTGCAGCGCTGAACCGGATTTGCCGGCCCGTGACGAACCGACTGTGGACCGATCATACCAGGAATCGATAATGGCGACCGATCATATTAGATACGATGTGCTGGCGCGCGATGCGCTGCGCGGCGTGTTGCGCAAGGTGCTGAGCGACGCTGCGGTCCATGGACTGCCCGGGGAGCATCATTTCTTCATCACCTTCATCTCCACCGCCGAAGGCGTGAAGCTGTCGCCGCGGCTGCTCGCTCAGTATCCGGACGAGATGACCATCATCCTGCAGCACCAGTTCTGGGATCTCATGGTGCATGAGGATCGTTTCGAGGTCGGGCTCTCGTTCGGCGGCATTCCCGAGCGCCTCGCGGTTCCCTTCAGCGCGATCAAGAGCTTCTTCGACCCGTCGGTGCAGTTCGGCCTGCAGTTCGAGCCGTCGGACACGGCCGAGCCGCCGGCCGCGAAGAACCTGCCCGCCGCGCCTGCCGCCGCAGAACATCCCCTCGCCCCGCCGCCGACGACCGCAGACGACGAAGCCGCCGAAACCGAGGAGCCCGCCAAGCCGAGCGAGGGCGCCGAGGTCGTGCGCCTGGACCGCTTCCGCAAGAAATAACGGCCCGCGCAAGCTCGAGCTATTATAGGCTGCGGGATGGCGGCCAGGGCGAATTGACGCAACGGACAGGTGTGCCCGATGGACCAGTCGACGAGATCAAGCCACGGCGGCGCCACGCGGGTCGAGACCGACAGCTTTGGCCCGATCGAGGTCCCCGCCGACCGTTATTGGGGCGCCCAGACCGAGCGGTCCCGGCAGAATTTCCGCATCGGCAAGGACCGCATGCCGATCGAGATCGTGCATGCGCTCGGCCTCGTCAAGCTCGCCGCTGCTGAGACCAATCGCGAGCTCGGCCTCATCGACCAGCGCCGGGCGCGGGCCATCGCGCGCGCCGCGCGCGAGGTGATCGAGGGCAAGCTCGACGACCATTTCCCGCTCGTGGTCTGGCAGACCGGCAGCGGCACGCAGACCAACATGAACCTCAACGAGGTGATCGCCAACCGCGCCAACGAGCTGCTCGGCGGCGAGCTCGGCGCAAAGAAGCCGGTGCATCCGAACGATCACGTCAACATGAGCCAGTCGTCGAACGACTCTTTTCCGACCGCAATGCACATCGCGGCCGCAACAGGCATCACCGACAATCTGGTGCCGGCGCTCGAGGAGCTGCTGGGCGCGCTGCGCGCCAAGGAGAAGGCCTTCGCCGACATCGTCAAGATCGGCCGCACCCACACCCAGGACGCGACGCCCCTCACTCTGGGACAGGAGTTCTCCGGCTATGCCGCGCAGGTCGAAAGCGGCATCGCGCGGCTGCACCTTGCGTTGAAAGAGCTGTATCCACTCGCGCAGGGCGGCACTGCGGTCGGCACCGGGCTGAATTCCAAGCCGCGTTTCGCGAAACTGTTCGCAAAGCAGGTTGCGCAAATCACAAAGCTGCCGTTTACTAGCGCTGCAAACAAGTTCGAGGCGCTGGCCTCCAATGACGCCTATGTCTTCGCGCATGGCGCGATCAACTCCGTGGCGACCGGGCTTTTCAAGATCGCCAACGACATCCGCCTGCTCGGGTCGGGACCGCGCTCCGGCTTGGGCGAGTTGATTTTGCCTGAGAACGAGCCCGGTTCCTCGATCATGCCGGGCAAGGTCAATCCGACCCAGTGCGAGGCCATGACCATGGTATGCTGCCAGGTATTCGGAAATCACACCGCCATCACGGTGGCCGGCAGCCAGGGCCATTTCGAGCTCAATGTCTACAAGCCCGTGCTGGCTCATTGCATGATGGGATCCATTCAATTGCTGGCGGATGCGGCGCGCTCCTTCACCGAGCATTGCGTGACCGGCATCCGCGCCGACGAGAAGCGCATCCACGAGCTGATGGAGCGTTCGCTGATGCTGGTGACGGCGCTCGCGCCCAGGATCGGCTACGACAATGCGGCCAAGGTGGCCAAGACCGCGCATGCGCGCGGCACCACGCTCAAGGAGGAAGCACTGCGATTGGGCCTGGTGTCCGAGGCTGAGTTCGACCGTCTGGTCCAGCCGAACAAGATGATTCATCCCGGCTGACGATTAAGAATGATTTCAGTCCCCCGGAAAACTACGGAGACCGTTTCGATTTACCACCAGCCGATATGATTATAGACCAGAGCGGTTGAACGACGGAACCGATCACGGAGATGACAGCTTTCGTTTTTTGTTCCGGCGCAGTGAGAGCCGCGAAACCTTTTGAAGCGCGGCACGTATTTTTTGTTGGTGCTAGGTAGCGATTTACGGGACGATTTAACAATGAACGAGTTGATGATCGCCGCTCCACCGTCAAGGACACCGGCGTCGCCAACAACTCGCATTCCCGAAATTGTCGCCTCTCTCCGATTTATCTTCTGACGGGGATGCGAGTATGGGGGAAATAGTTAATCTCAAACGGTTCAGGAAGCGCATCGAGCGCGAGGAGGCCGGCCGCGAGGCCGAAGCCAACCGCGCGCGGTTCGGCCGAACCAGGTCCGAGCGCGAGCTCGACAAGAAGCGCGGCACCCGCGCCGGCGAGATACTGGATCAACATCGGCTCGATGGGGGAGACGCATCATGAAGTCGCCCGTCGTCAAACGCTCGATCGTGGTCGCAGGCCACAAGACCAGCGTGAGCCTCGAGGAGGCGTTCTGGAACGGCATGAAGGAGATCTCGGGCGAGCGCAACATGACGCTCTCCGAGCTCGTCGGCGAGATCGACGGCAAGCGCCAGCAGGGCAACCTGTCCTCGGCGATCCGGCTGTTCGTGCTCGATCACTTCAAGAGCCGCGCTGCGGGCACGCCAAGTGGCGGAGGCGACGGCAAATCGCATCCGGCAATGTCGGCATCGCCGAGCTCGTAGGCGCTCGGCGACGGGCGCAGGGTGTGCTCCCGTCGTCCCGCGGTCCGCGATCTTAGCCCGCTTCATGCGCAATCGACCCGCCCCTCGCGGGGCGCGCGGGCAGGCCGTGCGGCCCGCGCTCATAAATCAACGCGGTCCCGGTCGGCGGCGGCAGATCGACAGCCGGTCTCGCCATCCGTCCCTCCTCGTCAAAGGGCCTCCGGCCGGAGACATCAACCCCGGCCCGGCCGCGCCATTCCGGCCAGGAGGACGATTGCGGGAGCGATCACGACAAGGGGAATGACGGTCGAAATGGGGCGCCGCGGGGAATCGCGCGACGCCGGCGGAATCGCGCGTCTTTGACCCTGCGCAAAGCCCGCCCTCTTTAAAATCGCTCTAATGATGCAAGGCATTCGCATGCTTCTGCTTGACCTTGCCGCCGGCGATTGAAAATACAGCTCATGACCGAACTCTGTGACATCGCACCGGGCGTCCCGCTGGAAGCGCCGCTGGTATCGTCCCGGGAGTTGCCCTCGGAGTTCCCCCTGGGGCTGGCGCAGCGCGGCTATGTCGGCAGGATCCGTCGGCTGGCGGCCAGCGAGGCGGCGTCCGCGCTCTCGCATGACGAGCTGGAGAGCCGGCTGATCGAGCTCGGCTTTGTCGAGGGCGCGCGGGTCGAAATCCTCCATGAGGGCATCCTCGGCCGCGATCCCATCGCCGTGCGGGTCGACAATGTCACCATCGCGATCCGCCGGCGCGAAGCGATGGCCATCATCGTCGCCTGACGCGGCGCGGACTCGAAAACGCCAGGATTCGAAAACCTCATGGAAGCGCCCCTGATGCATATGGCCCTGGTGGGCACGCCGAACAGCGGCAAGACCTCGCTGTTCAACGCGCTCACCGGCAGCCGGCAGAAGGTCGCGAACTATCCGGGCGTCACGGTCGAGCGCAAGGAAGGCTTCTTCGTCACCCCGAACGGCCGCCAAGTCTCGGTGGTCGACCTGCCCGGCACCTATTCGCTGCGGGGCCGCAGTCCCGACGAGGAGATCACCCGCGACTTCGTGCTGGGCCGGGCCAAGGGCGAGGTCGCGCCCGACTTCGTGCTGTGCGTGGCCGACTCCACCAATCTGCGATTGACCATCCGCCTGCTGCTCGAGCTGAAGGCGACCGGGCGCCCGCTGGCGCTGGTGCTCAACATGTTCGACATCGCCAAGCGCCGTGGCGTGACGGTCGACGTTCCAAAAATGGCGGCCTCGCTCGGCATGCCGGTCGTGACCTCGATCGCGGTGCGCAAGGGCGGCACCGCCGAGCTGCTCCGCCTGACCGACGAGATCGCCGGCCGCACCCAGGCGGAGGCGGCGCCAAATCAGTGGCGGCCGCTGTCGACGTCCGAGCTGCGCGCAACCCAGCGCGAGGCCGATCGCATCATCGCCGCATGCGTCAGCCTCCCTGCCCGCCCGGACACCTGGACCGCGAAGATCGATGCCGTGGCGCTGCACCCGGTGGCCGGGCTGCTCGTGCTGTTCGCCATCCTGTTCGTGATGTTCCAGGCGGTGTTCGCGTGGGCGCAGCCGCTGATGGAGCTGTTGTCCGCAGCCTTCGACGCGCTCGGCCAGTTCGTTCACGACACCCTGCCCGCGGGCCTGTTGCAGAGCTTCCTGCAGAACGGGGTGATCTCGGGCGTCGGCAGCGTGATCGTGTTCCTGCCGCAGATCATCATCATCTTCCTGTTCATCCTGCTTTTGGAAGATTTCGGCTACATGGCGCGCGCGGCCTTCCTGATGGACCGCATCATGGGCGGCGCCGGCCTGCACGGCCGCGCCTTCATTCCGCTGCTGTCGAGCTTTGCCTGCGCGATCCCCGGCATCATGGCGACGCGCGTGATCGACAACCGCCGCGACCGCCTGACGACGATCCTGATCGCGCCCCTGATGACCTGCTCGGCGCGCATTCCCGTCTACACGCTGATCATCTCCGCCTTCATCCCGGAAACCCAGGTCTGGGGCCTGTTCAACCTGCGCGGGCTCGTGATGTTCGGGCTCTATGCCGTGGGCATCATGAGCGCGCTCGGCGTGTCCTTCGTGATCAAGTTCTTCATGCTGCGCGACTACCAGCCGGCGCCGTTCATGCTGGAGCTGCCGGACTACAAGCTGCCGCGCCTGAACAGCATCGCCATCGGCGTCTATACCCGCGCCAAGATGTTCCTGCAGCGCGCCGGCACCACGATCTTTTCCATGATGGTGCTGATCTGGTTTCTGGCCTCGTTCCCGCAGCCGCCCGCGGGAGCAACGGATCCCGCGATCAACTACAGCCTGGCTGCGATGATCGGCAAGGCGGTGGCGCCCCTGCTCGCCCCTGTCGGCTTCAACTGGCAGATCGCGGTGGCGCTGATCCCGGGCATGGCCGCACGCGAGGTCGCGGTCGCTGCGCTCGGCACGGTCTATGCGATCGAGGGCGGCAAGGAAGCCGCCGCGCAGATCGGCCAGGTGCTCGCGACCAAATGGAGTCTTGCGACTGCGCTGTCGCTGCTGGCCTGGTACATCTTCGCCCCGCAATGCGCCTCGACGCTCGCCGTGATCAGGCGCGAGACCGGAAGCTGGAAGTGGATGGCGCTGACCTTCGCCTACATGCTGGCGCTGGCCTATGCGGCGAGCCTTGCGACCTACAACATCGCGGTGGCGTCAGGGGCGGGCTAGCCGCGTAGCTAGCGAAAATAATTCTGCACCACATGCAGATCGGCCGGATTGGCGGCCTTGCCGTTGAGGCTGGCGTCGATCACGCGGCGGCAGGCCGCGACGGCCGCCTCGTCGCCGAGATCGCTCGCCGCATCCAGCACGAGCCAGGCGGCATCGGCCGAGGCCGGTTCGCCTCGTCCGCCGTCGCGGTCGGCGAGACGGCTGCGCAGCTCGCTCATGTCCAGCTCACGCATGCTCAAGGCGGGCTCCTTCTCGCGGGCGGCTCATGCCGAGATCGGCAGGCCGGAGACGCGCGACTCGTAGAATTTGAGGATGCTGCGCGAGGTCTCCAGGTTGAGCCCCTCATACTCGGCCTTGAGATCGCTGAGGTCGCGCGCTGAGATGCGATGGTCCTTGGCGCCGAGGAACAACAGCGACATGGTGGTTTCCCAAGCGAAGTTCAGCGCCTTGGCCAGCACCAGCAGCATCTCGCGGTTGCGGTCGATCAGCACGCGCTCGATCACGTCGCCCGGCATCGCGCTGAGCAGCGACAACCCGATGGTGACTTCGTCGAAGCGATGCGCGCGCGCATAGCCCGCGATCGAGGTTTCGTTGAGATTGCCGAGGCGATGCTGGGTCGCGACCACCCGCTTGGCGACGAAGTGGCTGCGCGAGGCCGGCCCCAATTTGGATTGCAGGGCGCCGGCGACCTCGCTCACCGAGCTCTGGATCTGCGCCACCAGCTCCGGATGCTCGCGGCCGAGCCGCTTCTTCACGTCATCCGTGGCCTTGGCGATCAGTTGCTGGAACAGGTGCCGCGGAATGTCGCTGCGCACGCCGAGCTGCTCGGCCAGGATCGAATCGCCCTCGGCCCGCTTGATCATGTGCAGGAAGCCGAAGCCCGAGAAGCGCGCACCCTGGTTGCTGGCGACCGATTTGACGACCTCCTGATCGCCGCGCACCACCAGCACGTCGGTGACGACGGCATCGAGCGAACTGCGCTTGGAGATCGCGAGCAGATGCTGTTGCCCCTTGGTCTCGGCATTGGCGACCAGGATGTCGCTGTCGAGCCGCTCGGAATGCGTCAGCACCGGACCTGCGACCTCGATCGCGTCGTCGAAGGCGAGCTTGTGGATCACATTGGTCGGCGCACGGTCGAAATGGGCCAGGCGCTCGGCGAGCTGCCTGCGCGCGGCAAGCTCGATCTCCTCCGACAGGCGCCCGATCACCTCGCCGAAGGTGCGGATCTCGTCCTCGCTATAGCCGCCGGTGATCAGAAGATTGGTCGCATACCACAGCGCCCGCTCGCGGCTTTCAGCCGTTCCTCGCGAGATCGCGTGATCAAGATCGCGCAGAAACGATTTCGCCTCACTCATCGTCCTAAAAACCTCAAAATCGAAAACGAGGCCGCATGGGTCAGATGAGCGGAACCTACACTGCAAACACAAGCATTCCGTAAAGTGAGCAGCTAAGGATTGTTGATAAAAATTCGCGAAATTGCGCAGCGGCGCGTTCACGAATCGGAAACCACGTTGCGTGCTCGCACGAACAGCTTTGCTGCGACGGGCAGCTGCGAGGGCCCGCCGTCGTTCCGTCATCCTGAGGTGCCGGAGCGCAGCGGAGGCCTCGAAGGATGAACGGCCCCGCTGTTGCAGCCGGGCCGTTCACCCTTCGAGGCTCGCTGCGCGAGCACCTCAGGGTGACGGGGATAGATCGGGGCACGGTTCGGGAACATTCCCTTCTTACTGATTGGTCGTCACCGGCGGGGTCAGCACCAGCGGCGGGCGCGGCCTGGGTCTCGAAGGCGCGGGCGGCGGTCCGGGCGGCGGGCGGACCTCGATCGGCGCCGGCAGGGGCGCGAGCTGCTGGCTCACGGCGGCCGGCGGGTTTGCGGCGGAGGGTCCGGGCGGTGCAGCCGGTATCGGCGGCGCGGCGGGCGGACGCGGCGCGATGACCGGCGGTTTCGGCGGCGTTGCCGGCAGCGGCAGCGCGGCCGTGGATGGCGGAGCGGCCGGCTCGGCCTGCGGCGGCTGGCCGCGCTCGATGGCATCGAGCCTGCGCGTCTCGCGATCGATCACGCGCACCGCGAGCCAGGAGGACAGGCTGGTGACATCGACGTTGCGCGTCAGCGCGCCCGGAGGTCCTGCGAGAAACAGCTGGATTTCCGGCTGGCTCGTGCCCGAGCCGATGGTCGTGGAGCTCAACGTCGCCCGCACATCCGCCTGGTCCGCGGGAATGTCGTAGCCGCCGGAGACGATGGCACGAACGCCGTCGCCATCGAGCGTGGTGGCGCCGACCCGCAGCCGTCCGTCGCGGATGGTGAAGGGGATCTGCGCGGCGGGCACCAGCAGGGCGCCCGATGCGAGCGCCGGCTCGACGATCCGCTTGAGCCTGGCCTCGTCGGTCGGCTGTCCGGCGTCGCTGGCGCGGATCGCGACCTCGAAGGCGCGGGGATCAAGCCCCATGATGCTTGCCTCCTGCAGTGTCGCGGTGCCATTGCCCGACAACGCCCCGGTCAGCGCGGCGACGCTGCGGCCCTGGCTGGCGAGGCTCATCTGCAGCGAGACCTGGCTCGAGGGCATTTTCAGGCTGCGGTAATGCAGCGCAGCGCCCTCGACATTCCTGAGCTCGACGCTGGCATTCACGGCAAGCCCGTTCGCGGCGTCGCGCACGTCGATGGTTGCGGAGGCGTCGCCGCCGCCGATCCTGCCCTTGAGCGCGTCGAATGTGATCGACTGCCCGTCGCTGCGGATCACCCCGCTCACCGGGTGCAATTCGAGATTGTCGGGAAGCGTGCCGCGCAGCGCCTGGAAGGAGACGTTGCCGCGCCAGCCCTTGGACAATCCCGTCGCCAGCGGCTCCGTCGCATCATGGCCGGCCGCACCGATCGCCAGCGCGAAGGCCGGCGCGAGATCGAGCGCATCGAAGCCGACCTCGCCCTGCAGCTCCTTTTGATCGCCAGGCTGGTTGCCGAGCGTCAATGCGAGATGCCCGCGCAGCCGCGAGGTCGCATTGGCGCCGTCGAGATCGTCGAAGGTGAGCTTGTTGCCGTCGAGCGCGAGATGCGAGGACAGGCTGATGTTCTGCGCCAGACTGTCCGATGGCTTCAACCCGAACAGCGGCGCCAGATTGGCCTTGCGGACGCGCAAGCTGCCGCTACCCGCGATCTGCTGGCCCTGCGGCGTCCCCTGATGCCCCCATGGCTCGACGGTGCCCTGCGCGTCGGCATCGATGCCGGCGCCGGCGATCTTGACATTGACCTGCAAGGGCGCGCGCCATTTGCCGCTCACCGAGGCCTCGAGCTGCGCCGGCCCATCGCCGGCCGCGACCGCCTTGTCGAGCCCGAGCAGGCCGAGCAGCGCGTCGCCGCGACCGGCCGCAAGCCTGGTCGCGACGGTGACGTCGCTCGTGCGCAGGCGATCGAGATCGAGGCCTTTCACCGCGGCCAACAGCGGCTTGGCGGTCAGCGTCGCGCTGCCCTGGAGCTGCGGCGCGGAGAGATCGACGATTGCGCGCGCGGCGGCACGATCGGCCGCATCGGAATCCTTTCCGATGTCGAGCGCAAGCTTGACGCGTGCGGGCCCCGGCGGCGAGCCCATCGCATTGAGGCGCTGCGCGGCATCGGGCGCGAACGGCGCGACCAGCGCGGCGAGCTGCGACAGCGACGGCGCGCCCGCGCGCAGGGTGAGGATGCCCGAGGCATCGCTGCGGTCGAAGCTGCCGGATCCCTCGACATTGATGCCGTTGCTCTGCCCGATATTGAGCTGCTCCAGCGCAACGATCTTGGGGCCGTAGCTGAACTTGACCGCGAACGGACGCAGCTCCTGGCCGGAGGATTTCGCGCGCGCGACATTGAGCGAGAGCGCCGCCTGGGCCGGCCAGCCGGCGGTGGGACCGGCCACCGCACGCGCGAAGCTCGCGGCCGCATCGAGATCGAGCTGATCCGCCTGCAGCGCCGCATCGAGATGCGCGCCGCTTTCGGCCGAGGCGCCCATCAGGGCAATCCTGCCCGCGACGGTGCCGCCCTCGATCTCGGCCTTCAGACCGTCGACGGAGACGCCGTCGGGCTGGACCGACACATTGCCATGCAGGCGCAGCGGCTTCTGGCTGCGATAGGCAAAATCGCTGCGGCCGCGCAGCCAGACCATCAGCGCGTCCGGATCGGCTGAATCGATATCGAGCACGCCGGAGAAATTGCCCCCCGCGGGCGGAGCACCGAAGGAGATCATGGTGCTGCCCGGCGCGCGAAGGTCGAGCCGGTCGATCGCCCAGGAATTGCGGTCGCCACGCAGATCGGCGGAGAGATTTTGCAGCGGACGGCCGCCCAGCATGATCTGGTCGCAGCTCGCCTCGATGCGCATGGCAAGCGGCGGATGCGGAATGTCCGTCATCAGCGCGCGCAAGGTCGGCCACAGGCGCACCGGCCCGCCGCTGTTGTCGGCGGCATTGTCGCCCGTCAGCAGACGGTCGGCGTCGAACTGGCGCGCCGACAGGACGGCATGGAGCAGCGGCGCGGCGCCGAAGCGCACATCGCCGCTGCCGGCAAATTTCACTGCGCGCTCCTCGCTGCCATAGCTGCCCTCGATCTGGTCGAGCTGGGCCAGCGCATGGTCGGCCTTGAGCCTGGTGGTCACCTTCCACGGCGTCCGGTCGTCGGCCGCCTGGCCGATCGCCTGTCCGGTCGACTGTCCAGTCGATGATCCCTTGGGCGGCGGCGGAACGGCCAGCGTCAGCGTCCCCTCGAACCGCGGCGCCCGCGCCTCGAAATTCAACAGACCGTCGAGCTCGGCCGCGACCGGGCGCTGACCGGGGTCGATGTTGAGATGCACGCGGGTCGAGCCGCCGCCGTCATTGATTTGGCTGGAGGAGACGCGAAACGGATAGCGCCTGCCGTCGACCGTGACATCGCCGTCGCCGCGCACCGCGCCCGCCGCCGAGCGGACGTCGCCGGAAAAGGCGATATCGCTCAATTCCAGGGTGGTGCGGCTTGCAGCGTCGTGCAGCGCGATGCGGCCGGTCAGGTTCAGCCGGTCGATCGACAGCGAGGCCCAGTTGAACTTGCCGCTTCCGGCGGGCCAGTCGATGCGGCCGTCGCGGTCGAGCCCGAGATCGAGCGACAGGCCGCCGATGGTGAGCTCATTGGCGCGCCATTGCCCGCGCATCAATTCGCCCAGGCTGAACTCGACGTCGAGCTTGTCGGCGCGCACCTTGTCGAGATCGTTGCGGCCGCCGACCGTCACCGAGCCGAGCCGGAGCGTCGGCGTCGGCAACAGCCGCGCCTGCAACTCGCCCGAAACCCTGACCGGCGCGCCGATGATCTGCGTCGCCTCAGCCTCGAATTGCGGCCGGAACTGGTTCCAGTCGATGAAATACGGCCCGATCAGCGCGGCGATCAGCGCAAGGATCAAGGCGATCGCCAGTCCGAGCAGCGTCGTCTGCACGGGGTCTCCCTTATTGGCATGGCTCGGGCGATGCGCGCGGGCACCGGCAGCCCGCGACCTCAACGCCGGAACAATACCCTATATAGAGACAAGTGTGCCGCTGTCACAGCCACCTACAGACCCTGCCGTCGAACCATCTCGCCCGTCATCGCCCGCGAAAGCGGGCGATCCAGTATTCCAGAGACGTTGGTCGTAGGACAGAGAGGCCGCGGCGTACTGGATACCCCGCCTTCGCGGGGTATGACCACCGTGAAAGCCGCGACCATCCGGGCTCCAGCCCCTACCAGCTCGCCGGCAGCTCTTTCAGCCCGCGCAGCACGAAGGTCGGCCGCCACTGCGGGTTGTCCGCGTCATCCAGCCGCAGCTCGGGTATCCGCCGCAGCAGCGTCGCAATGGCGATTTCCGCCTCGATCCGCGCCAGCTGGGCGCCGAGACAATGATGGATGCCGCCACCAAAGGACAGCGGCCGCACATTCGGCCGCCGGACGTCGAGGCTTTCGGGATTGTCGGGATAGACGGCCGGATCGCGGTTGGCCGAACCCAGCAGGCAGAGCACGCTCTCGCCCTTCGGGATCCTCTTGCCGCCGAGATCCTCGATGTCCTCCAGCGCCACGCGCCCGGTCAGCTGCACCGAGGAGTCGTAGCGCAGGAACTCCTCGATCGCATTGGGCATCAGCGACGGATCGGCCTTGAGCAGCGCGAGCTGGTCGGGATTGCGATGGAGCGCCAGCAGCCCGTTGCCGATCAGGTTGACCGTGGTCTCGTGGCCGGCGCCGAACAACAGGATGATATTGGCGGTCAGCTCCTCATTGGAGAGCTTGCTGCCGTCCTCCTCCGCCTGCACCAGCTGGGTGGTGAGGTCATCGCCCGGGTTCTTGCGGCGCAGCTCGAACAGCTGCTCGAAATACATCCGGGCCATGGCATTGCCCATATTGGCCTGGGCGATCTCCTCCTTGGTCATCGGCACCGGATCGAGGATGCGGCCACCGTCGCGCGAGCCCTTGTAGAACATCTCACGATGCTCCTCAGGGATCCCGAGCATGTCGCAGATGATGGTCACCGGCAGGCGGAAGGCGAAATCCTCGATCAGGTCCATGTGGCCGCGATCGATGACGGCGTCGATGGTCTGGTCGACGATCTCCTGGATGCGCGGCCGCATGTCCTCGACCCGGCGCGCGGTGAAGGCCTTCACCACCAACCCGCGCAGGCGCGTATGATCCGGCGGATCCTGCTGCAGCATCCAGTGGCTCATGGCGCGGAAGATCGGCTCGGACATGATGTCGGGGCCGTAGCGGCGCTTGCTGCGCTCGACGAAATCCTTGCCGAAGCGCTTGTCACGCAGGACGAGGCTCGCCTCGGCATGACGGCTTGCGAGGAACGCGCCGAAGGCCGTGACATGCATCGGATCGGTGGTGCGCAGCCGCGCATAGGCGGGATAGGGATTCCTGATGAAATCCGGCGACAGCGGATTGAACAGCGGCTCGGTTGTCGCGGTCGGCACATGTTCGTTCATGGTGACCTCAAATCCTTTGCCGTGCCGAATGCAAACATTCGGACGTTCGGGCGTTTCCTGACGACGTATCCTCGCGCGCGCCCGAACCGCTGGTCCGCTGCGCGACCTGCAACTCGATACACTCTTGTATTGAGTTGCATTCTCAATTAAAATCAAGAAATGTCAAGAGTGCGCACCAGGCCGACCCGGGACGACACCTGCGAGAAGCTGTTCGAGGCCGCCGCCCGGGTGTTCGAGGAACAGGGCATTGGCGGGGCCTCGATCGAGGCCATCGCGGCCGCGGCCGGTTTCACCCGCGGCGCCTTCTATTCGAATTTCAAGAGCAAGGACGAGTTGATCATCGCCATGCTCGAGGAGCATGTGGCGCAAACCGTCCGGCGCAATCTCGACCTGCTCGAAAGGCACAAGGATCCCGCGGACTTCATCGAGGCGCTCAAGAGCATGGACCGCACCAGGCAGGATCCGCTCGGTCGCGCGCCCCTGTTGCACATGGAGATGATCCTGTTCGTGGCGCGCGCCGAAAAGGGTCGGCCGGAGCTCGCAAAACGACTGCGCGCGCGGCGCAAGCTCATTGCCGACATTGTCGAGACCACGATGAGGAACAGCGGCAAGGCCGCGCCGAACGCGGCCTGGACCGGCGCCATCCTGCTCGCGCTGGAGGACGGCTTCCGGCTGCACCGGCTGATCGATCCCGAGACCACGCCGGCCGACAGCTTTTTGCGCGCGATCACCGATCTGCAGCGTGCGATCGGAAACGCCGCCGGCAACGCCTGCGACTGCTGAGCACCCGCGCCATTGCGGCGGAGCAGATCAGCCCCGCAACGACCGGCGAAGATTGCGGCCCGAGCGGCTTGCTACCGGCCCTTCTGGAGCTTCGTGATCGTGAAGCCGCTGTCGCCGCTCTCCGCCTCGAACTTGACGGTGTCGCCGACCTTGAGCTGCTTGAGCATCGCGCGATCCCTGACATCATAGATCAGGGTCATGTCCTCCTTGAAGCCGAGGCTCGGGGCTGGACCCTGTTTCATCGTGATGCTGCCGCTGCTCTCGTCGATCTTCTTGACCTCGCCGATAATCGTTGCGTCCTGCGCAACGGCACCGCTTGCCAGCACGGCCATCAGCAGCGCGCCACCAGCCACCCGCCCGAAAACTTTCAAAATGGACTCCTGTTCGCATCATCGATCCCGTCCGACGACTGCAATGGGCTGATAGCGCTGCCCGGCATCTCGATCGCGACGTCAGCTCGGCTGCGCTCATACGGACGCCTCGCCATCAGTGGCGGTCGCGGCGAAACTATGACCTTGCAGCAAAATCGGAGGCTTGGTTAATCGTCGGCTCGTTCATCGCGCACGCATGCTGCAACAATGCGCATCTGTGATAAGCGCGCCGGATCGCTCGATCAGTTTCACCAATCGACGAACGGCCGACGGCCGGTACACAAGGCCCGCATTCGACCTGATGGGCGAGGCAGACCTGGCCGAGCCTCATGAAAACTAGCTGGCGACGCGCACCTTGTGCAGCTTTCCTGCAACGGCGCGCACCTTGCCGGGCGAGGCCCGCCAGATCGCGATCGCCGACAGCAGGCTGACACCGATCGCGATCGCAAACGCAATCGTATAGTCGCCGGTGAGATCGTAAAGCGCGCCGGTCACAAACGGGCCCGCGGCGCCGCCTGCCAGCGCCACCAGCATGATGCAGCCGAAGATGCTGCCGTAATGCGGGCCCTGGAAAATCTCCAGCACCACCGCGCCCATGATCGAGGTCAGGCCATAGCCGAGCGCACCTTGCGCGAACACCATGAGATAGACGAGCGCGAGGCTCGGCGCGAATTTCAGCGCGATCAGCGCCGCGAAGCAGATGGCAAAGCCGGCCGCGCTGATCGCCCAGATCGCCTCGCGTCCGATGCGGTCGGAGAGAGCCCCAAGCGCGATCTGGCCGGGAATGCCGAGCAGGCTGACCGCGCCCAGCGCCCAGACGCCGACATTCGGGCTGAAGCCGATGTCGAGCAGGTATTTGGTCTGGTGCACCTGCACCGCATACCAGATGTAAAGCCCGCAGAAATAGCCGAGCGCGATCCACCAGAACCGCGCGGTAGCGAGCGCGCGCCGCAGCGTCCAGTCGGTGGCGGCCCAGGCCGGATCGAGAATGTTGGAGACCGGCTTGGCCGATGTAGCGGAGCGCGCAGCCTCGCCATCCGGCAGCAGGCCGATATCCTCCGGGCGTTTGCGCAACAGCAGGTTGATCGGCGCGAGCACGATGAGGACCATCAGCCCCATCGCGGTGCAGGCGGTGCGCCAGCCGGTCTGCTCGATCAGGTGCTGCACCCAGGGCAACAGGGTCACCGAGCCGATGCCGACGCCGGCAAAGGCAATGCCGATCGCCAGCCCGCGGCGTCGGATGAACCAGTTCGGCAGGAACAGCGATTGCCCGGAATAGCCGAGGCAGACGCTGCCTGCGCCCACCATCACCCCGATGGTGATGTAGAGATGCCAGGGCGCGGTCGTCAGCGGCGCCAGCAAGAGACCACCGCCCATCAGCGCGACGCCGAGCTCCATCACCGCACGCGGGCCGGCGCGGTCCATCAGCCGACCGATCAGGGGACTCACCGCGCCCGACACGATGAAGCCGAACGAGAAGGCGCCCGCGGTGACGCCGCGCTCCCAGTGGAATTCGGACAGGATCGGCGGGAAGAACAGCGAGAACGCGGTGCGCGCATTCACCCCGATCGCCATGGTGATGAACGTCACTGCGACCACGACCCAGCCGTAGAAGAAGGGCAGCCGTTTCATGCGTCTATCTTGGCCATCAAGCGCACCATTGCCTACGCCACCTCGGTCTCTTTGATCTGCGCCGCGGCGGCCTGCGCGATGATCTTGCCAAGCTCGGCATAATGCCGCTTGCGCGGCGAAGACTTGCGCCAGGCAAGCCCGATCACCCGGCGCGGCTCGGGATCGGCAAAGCGCATCAGCTTGACGTCGCCGCGCCGCCCCTCGAGCTCGACGGCGAGCTGCGGCAGCAGCGTGAAGCCGAGCCCGTTCGCGACCATCTGCACCAGTGTCGACAGGTTGGACGCGCCGAATGTGTCGATATTATCGACGCGGCGCAGGCTGCAGAACGCCAGTGCCTGGTCGCGCAGGCAGTGGCCCTCCTCCAGCAGCAACAGGCGATCCTGCTTCAACAGATCGGGCGTTGCGCGGACGCGGCCCGCGATCCGCCGCGATTTCGGCATCGCGAGCAGGAAACGGTCGGTGAACAGTTTCATGGTCTCGACCTCCGCATGCTCGACCGGCAGCGCGAGCAGCAACAGATCGAGGCCGCCATCGAGCAGCTCATCGACCAGATGCTGGGTCTGGGTCTCGCGCAGCGACAGATCGAGATCGGGAAACTTGTTGCGGATCAGCGGCAGCAGCGCCGGCAGCAGATAGGGCGCGACGGAGGGAATGACGCCGAAATGCAGCGGCCCCGCCAGCGTCTCGCCCTGGCGCCGCGCGAAATCGACGATGTCGCGCACCTCGGTCAGGACGCGCGCGGCGCGGCCGGCGATCTCGCGGCCCGCCTCCGTCGGGATCACGCCATTGCGGCCGCGTTCGAGCAGCGGCACGCCGAGATCCTTCTCCATCTCCTGGATCTGCATCGACAGCGCCGGCTGGGTGACCGCACATTGCTCGGCCGCCTTGCCGAAATGCCCGGCGCGGACCACGGCGTCGAAATAGCGCAGTTGCTTCAGCGAGATCATGGATCAGCTTTTCTTATTGCTGTTGGCTTTTACTACGATCTCAACTGATGAACAACCGCGTTCCCTAGACAATCTGCCGTCGCGCCGCCGGAACCCGCAAGGCGGATGCAAGCAGACGCAGGCCCTCGCCAAGCTCCGCGCGGTTGCGTGCGGCGCCGAGCGAGATGCGCAAGCCCTGCGGCGGGTTTGCCTCGACGGCGAAGGCGTCGCTGCCGACCACTGCGAGGCCGGCGCGCAGGAGAGAGGCGACGAAATCTTCGCGCCGCCATTCGGCGGGCAGCCTCAACCAGATGTGATGGCCGGTGCGGCCGGCGGCAAAGGAAATGCCTTTCAGAGCACGCGCCGCGAGCTGCTGGCGGCCGGCGGCTTCATTGCGGATCGCAGCGATGATGCGCTCGGCAATGCCGGTCTCGATCCAGTAGGTCGCCAGCGCGACCATCAAAGGCGGCGGCATCTGCGCCGAGGCCTGCAGGCGCGCCCGCATCTCCTGCTGCGCGGCGACATCGGGGGCCAGAAGATAGGAGACGCGCAGCGCCGGCGCGATGCACTTCGACAGCGTCGTCGCCAGATAGCTCCGTTCCGGAACGAGGTTTGCGATCGGCACGGCCGCAGGATCAAGCAGGCCATAGGCGTCGTCCTCGATCAGGACGGTGTCGGCGGCGCGAATGCCGGAGGCGATCGCGGCGCGTCGCTCGGGCGAAAGCGTGGCGGTCGCCGGATTGTGCAACGTCGGGATCAGATAGACCGCCTTCGGCCGGTGCGCGCGGCAGGCCTGTGCCAGCGCCTCCGGAATGACGCCGCCTTCATCCATGGCAACGCCAACCAGGCGGATGCCGAGCCGCGCGGCCGCGGCCTTCATGCCGGGAAAGGTCAGCGCTTCCGTGAGCACCACCTCGCCGGGACGCGCGAGCTGCATCAGCAGGTTGAAGATGATGGCCTGCGTGCCCGGATAGATCACCATGCGCTCGGGCGCTGCATGCGGCACGCGCGCCCGCAGCCAGCGCGCGGCGATGCTGCGCTCGCGCTCGCTGCCGCCGGGCTCGAGATAATTGAGAAAGGCGGTCAGCCCGGATTTCCGCCTGATCGCCTCGAACCCCTGCTGGATGCGCTCGTCGAGCTGCGCCTCGAGCGGATGCGGCGGCACGTTCATGGACAGGTCGATCCTGACCTCGGGCGCCCCCTCCGCCGCCGGCCGCGCGCTGCTCTCGGAGACGAAGGAGCCGCGCCCGACCTGCGCCTCGATCAATCCGCGCCGCCGCGCCTCGCCATAGGCACGGGTGACGGTGGTGAGGTCGACGCCAAGCGCGGCGGCCAGCGCGCGATGGGTCGGCAGCTGCTGGCCGCGCACCAGGCGGCCGGCCGCGATGTCGCCCTCCAGCGCCGCCACGATGCGCAGGTAGAGCGGACCTTGGCTCTCCGAGACTGTAGGGACCCATTCCATGCAATTTGCGCCATTTTCTTTGATTGTATGCGTGCATGGACCATATTGTATGGCGACCCAACAAGAAAGGCTTTCGCCATGACAACAGAGGTCCCCGTTTCACTGGTGCGCGCCATCTGGCGCGGCTTTCGCGGCCGCTGTCCGCATTGCGGCGAAGGCCGGCTGTTCCCGCATTTCCTGAAAGTGGCCCATCACTGCGAGGCGTGCGGCGAGGAGCTGTTTCACCAGCGTGCCGACGATTTTCCAGCCTATCTCGTGATCGTCATGGTCGGGCATGCCGTGGTGCCCGCCATTCTCGCCGTCGAGATGGCCTATGCGCCGCCGGTCGCGCTGCAGCTCGCGGTGTGGCTGCCGGTCACCCTGTTCGCCTCGCTCGCGCTGCTGCAGCCGACCAAGGGCGCCATCGTCGGTCTGCAATGGCAGAGCGGCATGCATGGCTTTGCGCAGGCGAAAGAGCTGCGCGATGCGTCGAATGCGAGTGGCGCGGTAATGCAGCTCGCGAGCAGCCGAGCACTTCGCCGGCATCGGCCGGCCTGACCGGCGAGCCTAGCGCCGGATGCACTGTACGAACAGCGGCCCGACTGCGCGGCTCACTAACAACTGCCGATTTCCGATAGCTGCCGGCAAAGAAGCATGGCTTACATCCATCATCTCATGTTGAGCGCGGGACGTTTTGGTGCAATTTTTTCCTTACCGCTGCATCTCGAAGACGTCGAAGGTCCACGATTTTGCGGACCCGATGTCTCGAGTCAGTCGTCAGTGAGAGCGGCAGCAGACCGGCCAAACTTCAACATCATGCATTGCTGACGGCCCCGTCGCGGCACCTTGGACGCGCGAGCGTCCGTCGGCCACCGAGTCCCGACGGCCGCCCGTATTCTTGTACGGCCGGATCGTTGCCGCTTCGCTGCGTTTGAGCGAGATGTTTTCGCGTTGCGCTGAAGAAGAAGTCGAAGGCGACACACCCCGTCGCGCACTTCGATCAAGGAGAAAGCGCAGTCCGACGCGCGATTTCGCCGCCATCGCGCGTCGGACCAACGCGGCCGACAAAGCCGCTGGTATCCAGCAACTCTCGTTGCCTTTACGCGGAACAGCCCGACACCGTGGTCTTACGGGCCCGCCGAACGCAGTCGATCAATCGTTCCGAAGCAGATGCTGGTTTATACTCGCAGCCCATGTGCGCAGATTTGGACCAGTTCGCCGTGGTCGCGGCCTCGAACGTGAGGAAGGCAGGCCGCACCATCAGGCGTCCCTATGCAGCGGCGTTCGATGTGGCTCTCTAAACTCGCGACCTCACCCGTTCTGGATGTCGAGCACATCACGAGCTTCGACGCGTTTCGCTCCAGCAAAATTCTCGGCAGCGGCACCAGCGTGCCGCTGAACCCCAGGGATTTCTCGATAGCACGCGCCTCGCTCGCCATTCCGGCCGGCCGCATCGTGCTGCAGCGCTCCTTCGCGCGGCATCTCGAAGCCGACATGGAAACGCCTGGCGCCGCGCTGGTCATTCCGATCTCGCCCGGCATGCAGGCCGACATCAATGCGCGGACGCTCGACAATTCGACGCTTGCGCTGTTCCGCAGCAATGCGCCGAGCCGGGTCGTCGAGCCGCATGCCAATTCCTACGTGCTGCTCGGCCTGCATTCGGCGATGCGGACCAGGGGCTGGATGGATTTCGAACGCGGCGTCGGCTTCATCCGCGCGGCGGCGCCGCAGATGGAACGGCTGCAGCGTATCCTGCTGTCCATGATCCGCTATGCCTCGGATTGCAGCGACGCCAAGGAGTTCGCCTCACTGGCGAAGTCGATGCAGGAAACCCTGCTGGCCGCGCTCGATGGCGTTCTGGTGCAGGAAGAATCGGTGCGGCCACGCCCGCGCTCCTTCGATCAGCATTGCAGGCTCATCGCGCGGCTGGATGAGCTGATCCGCGAGAATACCGCTGCCCCGCTCTACAGCGACGAATTGGCCCGCGCCGTCGGTACCTCGGTGCGCACCCTGCAAACGGCGACGCAGGCCGTGCATGGCATGAGCCTGCATCAGCATTTGCGCCTGAGGCGGTTGTGGTCGACGCGCTGCCAACTGACGATCGGGCTGCCGGGCCTAACCGTGCAGGCGGTCGCGCGGGCCAACGGCTTCTGGCACATGGGCGAGTTCTCCAGGCTCTACAAGGCGACCTACGGCGAGCTGCCGACAGAGACCACGGCACGCGCGGCGCGGCCCATTGCCGGCGGCAGCCTTCCCGAAGATGTCTTTGCCGTTCCCTCCGGACTCGCCGCGCCCGTCGTGCCGGCATGGGCGCTGCCGCAGCACCCGTAAAGCTACGGACCCTCCATAAACCTTGGTATAGGTCCCGCATACCTTTCCATATCGGTCGCTTACCTCGGTATCAGTTGAGACGTTAACACGTCGCGCCTAAGCTTGCTCGCAATTGAACAAAGCTGATTGCAGGCAGCGACGCGCGCTCGAAAAAAAGCGCGCCGAGATTTTGAAAGTAACTGCCGCTGCCTCGATATCCAGACACAGAGGTGATCACCTCAATGACCGCTTCTTCGAACATCGCGCTGTTCATCGACGGCGCCAATCTCTACGCGACGACCAAGACGCTCGGCTTCGATGTCGACTACAAGCGCCTGTTGAAGGAATTCCAGGGCCGCGGCAACCTGCTGCGCGCGTTCTACTACACCGCGGTCATCGAGGATCAGGAATATTCCTCGATCCGCCCGCTGGTCGACTGGCTCGACTACAATGGCTATACCGTCGTCACCAAGGCCACCAAGGAATTCGTCGACGCCAACGGCCGCCGCAAGGTGAAGGGCTCGATGGATGTCGAGCTTGCGGTCGACGCCATGGAGCTTGCCGGGCACATCGACCAGATGGTGCTTATGTCGGGCGACGGCGACTTCCGTCCGCTGGTCGAAGCCGTGCAGCGCCGCGGCGTGCGCGTCACCGTGATCTCGACCATTTCGAGCCACCCGCCGATGGTGGCCGACGAGCTGCGCCGGCAGGCGGATGTCTTCATTGATCTGGTGGAATTGCGGGCCAAGGTCGCCCGCGAGGTGCCGCCCGAGCGGCTTGCCGTGCGCGAGCCGCGCACGCAGGCGCCGCTGTAGCGCGGTTGCCGGTTGTTCACCTCTCCCGAAGCGGGAGGCAAACGCAGCGTGCGAAATCGCCTCAGCCGCGGACGCAGCTATCGCCGCGCAGCGCGGCATCGAGGCATTTGATCAGGCTCGGCGCGGCGAACGGCTTGGCGAGAAAGCAGATGGCGCCGGCCCTCATGGCGCGCGCGCGCACGCTCTCGTCGGGAAAGGCCGTGATGAAGATGAAGGGCGCCTGGTGGCCCCGCGCCCTCAAACTCGCAAGCAGGTCGAGGCCGCTCATTGCCGCCATCTGCACGTCGGCGATGACGCAGCGCGTCTCCTCGAGATGGCCCGAGCCGAGAAACTCCTCGGCCGACGCGAAGGTATGGACGACATAGCCGCGCGACATCAAGAGATTATTGGTGGCGACGCGGACGGAAGCGTCGTCGTCAATGACCGAGATGACCGAGAGCGCAGACACGACGACCCTCCTAGGGGGAAGCGCCCGCACAAGCATGGCCGCGCCCAGGGAAAATTGGGCTGGCGCGCCGCGATTGTAAAATCATACTTAGGTTTGTACGCCGGACGGCTTGTCCGGGCGGATGCCGAGCGCTTCGGTCATCCTGATCAGCTCGGCCAGCGACTTCGCGTGCATCTTCCTCATGATATGCCCGCGGTAGATCTTGACCGTGATCTCGGCCAGGCCCAGCTCGGCCGCGATCTGCTTATTCATCAATCCGGCAGCCACGAAGGCCAGCACCTCCCGCTCCCGCGGGCTCAGGGTCTCGAACATGGCCTGGAGGTTCGATACCGACTTCTCGACTTCGCGCCGCTTACGGTCGCGTTCGATCGCGGTCCGTACCGCGTCGAGCAGGTCCTGGTCGCGGAACGGCTTGGTCAGAAAATCGACCGCCCCGCCCTTCATCGCCCGCACCGTCATCGGAATGTCGCCATGGCCGGTGATGAAGATGATGGGGATGTGGACATTCGCATTGGCGAGTTCGGTCTGCAGGTCGAGCCCGCTCAGTCCGGGAAGGCGGATGTCGAGGACGAGACAGCTTGCCACTTCCGGAAGCCTGGTTCTCATCAGCTCCGCCGCCGAGGCGAACGCCTCGACCTTCAGGCCGACCGACTGGAACAGGTTGGTGAGCGCCCGGCGCATCGACATGTCGTCATCGATGACGAAGACCATCGGCTCGGCAGCCGGCTGATCGCCGGAGGGATTGACCAGCTGCTTGAGCGGCTCCTTGACCGCCTCCTTGACGGGTTCCTTGGCCGTCGCGTCGCTGGCTGATTTGGGTCGGTCGTTCACGCCGCATCCTCATGGTGCGGCGTCAGCACGAACTGAAAGGTCGCGCCACCCTCCTCGCTGCGGAACGCCGACAGCCGCCCCCCATGCGACTCTACAATCGAGCGGCAGATGGCAAGCCCCATTCCCATACCGCCGGACTTGGTGGTGAAGAACGGCGTGAAGATGCGCTCGGTATCGGCGTCCGGAATCCCGGCGCCGCTGTCGGCGACCGTGAGGCATACCCGGGCTCGATCATCCTGGCCGGTGCGGATGGTCAGCCGGCGCAGTCGGTCGCTGACAGATTGCATCGCTTCGATCCCGTTCATGACGAGGTTGATGATCACCTGCTGCAACTGCACGCGGTCACCGTAAATGCTGGGCAAGCCAGGTGCCAGCTCCATCCGCAGCGAAACCTCGTTTTTTGCCAGCTCGCGCTGCACCAGTGCCATGGCTTCCCGAACGAGCTCATTGACATCGAGCAAGGCCTTCTCGGTATCGGTCTTCTTCGCCAGCGCCCGCACCCGCCGAATCACCTCGCTGGCGCGATGGGCATCGTCGACGATCCATTCCACCGAGCGGCGCGCGGCGGCAAGATCGGGCGGATCGCGGCCGAGCCAGGACAGGCACGCCTCCGCATTGGCAATCAGGGCCGCCAGCGGCTGGTTGATCTCGTGGGCGATGGAGGCGGCCAGTTCGCCGAGCGTCGTGACGCGGGTCACATGCGCAAGCTCGGCTTGCGCCTTGCGCAGCGCCTGCTCGGCCTCATCGGCGCGGATGACCGCCGTGATGTCGGTCGAGACGCCGCGATAGCCGAGAAACCGCCCACCCGCATCGAAGAACGGCTTGCCGCTGGTGCGCACATAGATCGGCGCGCCCATGCTGTTCTCGGTCCGGTACACCAGGTCGCGGAACGGAAGACGGGCGTCGAGCGTCGCGCGGTGGTCGCGCCATTTCTCGGCCTCCGAATCGGGATCGGATGCGATCTGCCAGCGCAGCAGGCCGATCACGCCGGTTGCGAGAATGCCTGCCGTGCTGGTGTGCTCGGACAATTGCGTGACCCGATGGTCGGGGCCGGTTTCCCACAGCCAGTCGGACGCCGTCTCGGCATAGTCGCGGAACCGCTGCTCGCTCTCACGCAGCGCGACCTCGGCTTGCTTGCGATCCTCGATGTCGGTCGCCGAGCCGTACCACATGCGGATGTTGTGGTCCTCGTCCCGCAAGGGCTGCGTGCGGAACAGGAACCAGCGATAGGCGCCATCGTAACGCCGCAGCCGCGCTTCCGCCTCGCCCGCCGTGCCCGAGAGCCGCATCTTGTGCCAGGTCGCCAGGAGCTCATCGACGTCGTCGGGCTGAACGGCGCTGGTCCAGCCCCAGGCAAGCGACTGCTCCATCGACAGGCCGGTATAGTCGAGACAGGGCTGATTGAAGAACTCGGCGGCGCCGTCGGCGCGCATCCGCCACACCAGCGCGGGTATGGTGTCGATCACGAGGCGCAGGCGATCCTCCGACTTCTTGATCCCGTTGAGCGCCTGCTCGAGCTTCTGCCGCGCGACATACGGCTCGGTGACGTCCATATGCGTGCCGATGAGCTCGCGCACCTCGCCATCGGCATCGAGCACCGGATGCGCCAGTGAATGCACACGCTTGAGCGAGCCGTCGGGAAGCGCAACGCGGAAATCGAATTCGATCTCGCCGTCCTGCTGCCTGGCCGCGCGGCGGATCACCTCGGTTTGCAGCGCGAGGTCCTCCGGCGGGATACGGTCCTGGATTGCCTGCGCCGAGACGGTGTTGTTCGGATCGAAGCCGAACAGGCGGAAGAACTCGGCCGAACGATAGATGAAGTCGCGGCGGCGCACGTCCCAGGCCCAGCTCGAGGTGTGGCTCAGGCGCTGGGCTTCGGCGAGATAGGCCTCGCTGCGGCGCAGCTTCTGCTCGGCCTCCTTGGCCATCGTGATGTCGGTCACGGCGCCGACGAATTCGAGACTGCCTTCGCCATTGATGATGGCCCGCGCCAGCGCACGAAGATGTTTCACCGTGCCGTCCGGCAGCACGATGCGGTAGTCATGCTCGAAATCCTCGTTGTTCCGCGAGGCCCGTTCGATCACCGCCCGCACGGCGGCGCGGTCCTCGGGGTGCGTGCGGTCCACCACCAGCTTCGGGCTCGGCTGCGTCGCGGGATCGCAGCCGAAAATCCGGTAGGTTTCCTGCGACCAGTAGATTTCATTGCTGGCGACGTTCCAGCCGAAGCTGCCGGTCCGGCTCAATTCCTGCGCCTGCGCGAGGTAGGCCTGGCTGCGCTGCAGCGCGTTCTCCGTCTTCTTGCGCTCGGTGATGTCCTCGCAGGCGATCAGCACGACGAGCCGGCCGTCGGAGCGCCGCATCGCCTTGGCGTTCTCGCGCACCCATAACCGCGAGCCGTCGCGCCTGATCTTGTGCAGCTCCCAGGTGTGCGCTTCGCCTGCCGCCTCCAGGCAGACCGCGAGGCATTTGCGGACGAGCGCGTGATCCCCGGGCAGGAACACCTTGAGCACGCTCTCGCCGACGAGGTCCTTGACCGAATAGCCGAGCTGCGTGGCCCCCAGCGTGTTGACATTGAGCACGATGCCGTCCGCATCGAGCATGAAATACATCACCGGGTTGTGCTCGAAGACCTCGCGCCATTGCTGGTCCCTGTCCTGCAACTCGACCTGGCTGCGCCTGAGCCTGGCTTCCGCTGCGAGCGCCGCCGCGATCTGCTTGCGCGCGTGTCCCATCAGGCGCGCCACGACCAGCGTGGTGACGAGGAAAGCTGCCACCAGCACGAGCTGGCGCGGCTCGTCGATTGCGAGGTGGAAGGCCGGCGTGGTGAAGAAATAGTCTAATCCGGCGACCGCGGTCAGCGACAGCAGCATCGACGCGACGAAGCTGCCCATCAGCGAAAACAGCAGCACCACGACCAGACAGGCGAACGCGGCGGTGGCGAGGTCGGCGTGAAGGCGAACGCAGGCTGCAATCACCAGGGCCAGCACGAGGCCGCCGAGAACAAGCTGCGCGGCCAAGCCTCTGGCTTCGATGGTCTGGTTCTCTCGCATGCTCAGACCGTTCCGGCTCACTGGACCGCGATTAGAGCACTTGCGCAAAAAATCGGCAATTCGTTCAAGGCGGCCGGATCCGCGTTCGGACCCGAGACGAATCAGCCGTTGCGGCGTTTTGCGTAGGCGCTTACCTCCGGCCTCGAGCCAAGGCTCGCGCATGGCCTGCGCTACAAACTTTGGTATAGGCGCTGCAACCCTTTCGATATCGCTCGCTTACCTCCGTACAATTGGCCGCGCTGCCGCCTCGTTCTAGGCTCCACTCGTTCGGGAGCAGGCGTTTGCAGGGGCGGATGCCCCCGAGCCCTGCAAGCAGCGCCCGGGATGGACGATCCGCGAGCCTGTCAGGCCCAGCGGCCGCGGGAGGCGGCACATGCGAGTCAAGCTCTGCGCCCGGTGCCCGTACACGCCGCACGACCTGGCGCATCATTATGATCCTGAAGCCGCGCTCTATGCGTGCGCGACGTGCAAGGAACAAGATCCGTGCGAGATCAGGTGGAGAGGGACATGTTCAACAGAGATCGAGACCTCCAGCGCAGTCGAAACAAGCGTTGCGCCATCTGCAATGGAAAGTTTGGCCTCATCCGATACTACTGCTCGCAAACCCCGCTCTGCTCCAGGAAATGCGTCGACCACTTCAGGGCACGGCGCGACAACGACACGAAATGGCTGTGGCGCTTTCGCGCTGCCTGACGGCACCGTGACGAACGCCGCCCGGCTCGCGATGTCCCCTGCCTCCGCCGATCGGGAGACGGTCCGTTGAGCGAACGGCGCAAATATCTGCTCCAGGATTGCCTGCTGGTGCTGATCGTCCTCCTCATCGGTTTCATCTGCATGCTCGCCATTCCGGCGCCGGCGCAGGAAGACTTGCGTCCCGTTGGCGCGCAGGGGCACGCCGAGCGCCATCACCCGGCCCAGGACCAGGCGCTGCCCGAGAGATGGCCGTGAGCTGCTGCAACAACGCGGACTGCGCGGTCTGTCGTTTCGCGCTCGGAGGCGCGGCGTGAACTTCGTGCTGGTCAACGGCAGGACGCCCCATGGAGAAAGTTTCTGTGGGCTCTGCGGCCAGCGAGTAGGCGATGATGGCTATGTGCGGGACATCCGGAGCCAACTCTGCTACTGTAAGCTGACATGCTATGCCGTCCAGTGCGGCAGCACCATGATGCTGCTCGAGGAACGCGCGAAGGCGTCGCGACCGGCCTTCCGCTCATTGCAGGCCTTACGTTTTCATAACGCGCATCCATAATGCGCATCGATAAATGAGCATTCATAGATGAAGTTCGTACTCGTCAATCATAGGACCCCGCTCAGTACCGTTACTTGCACCGAATGCGCCGGCCTGCTCGGCACCGGCTATCTGCGCGAGGTGTCGTCGCAGCGGCAATATTGCGATCACGACTGCTATCTGCGCTATCAGACGAAAAGCCTGTTCATGCCCTGGCTGCTCGCCGAACGCGACGCGCAGCTGCCCGGTCGCTGGTCCTCCGCAGCCTGGCCCGCGACGCCCTACATCGCCTCCCACGCGTTCGTCGCCGCCTTTGCCGCCGCCGCCTGCTGGTACTCGATCTCGTTCGCCAAGGCGGCGCTGCGCGTCAGCGAATTGGTGGCGACGGAAAGCTTCGGGCCGTTCTCAGGCCGCGGCTGACTCGGCAGCGGCGGAGTGAAAGCCGTAGACATCCATGCGCAGAATGCCGTAGGTCGCGCTCGAATGCAGCCGCTCGGCGCGCCATGAAGGGCCCGCGGCGCCGAGCGCGGCGTAGAGCGGCAACAGATGCTCGTCGCTCGGATGGTTCTTGACCGCAAAGGGCGCCAGGGCGCGATAGTCGAGAAGCTCATCGGTTTGTCTCGCCTCCAGCTTTTCGCCGAACCAGTCGGCAAAACGGCTGACCCATTCGGGCGCCGGCGCGTCCAGCGCCTGCCCGCGAAATTCGGAGAGGTCGTGGGTCAGGCTGCCGCTGCCGACGATCAGCACGCCCTCGCCGCGCAGCCGCTCGAGCGCACGGCCGACGCGCAAGTGATGCGCGGGCGGAAGATGTGGCTGGACCGACAGCTGCAGCACCGGGATATCGGCTTGCGGATACATCAGAAGCAGCGGCACCCAGGCGCCATGATCGAGCCCGCGGACCTTGTCGATGCCGCAGCTCAGGCCCCACCCGCGCAGCAGTCCGGCGACCTGTAACGCCAGCGAGGGCGCGCCGGGCGCGGGGTAGGTGATCTCGTAGAGCGGGCGCGGAAAACCGCGGAAATCGTGGATGGTGTCGTTGCGCTCGACCGCGCTGACCACAGGGCTTTCGGTCTCCCAATGCGCCGAGATCACCAGGATCGCCTTCGGCCGCGGCAGCCGCCGGCCAAGCCCGCTCAGGAAATTGCGGGCCGGCGTGTCGGTCAGCGGCAAGGTCGGCGCGCCATGCGACAGGAACAGGCTCGGCAACATCATCGCTTACTCCCTGCCGCCTCGAGGTCCTCAGTGCGAATGCGCACTCGACAATTTCGGCCCGCCCAACAGAGCAAACGGCGAGCCCAGCGCATAGGCGCCGTCGCCAAGCAGCGCCTGCACGACGAGCGCCACGGTCCAGAACGCCGGAAATTCCCAGCCGCCATGGGGATTGGTGAAGAAGAAGCCGGCCGGGCCATGCACGGTCAAGATCGCGCCGAGCAGGATCGGGGTTGCGAGCAGCGCCGCCACGCGGGTCCAGACGCCGAGCAACAGCGCAACCGCCGCCAGCACCTCCGCGGTCAGGATCACATAGGCAAGTTCCGGCGGCATGCCCAGGCTGCCGAAGAATTTGGCCGTACCGGCCGGCGTGAACACGAAGAACTTCAGCCCGGCATGGGCGAAAAACAAAACCGCAAGGCTCACGCGCAGCAGGAGCGCTGCGTACGGAGCCGTCCGAGAATCGATCATGGGAATCTCCTGTTGCATTGCAGGAGAATATGATCCATTCCAAGATAACGGATAATGTTGTATTTTGTAATTATACCTCATACTCTTAGGGTGAGATCGACATGCCGGACCGGCTTACCGGGCTGGAGGTTTTCGCAAAGGTCGCCGCCGCCGGCTCGCTGTCGGCGGCCGGTCGTGCCATGGGGCTGTCGCAGACCATGGTCACCAAACACCTCGCCGCGCTCGAGGCCCGGCTCGGCGCAAAACTGTTTCATCGCACCACGAGGCGGCTGTCGCTGACCGATGCCGGGCGCAGCTATCTGGAATCCTGCGAGCGCATTCTGGCGGACATCGAGATGGCGGAGGCCGCGGTCGCGGCCGACCGCCTCGAGCCGCGCGGGCTGCTCAGGCTCAACGTGCCCCTGACGTTCGGCGTACGGCAGATCGCGCCGCGGCTGGCGGAGTTTGCCCGCCTGCATCCGCATGTCGCGATCGAGCTCGGCCTCAACGATCGCCAGGTCGACCTTGCCGAGGAAGGCTGGGACCTCGCCATCCGCATCGGCAATCTGCGCAATTCGAGCCTGGTGGCGCGGCGGCTCGCGCCGTGCCGCATCGCCGTGTGCGCTTCGCCCGCTTATCTCAAAGCTCACGGCACGCCGCGCGCGGCCATCGACCTCAAGCAGCACAATTGCCTCGGCTACACGCTGGCGCAGGCCGGCAGCGATCACTGGCAGATGGGTCGCCGCTCGGATGTCAGCGTTCCCATCTCCGGAAATCTGCGCGCCAACAATGGCGATGCACTGCTCGCCGCGGCGATATCAGGACAAGGCATCATCCAGCAGCCGACCTTCATCGTCGCCGACGCCCTGCGATCGGGCGAGCTGGTGCGCATCACTCTCGATCATCCGCCGACCGAGCAGCTTGCAGTGCACGCCATCTACCTGCCGGACCGCCATCCGCCGGCAAAAGTCCGCGCCTTCATCGATTTCCTTGCCGAGCAATTTGCACCCGAGCCGCCCTGGGATCGCGGGCTTCTCTAGAAGCCTGAGCCGCAACAGCCGAAACCGGTCTTCCGAACAGATCATGCTCAAACCAGGATGGGATCATGATGCGCTTTCTTGTCGTCGGATCATGATCAGGGCAGCCTCATGACTCCGGTTCTGCCCAGGGCCCGAAAGCAGACCTCCCGGCCTTTGTTTGCTCAAACTCTCGCCAATAGTTCAGGCCAAATTCGAGAGCAGCGAAGCCTTGCTCATGCGGGGTTTCGGGCGATCCCGCGATTGTCCTGATCGTCCAACTGAGCGGATGGATCGGCGCCGCGACCGTCGACCGTGCCCCACTCGTTTCGATCGTGATGGATCGAACCTTCTGAGCGGACGGATCGGCACCGCGATCGTCGACCGTGCCCCACTCGTTTCGATCGTCGTGGATCGAACCTTACGGAGCTTGCATCTCATGGTAATGACGAATCTAAGCCGCCTCTGCTGCGCAGCCATCCCGTTCGTCGTGCTGATATCTGCGGTACGCGCGGACACGATCAACCTGGTGTGCGAAGGAAAATCCTCCGGCGGCGGCAAGCAGGTCGAAGTCCATATGTCGATCGACACCGCGGCAAAATATGTCAGGGTCGAACAACCGGCCCTTACGCGCGAGTTCAGAGAGGGCGTCTACGGCAGGCCGACGACGAGCGGTCAGTTGTTCCTGGGGACCGATGAACCCGGCCGGCAATATGTGAGGATTGACGACGACGTCATCAAATACGGCAGGGTCGGCGGCAATGACCGTGAAGACTTTCGGATCGATCGCCGCTCGGGCGAGCAAACCGTCGACGGCCGCATTGTGAGCGAATGCTCGCCATCGAGACGGTAACAGAAGCGTCCTGCCGCATCGTTCGCCAACGAGCCTGCGGACTTGCCGGCCGTCGATCTCGGCTGCGGTCCGAGGCGAAACCGCGCCGGCAGTCCCGGCCTTATTACAGCCAGTCCTCGCGTTTGGTGAGCCAGCGCACAGACGGTCCCATGGCGGCCGTCACAGAATGCTGGCATGATCGGACGAGTTATTGCCATGGAGGTGACATCATGCGCCGTCCAGCCGTTTTTGATTTTCTGCTTCTTGCTGCGCTTTTTCTGTTCTGCTCGCTCCCATTTGACCTTGCCGCCGCCGCCGAAGGCCGCGTGGCGCTGGTGATCGGGCAATCGGCCTATCGCGCCGTGCCGCCGCTGCCCAACGCCGCCAATGACGCCAGGCATATGGCGGAGCTGTTGGTCTCGGCGGGCTTTGCGGTGACATCCGCCGGCGACTTGTCGCAAAACGACATGCGGCAGGCGATCTCCGACTTTGCCGCCAAAATCAATGCCAGCGGTCCCGACACCGTGGCGCTGGTGTTCTATGCTGGCCACGGCCTGCAGATCGACGGTGAGAATTTTCTCATTCCCGTCGATCTCGATCCCAAACGCGAAGCCGACGTGCCGCTGCAGGCGGTGCGGCTCAACGACCTCCTGAACACGCTGGGCGCGCTGCACACCAGGATGCGGATCCTGATGCTGGATGCCTGCCGCAACAATCCGTTTCCGGCGCTGAACGGCACCACCGGCCACGGGCTCGCGATGGTCGACACCAAGGCCGGCGCGCCCGGCTCGTTCATCTCCTATTCGACCTCGCCGGGCTCCGAGGCCGAGGACGGCAATGGCGAGGACAGCCCCTACACCACGGCGGTGCTGTCGATCGCAAAACAGCCGAACCTGCCGATCGAGCAGGCCTTCAAGCAAATTCGCGTCGCGGTGAACCACGCGACCGACGGCCGGCAGATCCCCTGGGAAAGCTCGTCGCTGACCAGCGACTTCAAGTTCTTCGCGACCGACAATGGACCGCAGAGCGCCACCGACACGCTCGCCAACATGGCGCCCTCAAAGCCGGCCGACGCGGGCCAGACCGAAGCCCAGCGCATCCAGGTCTGGCGCACCATCCTGCAGGGCAAGGAGCCCAAGGTCGCCTATGATCTCGTGGTATCGGAGGACAGTGTTGCGGCCTATGCGGCGTTTGCCGACCTGTTCCAGGCCGCGCCCTATGGGCCGCGGATCAGGCTGCTCCTGGAGCGGCGGCGCCAGATGATCGCCTGGGCCGAGGCGGTCGCCGTCAACACCGGCCCGTCCTATGACGCGTTCCTGGCGAGCTATCCGAACAGCGATCTGGCGGCAACCGCGCGCAAGCTGGAGGAGCGTGTGCAGAACCGCACCATCGTTGCGCCGGCGCCGCTGCCAACCGCGGTCGCGCTCGGGCCGACCTGCCCCTGCTCGACGCCGAGCCTGCCGGCGACCCCGACCGTGCTGCCGGCCAGGAAGCATGTCGAGGACGAACCAGCGCCGCCGGCGAAGAAGAAGGTCTCCACACGCAAGCAGCCGCCCGAAGATGTTGTCGTACAGCGCAAGCCGCCGCCGGAGCAGGGCCCGCCGCCCGGCGCCGTGATGGAAGGCATTGGCATCGGTGTCGGCATCGGCATGGGCATGGGTGGCGGCATGGGCGGTGGCATGGGCGGCCGCGGCGGCGGCATGGAAGGCGGCCGCCGCTACTAAGCCCCTCCCCTGATCTTGCCTGATCGGCCTGCGCGCCGTCGCAACCATGCGGCAGCGCGCAAACTCTTGCCGTGGGCCTCACGATCGGTTTTGTTCGCTCGGTTAGAGCGTTTTCGAGCGAAGTGGATACCGGTTCGCGTGAAGAAAACGCGTCAAAACAAAAACCTGGAGCCCGGTTCTGATTCAATCAGAACCGGAAATGCTCTAGGCATAAGGAATCGAGACGTGACAGAACCGAACACCGCACCAGCACCCGAAAAATCATGGCCGGTGTTCAGCTCCCTGCGCGGCTATCGGCTCGCGCTTCTTCCGGGCGACCTCGTCGCCGGCCTCACGCTCGCGGCGATCGCAATCCCCGAACAGATGGCCACGGCGCGGCTGGGCGGCTTTCCGCCGCAGCTCGGCTTCCTCGCCTTCGTCGCGGGATCGCTCGGCTTTGCGCTGCTCGGCGGCAACCGCTTCTTGTCCTGTGGAGCCGATTCCACCATCACGCCGATCTTCGCCGGCGGCCTTGCGCTGCTCGCAGCCGGCGGCTCGCCCGAATACCAGCCGCTGGCGATCGCGCTGGCGTTCCTGGTCGGCTTCTTCCTGATCCTGAGCGGCCTGTTCCGCCTCGGCGGCATCGCCAATCTGTTGTCGACGCCGGTGATGGTCGGCTTTCTCGCCGGCATCGCCATGCACATCCTGGTGTCGCAAATGCCCGTGGTGCTCGGCGTCGCCGCGCCCGGCGGGCCGATGCTGAGCAAGATCTGGGAGCTCGGCCGACACGTCGGCGAGGCCAATGCGTACACGGTTGCGATCGGGCTCGGCGTGCTGGCCGTGGTCGCCGGCTCGGAAATGGTGAGCGCCAGGTTTCCGGGCGCGCTGATCGGCCTGGTCGGGGCGACCGTCGCGGTGATCGCGGCAGGCCTGGAAAGCAAGGGCGTCGGCGTGGTCGGCAGCGTGCCGGCAACGCTGCCGGCCCCGCAGCTGCCGGACATCGGCGCCGAGCATTGGGCAAAGCTCGTCCCCATCAGCCTGCTGATCGCAATCGTGGTAATGGTTCAGAGCGCCGCCGTCACGCGCTCCTTTCCCTCCGAGCCGGGACAACCCGCCGATGTCGACCGCGACTTTCTCGGCGTCGGCGCCGGCAGCCTGATTGCCGGCCTGTTCGGCGCGTTCCCCGTCAATGCCAGCCCGCCGCGCACCGGCATCGTGGTGGAGACCGGCGGCAAGACCCAGGTCGCCGGGCTTGGGGCCGCGGCAATCGTGATGGCGCTGTCGGCCTTCGGCGGCACGCTGCTCAAGCATGTGCCGGACGCAGCACTTGGCGGGGTGCTCTTGTTCGTGGCCCTGCGCATCATCCGCTTCCGCCAGATCGGCATGGTGTTCCGGCAATCGCTGCCGGAATTCTCCCTGATCCTGGCGACGGCTGCCGCGATCATCGTGCTGCCGATCGAGGAAGGTGTTGC
>Ga0209062_1001038_pt1 | contig 58163 bp, 42 predicted proteins | sample Coa_R2_2_FD_187158 | JGI IMG/M metagenome (GOLD analysis project Ga0209062, IMG submission 187158) | Surface soil microbial communities from Centralia Pennsylvania, which are recovering from an underground coalmine fire - Coalmine... | ecosystem: Environmental > Terrestrial > Soil > Unclassified... | reverse complement strand
GACCTCTGGATCGGTCGTGGACAGCCGAGGAAGGGATCATGCCTCCGCGCAATCGTTTGCCTTTTGAGTCGGATATTTACGATCTTGAGGATCTGCTGGAGCGTTTGGAAGCGGGGGCGAACGGACAACTCGGCAGCAGTGAAGAGATCCGCCGCATTCGTCGTGAGCTGGTGAATCTTAAGCGCAAGATTTACAACAATCTCACCCCGTGGCAAACCGTTCTCGTCTCACGGCACAGCGACCGGCCGCAGACGATGGATTACGTCAATCTCATCTTCGACGACTTCGTGGAATTACACGGCGATCGCGCCATCGGCGACGACCGGGCGATCCGCTGCGGCTTCGCGCGTCTGGGTGATTTTCGCGTCATGCTGATCGGCCACCAGAAGGGGCACACACTCCAAGAACGCACCGAATGTTTTTACGGCTGCGCTCATCCAGAAGGTTATCGCAAAGCGCTCAAGAACATGCGTTTGGCCGCCAAGTTCCGCCTGCCGATCATTTGTCTGATTGATACGCCCGGCGCCTTTCCCGGCATCGGCGCCGAGGAACGCGGCCAAGCCCAGCTCATCGCCACCAATCTGCTGGAAATGTCGCGCCTGGAGACGCCCATCGCCTGCGTGGTCATCGGCGAGGGCGGCTCCGGCGGCGCCTTGGGTATCGGCATAGGCGACCGCGTCAGCATGTTGGAACATAGTTATTATTCCGTCATCAGCCCCGAAGGGTGCGCCGGCATTTTGTGGAAGGTAGCCACCGAGACGACGAAACCGCTCGCCGCCGAGGCATTGCGGATGACAGCGCGAGATTTGAAACGCTTGGGCGTCATCGACGACATCATTCCAGAGCCGCTCGGCGGCGCTCACCGCGATCACCGCGAAATGGCCAACACATTGAAGTCTTATTTACTCCGTTATATCCGTGAATTGCGGCCTTTGGGTATGGAGGATCTGCTCGCCGCCCGCTATCAGAAATTCCGCAAGATGGGCTTTTTTCTGTCCGATCCCGATACCGCTCCGAATGCGGGCCTCGCAGGCGCGTCGTGAGACGTTTCAGCGCGAGCCGTTCTTTCCCTGTTCATCGGAGTTCGCCGCGGCAGCGATGGCTTCATGGGGCGGCAAACGGTAGATCAAAAACGTTGCCGTCCGATCGACGGCTTTTATCCCGCGCAGGGCTTTCGCCAGTTTCTTCAAGTCCGGAAAAATTTCGCTGACGCTGCCGTAGACGATGGAAGTGCCCACAGCGAGCGTATGTCCTTGAGCCGGGGCGGGCAAATCGTCGGCGCCCAATTGCAACGCACCGACAGCCAGCCGCTGCATGGGCAAACGTGCCAGACTGGTATCCGTGCCATAATAGAGCACATGGAGATCGGGCACTTGATGCGTTTGCTGCCATTGAGCCAACTCTTTCAACCCCTGTCCCCAGTCGTAATTGGAATCGCTGAGGCAGCGATAGCCGTTCTCCGTTCCGCCCCACAATTCATTCGTGTAACACAAGCCATGAGGCCACACACTCCAAGAACTCCAAAAGAGCCATGCCGCGCTGAATGCGCCGCACGCTGCTAACGCCTGCCGCCATCGGCTCGACGCATGTTGCCGGCATCCAACAACCAGCGCCGCTGCGACGCCGATCACGGCAAGGCTCACCAGCGGCAGTACCAGGCGAACGCCAGTCTGGACGCGACAGACCAAGGTAAACGACAAGAGCGCAACAACCGCGAGGCATGCCCAATTGCGCAGTGCGCGGCAACACACGACGGCCAATAGCGCGGGCAACGCGAGCAGGGGAAGGGGAGACTTGATGCTCAGTGCGAGCGGAAAATAATACCAGATCGCTCGTCTGGCTACCTGCTCCAGCAGAAAGACGCCGTGGCCTTGCACATTATGCCGCACCTGGCGGACGAGGGCCACTCCAGCGTTGCTGAAGATGCACAAGTGTTCGGCGACCCATACAATGGCGGTCCGGAAAGGACCTTCGGGCAGTTGCCGGCCCCACTCGATGAAGGACGGGGAGGGCAAACCCTCCGAGCCGCAGAAACAAAAAACCGCGAGCAATCCAAGCGAGCTGACCTGTATCAGATCGCGACGAAAAGACCGGCCAAACAAAGCGGCCGCTGCCTTGCGGAGCCGCGAGCTTCCATCCGTAGTCTCGGGCAAGTTCGCCCATTGGTGTTCCAGCTCGATCATCCCCATCCCGATTATTCCAAAGACCAACCCTGAAGCCTTGGATAATACGGCGAGAGCGAACCAGATGGATGGAACCAGGACGCGCCTCCACCACGTCCCCGACCTCCCTGCGCGAAAGTGATAAAAGAGGGCGACGAGGCAAGCAGTCACCGCGACATCGGTGGTCGCCAGGCTGGCGTGAGCAAGAAGGTTCGGCTCGCAGGCCAGAAACACCAACGCCAGCCGTCCGCCCCAAACACCCGCTATCTGCCGCCCAGCCAGCCAGCCGTACACGAGCAGCAACCACCAAAACGGCAGCGTCCCCAACCGCGCGATGGGCAGCAAGCGATCGAGATCCCGCGAGGGATCGAATGTCACACCGCGCCAGCACTCCCAGAGATGAAGCGGGAGCGTCTGGACCTGGGGAGGGAGGGGCAGGGTACCCAGATCGAGCAGAGGTTTAAAACTCCCCGTGCGCCAACTCTCCAGGCCAAGGGCGATGTAGGTTGGCTCGTCGAAAGTGGCGCTCAGTCGCGCGGACGCCGAGACGCACCAAACCGTGCTGGCGATGATCCAAAACAGCAGCCAGGCACTCTCCAGGAGCCTCTCTTTGAACCGAATTGTCATGCTCGCTCGCCTCGCTTTCCACATCAAACCGGGGGCTTGTATCGTCTTCCGGCACAAGCTGTCAAGAGCGTCCTAAACGAAGCCGAAAGCGAGGAGGTTTGCGTAACCATTTTGAAGTGTGCGGTTTAGAACGATCTTGGTTCAACGATTCAATTAAACATAATATATATTATCGGACGTTTAATGTTTGCTGCGACGCTTGCTGAACATTCGCTTAAGTGTATGGAAGCGTCCGATAAGAGTTCTTATGTTTAATTAAAACTCGCAGCACGACCACGAAGATAATGGGAGGAAAGTCTGACTGCCCAATGGGTTACGACGCTTGCGCGTTTGGAGGAGAGGGGAGGTTTTATCTCGGTGCGACGCGCTCGAAGATGACCGCCCATTCGTCGCGATAGCGCTCTCGCCACTGTGCTGAACCCTCGGCGAGCCGGAAGGTCAACGGGGCATTGGCCTGGATGCAAATAAGTTGGACGTGAGCGCGATCCAGTTTTTCGCTCCAGCCCGGTTCCGTCGCTAGGATAGAGAAGTAGTCTTCAATATGCTCCCTGCCCTGCACTTCGTTTCGGTCATCGATCCAGTTGCGAATCTCGGGCCAACCGTGCCAGGTCAAGTAGCCGCCCCAATCGTAGGAGTGAAAGACGACCGGCCGCCGACCGTGTTGCTGCCGCCACTCTTCGTGGATCTGCAAGAAACGACCGAGCGCCTCCGCCGGTAGGATCTCGGCTTGATGTCGGGCAAGGCGGCCTTCCGCGCCGCGAGCCAAGACCAAAACGAGGGCCGCGGCCAAAACGCTCCCCAGCCACGGAATAGGGCCGCGGTCGTTTAGCCAACGCTCGCTCTCCCCCAGCGGGATGAAGCGACGAGCTTGTTCCTGCAGCCAGGGTATCTCCAGGCTGGAACGCGCCATCAAGGGGACCGCGATGACAACCCAGAGCGGCACGTAGCGGAAGCCGCTCAGAGCGAAGTGGAGCCACAACAAAGCAAGGCCCAGCTCCACGAGGTGGGGGCGCCGTTTGCTCACGGCTAGGAGCAAGGGGAAGATGAGAATCAGCCACTCGTAACGAATCGCTCCTTTGCCGTGAAAATCCGGCGACTTCCATTCCTGATGCAGATCCATGAAGAAAGGATCGCCGAGCAGCTGAAAGATCCAGCGATAGAGCGCCAGTCCGTACGGATTGAGGAGCGTGGCGAGAAACGCGCCGCCCAAAAGCAGAAACAGGTGGACCGCTCGACGCCGGGCGGCACTTCTGTCCTGGAGACCAAGGGACAGGGTGGCGAGGGTGCATTCAATCGAGAATGTAACGGCGAGCAGTATGAAACCGGCGAGAAAGCCGCCATGAACATTGGCCCAGACAGCAAATAGCAGCAAGAGCCAAAGAGTTACTCGCCGGCTACAGCGTCCCTCGTGGAAGAGAACGCAGACCCGTGAAGTGATTAGAACGAATAGCAGTGTGAACAGATTGGGCCGGGCGACCCACGAACACGACACGCCCATCGCGGCCTGCGAGGTCCAGAAGGCAGCGACCGGCCAGGGGCAACCATCGCGGAGCAGCATGCGATACAGGCAGCGCATGGTGAAAGCAATGATAAGGGCGGCAACCGCCGCGATGCCTTCCAGACCCGCCCACCGTTCACCCAGCCAGAAAGGGATTTCGCCCAGCCATTGATTGGTCAACCACGGACGTGCCTCGCCGTCGCGCGGTTCGGTGAACGGGTCAACGTGGAGCCAGCCGCCCTGCGCCATCATGGCATCGATATTCCGCACATGCCAACCGAGACCTGGATCGTCCAGTAATCCCTGTCGCGATGTCAGGAACACGAGCAGCGCGACCACGAGAAAAACTATGTCCGCGCCGCTGACGCGATACCAAGGCAATGGAGTGGCGGAAACCGTTGGACTTTTTGCGGAGATATTAGATGCGGGGTGGGGGCAGGTGAGGGAGTGCATGATGGAGCGTCCTTCGCACCGTCGATGATCGAGGTTATGTCTTGCACAATGCGGAGGGATGACGAACGAGAGTCATCTCACGCTCCGCAGGCTGGAAGGCCCGGTAGCCGTTGGCTGGCACGGGATTTTCGATGACCGTGTCCACAACGAAAAGGGGGCGGCGCTGAGTATGGCGATGAGTGCGAACGATATATTCGCCGAGCATGGCCAAAGACAGAAATTGCACATTCCACAGGATGAGAAAGCCAAGCGCGGCCCACATCCAACCTTCCAGGGCAATCACCCCGCACATCCAGAGACCGACAACGCCCGCCATGAAAACGGCACTCAAACCGGCAAAACTGCCGGCCAGCAGCGTGATACACAGGCCCGGAAGCGTCGAAAACGCGGTGATGGTATCGAAGGCCAACTTGAGCAGCCGGCCATAGCGGTACTTCGTTTGCCCCCCTGCCCTCTCATGGCGAACGAACGGGATGCCGATCTGGCGGAAGCCGATCCAGCCGATCAAACCGCGAAAGAACCGTGGATCTTCTTGAAACTGGCGATACACATCAAGGACGCGGCGATCCATGAGGCGAAAATCGCCTGTATCCGCGGGAATCGACACGTCGGCAATGCGGCCCATGAGACGATAAAAGAGGTACGAAGTGGCTTTTTTCAGGAGGCTTTCGCCCTTGCGTTCCTGGCGAACACCGTAGACTACCTGATAGCCTTCGCGCCACTTGGCGAGAAATTGCCCGATCAATTCGGGCGGATCTTGCAAGTCCGCATCCATAACTATGGCAGCCTGTCCACGCGCGTGATGCAAACCGGCGGTTGTCGCCATTTCGTGTCCAAAATTGCGGGATAGACCCACTACGCGAACCGCCGGATCGATCAGCGCCTTGGCCGCAAGGATGGCCCGCGACTGATCCGTACTGCCGTCATCCACGAATACCAGCTCGTAAGTCTCTCCCAGTCGATCGAGCTGTTGCTTCAGCCGACGGTACGTTTCCTCAATCACGGATTCTTCATTCAGCAAGGGAATGACGATGCTCAGCACCGCTGTGGACTCGGTTTGTGAGGGAGAGACGCTCATGGATGCCGCCTTGCGATCAGGCCGTATGTTGACTGTACTGCGGGGAGGCGCGGACAATCGATGCTCTCCTCACCGAGTGTATTTCAACTATAGTTCGAAATTTCGGCAAAGGAGGAGTTGGCATTCTTCCAACTCATTGCATGAGTATGCAGACAACCTCGAACTTGAATTCCCATCGACTTCGCGCCGGCATGGTCGGCCTGGGCATGATTTTCGACGATACTTATCGCCCGCTATTTGAGCAGCTGCACGAACAAGGAATGTATCGCCGCGATTTCGGCTACGTGAGCGTGGAATTGTCCGCGGCGGCGAGTCGAACGGGCGTTCGCGGCGAGCGCTTGCGCCAGAGCGCTGTCGGCCGGCTGGGTCCGTTCGTCAATTGCAGCGGCGAAAAGGCGGTCGAGCGATTGCTGGCCGAGCCGGTTGATGTGGTCTGCATCGCCACGCCGGACGATCGGCACTTCGACGCCGCCCGCCGTGCCCTCCAGGCCGGCAAGCACGTCCTCATCGAGAAACCGTCGGTTTTGCGTTTGCAAGAGTTGGATGAGCTGCAAGCCCTGGCTCATAAGCAGCGCGTGCTGGCCAAGGTGGTGTATCACAAGCTGGCCGATCCCGATCACAAGAAACTGCGTACCCACGTCGTCGATGGCATCCTGCGTCACGTCAATAACGGCTATTGTTCCTTGCTCGAACCGAAGCAAATCAGCGGTCAACAATTCGCCGAATGGATCACGGGGCGCAATCCGGGCACGTATGTCGCCGTTCATTACATCAAGTTGATCGATTTCACGTTCGGTTCTGCCCTGCCCGATGGTCCACGCCTGGCGCGAGTCGGCGCAACAGGGCAGCGAGGCTTGGTTGGGCCGGCCAACGGTCCCACGTGGGACTCGGTGCAATTGCAAATGGTCTACGCATACCCCGATGGACGCGAAGCGGCATTCGACATTCACACAAGCTGGGTGACGCCCGACAATTTCCCCGGCTACGTCGAGCAGGAAGTGCAATTTCGCTTCGACAACGGTGTCTGGAATGCCCATCAGCGCAAGCGCGGCGTCGAGGTAACGGTAGAGGGACAGACGCCTCTTGCGATAAAAAATACCCCCAATCACCACTATAATGCGATGTTCCTCGAACCGTGGGGGAAGCGCAGCCAACGCGGTTATGGAGTGGAAATTTTACGTCGTTTCTTCGAGGAGGCGGCCTACGTCGAGTTCGGCGGTCCGGCCGGTGAACGCGAGGAACGCTTGAGAGAAATGCGTGCCCTTGCCTACAACGATCTGTCCGCGGATCGCCCGACCGTGGCGATAGTCCAAGCGTTGGAGGCGATCTTGCAACACCACGCCGCGGGACAGCCGGGTTGCATTGTCACCGCCAATGAGCCGAGAGGCGGGCTTGTCCTGAGTGCTCCGGGCCAAAGTGAGACAATTATTCTCTATCGGGACGGGATTTAGGGGGATGGCTAAGGCAGTCCAGCGGTACGTCCATCAGCCGCCTGGCACCCAAATTTTCTCGGCCTGTACTAGCTCCGTGCCCGAAGGTAGGTTTAACGGGGCGGAGGCCTTGGTGAAAAACGCGAGCCCCTTGTAACTCGTCATATACTGGTAGTTGGTGCTGAAAAAACCGCCGGTCGCGTGAACTACGAGCGCCCCTTGTTGCCGCTGAAGTATGCCAAGGAAGTCATCCGGCTCGACGTGGATGATCACGCCGGACGCCTTAATCGCTTTGGCGATCGCTGCTGCTCCCGCCCCTGCTGCTCCCGCCGCTGCTGCTCCCGCGCTCATGAACTCCTCCATCTTCCGAGGCCGAATGAATTCTTCTACGAAGTCGAGGCATGTATTTTGTCGCTGCATCACATTGCTGTCAAGCAAGAGCTTGCTTCTTCTGGACGGAATTTTTGCATCAAAAGAGTCTTTATACTTCCTTTAGACGTTTTTGACGCCTTGGCGGTTCAATAGGATGATTTCAAATGCCTGACCTGTGTTTGGAGTTCTCATGATGGAACCTTTGCATCATCCCCACGAATCCACATCCAACACAATCCGCGATGGCGTCACGCGCTTTGAGCCGCGCGCTCTACGCACTTATACGCCGACGCAAGCAGTGCTGGCGCGCAGTGCCGGTGTGTTTCACTGGACGCCGGAGGGACGGCGGCTGTACGATTTCACTTCCGGTGTTCTCGTTGCTAACCTCGGGCATAATCCGCAGTCATGGATGCGGCGGTTCATGCGGCATATGCAATGGTCCGAGTTCAAATCGCCAGACGAATACTCCCCTGCCCTGCCCTTGACCGCGTACAACGCCGCGACGCCGGTGGAAATCGAAGCGACCCGGCGATTGGTTGAATTGCTCCAATCCCGTCCCGGTGGGCAGCGGTTGCAGCATGTGATGTGGGCGGCGTCCGGCTCCGAGGCGATTCAGAAAGCCCTCTGGGCAGCATTGGCCCGCGATCGGACACGCGATATGATCGTGGCCACACGCTTTGGCTTTCACGGCAAGAAAGGCTTGGCGGGCGCCGTCACCGGTTGCGAAACCGACCGTGAACGCGACCCGCGTGTGCGTTTCATCAGCTTCCCGATGGCCGAATGCGCGGACATCAGTCAGCGCGGGCAGCCTTTCGATGCGGAACCGTATCGCCGTGAACTCGATGCTCTGATGCAGCAATTCGGCCGGCATTTGGGTGTGCTCATCACCGAGCCATACCTGGGGGGCGGCGGTTCTTATCATCCACCTGTGGTCTATTTACATCTGTTACAAGAGTTTTGCCGAAAGCACGATCTCATCTTCATTCTTGATGAGGTGCAAGCTAATTTCGGGCGAACCGGCGATCTGTTCGCCTTCGAGACGTATGGCCTGGAACCGGACATGGTTGTTCTGGGCAAGGGACTGGGGAACGGCGTTCCGGTCGCAGCCGCCGTTGGACGCGCGGATATCTTTGCCAGTCTGGAGTATGGCGAGGGTTCCGATACGTGGAGCGCCAATCCATTGGCCTCCGCAGCCGTCCTCGCCACTCTGGAAGAGTTCGCGGCCAGTGATGTGCTGGCGCGATGCCGCCGCAGTTCGGCCATTATCGAGGAAGGACTGCTGCGCTTGAAGAAACTGCCATTCATCGCCCATATCCGAGGGGAAAAGGGCGGTATGGTTTGGGGCGTCGAGTTCCGCGATCATGCAGGGCGGAGCGCCGCCGAATGGGCCAACGCGGCGGTACTGGCCTGCTACCAGGGCGAAGGACCCAACAGAGACGGCATCCATCTTATGGGACCGCTCGCTCGAAAAGTCCTCCGTATCGCGCCCCCTTTGATCATCACTGAAACCCAAGCGCGGACCGTAATGGATCTCATGGATCGCTTGTTGGTTGGTCTTTCTCACGGTTAGCGGCGCTTCTACAACGCTTCGGCGAAGGTCACTAACCGAAAATGCTTGCGCTTCAGCTGTCGAGTCGGTTTCGCTCGCCCCCCTGCCCTACCCTGCCGCACGCGGAATGCCCCATCGCTGTTTGCATCGTAATTCGAGCATTTTTCCTCGTTAACAAAATGAGAGGTCGGCGTTGATCTTTTCCGGGGAAAGGAGTATGGCCGTTCGTGGGTCGCTCCGATGTAACGGAGCGTTCGCTTCACCTCGCTTTTCATGGGGGCTCACGGATGAGCCGTCGATCCCTTCTACTGGCCATCGCCATCTTCATTTGCCTTACGTGTGCAGTCGGTGCCACGCTATGGGTGCTGATTCGGTATGAACCGCGCATCTATCTTCAAGCTGCCGTTCCTCCGGGCGAGCAAAGACATCAGCTATCCGAAAAGTGCTCAAACGAATTGATGCAGCTTTATAATTCTGTCTCTGTCCCCAATCCTGAGGACCAGGAATGGGGGCACCGCTTCACGGATAACGAGATCAATAGTTACCTGGCCGAGCATTTTGTGCAGAGCCATCTTAACGAACATTTGTTGCCCGAAGGCGTCAGCGAGCCCCGGCTGGTCATCGAACCGGACAAGATTCGTCTCGCTTTCCGCTACGGAAGCGGGCTTTGGAGCACGGTCGTTTCCATCGATCTGCGCGTCTGGCTGGTCAAGGGCGAACCGAATGTCGTGGCCCTGAAATTAGTGGGCTTTCACGCCGGCGCCCTGCCCATCTCGGCTCAATCGCTTTTGGAGAGCTTCACCAAGACTTGTCAAGACAATGGTATTGGCGTCGATTGGTATCGCGACGACGGCGCTCCGGTCGCCGTGCTGCGTTTTCAGGCGGAGCTGTCGCATCCGACGTTGGAGCTGGAGACGATCAAACTGGAATCGGGAGCAATCCATATTGAAGGGCGCACGAAGGATCCCGCATCGCTGCGTGCTTTCCTGGCGGACCCGCTCGCGCACCTTAAGCTCGTGGCGGATTGACCCCCTGCCCTTCACGAACTTTCGTCATCGGCTTGGAACTCACTGCGCCAGGTGTCTCCCTCGATTTGCTCCAAACGCAAACTGCCGCGGATGCGTTCGCCTTCCAGATGCACGACGATCGGCTGATCGTCCCGGAGTTGTCCCGTGAAGATGCCGCGTTCCCAGCGGACAACTCGGCCGCGGCCACCGGAAATGGGGCCTTCGTAATCCAGATAGAGCAAACGATGATCGAACACCGCAGTCGCGGTGATGGCTTGGCCGGGCTGTGGCGGCGCTTCCAACCGCCAGGTACGCAAAGCAAGCCCGGATTCCAGCATCAAATCCCAATGCAACTGCGGATGATCATGTTCAAGGATGACGAATCGAGGCATTTTGCGGGATGCTCCGATGTTCCGATGCGCCGTCTCTTTCTTTCTATTTGATGCAATCCGCCCAAACGTCAAGGATGGTAGCGCAAGTCGTGAAAATCGCCCAAGAAGCATCCCCATCCGCTTGCTGGGGGCAGACTCATCGGCTACGTTTCAGTCAGACAGGCGCTCCGACCCTGAGCCTTCGAGGTAGTGGCTGGGCGTCGCTCGCGTTGAGTCGCCGCCTCGCGCTGGGAGCCACTACCTCGAGTTTATCAAAACCAACAGGCCCACGAACGAAAGTTCGTGGGCCTGTTGTGCTTTTTCCACTTGCCCAATCAACCCATCCCGCCCGAAATGTGTATCAAGCCGCCAGCGGAACAGGCATCGCCGCGCTCAGGGGCTTGAACGCCTTAAAGATCAGTAAACGTCCGAACATTCGTTCGAGCAATGGATGGGGCAGCCAACGCCACAGGTGCGGCACTTCCGCGCGGCGGAGGTGACGCTTGTAAATCCGAGCTTCGACGAAACGGCCAAAGAGCTGGCGGAGCATGCGCGCGCTGAATAAGGTGGTCCCGGGATTGGCCGCGTTTCGCGATCGAAACCAGGAGCGCCAGGGCAGACAGCGGCGAAGCCAGAAATCCAGATCGAAGCGCGCCGGTATCACCGCCAGGACCTTGCCCCCCGGTTTGAGAAGGCGATAGACTTCATCGATCACGATGGAGGGATCGGCAACTTCTTCCAAGAGATTGGCGATACAAACCACATCGATCGAAGCGGATTCCACAGGAATGGTCGTGGGATTGGCGTGCAAAAAGGCAGCTTCCAGGCCGCGCAGGGCGAAATTACGCTGGATAAGAGCGAGCCGCTCGGTCGAAGGACAGCAGGCGATCACCTGCGCACCGTGGCGAGCATACTGAACCCAGTCTGTCCCCAGCCCATTGCCCAAGCCAAGCAGCGTCTCGCCTCCGTGTTTGACAAATTCCAGTAAGCGGGGAATCCATCCGCCATACCGGCTGTGGCGAGCGTTCTCAATCTCCAGAAACCATTGCAGCGTGAATGGCTCGGCGCCTTCGCGGATGCGGCCATTCGCGTTCAGCGTTTCACCAGCGTAGAGCCGATCGGCGGACTCCAGCCGATAGTTCGGAGTTGGAAAAGAGCGATCACCCGGCATCGGTGGCGCCGGCCCCTTAACCATCGCCGGCATCCAGCCCTCCCAGAGTTGCAATTTACTGGAATAGGACTCGGCCATACCCTCTCCCCTTCTTCCGGCCCCACGGTCCACGGCCGGCTTCCTGCGGACCGACCCCAAGCTGTTGCGGAGATAGCTCATTCGCGCGACCTCGTCAAGAGCGTTTCCCATGTCAAACTTCACACAAGTCGGCCCATCCGCTGATCCTTTCCGCCTTAGAATAAACTTCGGAGATTGCCACGCTCCCGCGAACGCGTCCAATTCGCCGGCTCGTTGCCGGGAGCGATATCCCTGGGACTCTTGCCATGTTTGACCGGGTCAAGAACCTGTTTTCCGCATCGGCTCGCGCGGCCCGCTTGCAGACTTACCTGGAGCGCCTGCGGCAAAAAACGCCAATCCCGATCTTCTGGCTCTTCGGCAAAACGCAAAGCGGCAAAACGTCGATCATCAAGTACCTCACCGGCGTCGAGTCCGCGGAGATCGGCAAAGGTTTCCAACCGTGTACGCGCTTCTCGCGGCAATATCAATTTCCTCTTCGCGATGCCCCTCTCTTGACGTTCCTCGACACACGCGGCCTCGATGAACCGGGCTACGATCCCGCTGAGGATCTGGCACAGTTCAATGAAAGCTCACACGTTTTGCTCGTCACCGTTAAAGCGTTGGACCATGCTCAGGAAAACGTGTTGATGCACTTGCGCACGATCCGCCGCGCGAAGCCGACGCGGCCGGTGCTGCTGGTATTGACCAGTTTGCATGAGGCGTATCCTCAGCAACAGCATCCCCTGCCCTACCCCTTCTCGGCTGATGGCGGCTTGATCGCTGACCCCCCTGCCCTGCCCGCGGATTTGACTCGGAGCCTCGCCGAGCAACGGCGGCGCTTCGACGGATTGGTGGATCGCGTGGTAGCCATCGATCTGACCCCGACCGAGGAAGGCTTCAACGATCCCGATTACGGCGGCCCCCTCCTTCGGCAGACGCTGCTGGAGCTTCTGCCGGCCGCCTACCGGCAAACGCTTCTGTCTCTGGGGGATGTCAGCCGAGAGCTGCAAGATTTTTTCGCCCGCCAGGCGCTGCCCTACATCCTCGCTTATAGCACCCTCGCCGGCAGCGCCGCTGCGGTCCCTGCTCCCATCGTCGATCTCATCCTGATATCCGGAATTCAATCCCGCATGGTCTACCATCTCGCTCAGCTGTACGGACAACCTTTAACGGGACAGCGTTTCCTGGAAATCGCCAGCACGCTTGGTCTGGGCCTGCTTCTGCGACAGGGAACACGCATGTTGTTGAAATACATCCCCTATATTGGACCCTCGCTGGGTTCGGTGGCGAGCGGCACGCTGGCCGGCGCATCTACTTACGCTCTGGGCAAAGCATTCTGTTTTTACTACCAAGGCGTTCACCAAGGCCACGTGCCCAAGACCGAGGAATTACGCCGTTATTACCGTGAACAGCTTGCTCAGGCCGAGCGAGTTTGGAAACATAAACCGTAACCAACGGAGTCCTTGCCAATGAGTCGGTGGCGCGTCATCCTGGTTGCCGGCTTGATCCTAACGCCGATTTTGTTCCTGGCGGGCGCCGGCTCCTTCTATCTGTGGGCGCGCGGTTGGGGCTTCTTCGTCTGGTGGGCGCTTGCCCTGTGCATGGGCATCGGTTACACGCTCGGCTGGTACTGGCAACGGCAGCGCCTTCTGCTGCATCCGCCGGATTTCTCGGCTCTCCGGCATTGGACGGAACTGGACCAAGGCGCTTGGCAGCTCGTTCAGGAATACGTTCAAGCGACCGGTCCCCTTCCCGCGGACAAGCTCTCCAGTATCGATTTTTATCTGGCGACAGCCAAGGAGTTGGCCGAGAAGCTCGCCGCCCACTACCATCCAGGCACGACGGACCCCGTCAGCAATTTGACGGTTCCGGAGATCTTGACCGTCATCGAATTGGCGGCGCACGATTTGGCCGAGCTGGTGGACCGCTACGTGCCGGGCGGGCATCTGTTGACCGTCCGCGATTGGCGGCGCGCGCGTCAGGCGCTCGACTGGTATCAGCCGATGAACAATCTATACTGGGCCATCACGGCTCTGTTCGCGCCCTTGGAGACCGCAACACGTTTCGCGGCATGGAAGCTCGGCCTATCGCAGCCGTGGCAAATGCTCCAACAGAATCTCCTGTTGTGGTTCTACACCGCCTACGTCCATCGCCTGGGAACGTATTTAATTGAGCTGAACAGCGGCCGATTGAAGATCGGCGCCGCTCGTTATCGTGAGTTGATGCAACCCGCTACTGATGCCCCGCCGGATGTGGCAAGGCCTGCTACTGTGGAACCAGCGCAACCCCCGGCATCCGCTCGTCAGGTTACGATCGCGGTGATCGGCCAAGTGAAGGCGGGGAAATCCAGCCTCATCAACGCTCTACTCGGCGAACAGCGGGCGCTTACCGATGTGCTGCCGGCGACGGCGGGCGTTGAGCGTTATGAATTGCATCCACCGAACATCCCTTCTCGTTTGGTTTTTCTCGATACGGTCGGTTACGGCCATGAAGGACCAAAGGCCGATCAACTCGCCATCACGCGTGAGACGGCCCAACAGTCCGATTTAATGCTGCTGGTGCTGCACGCACGAAATCCAGCCCGGCAGGCCGATGTGCAGCTGCTCCGCGACTTACACGAATGGTTCGCCTCGCACCCCGAGTTGAAGAAACCGCCACTGTTGGCCGTGATGACGCACATCGATTTACTCTCGCCTGCCTTGGAATGGTCGCCACCCTACGATTGGCGGCAGCCGACGCGTCTGAAGGAAGAGAACATCCAGCAAGCACTGACCGCGGCCTGGGAGCATGTTGGCACGTATGCGGCCGGCGTGCTGCCAGTTTGCACGGCGGTCGGTAAAGTCTACGGCATCGAGGAGTGGTTGCTGCCGGCCGTGGCTGAACAGCTCGACGAGGCACATGGTGTGGCACTTCTGCGTTGCCTGCGAGCCGAGATTGACGAAAACAAGGTCCGTAAGGTGTTTCATCAGTTGCTTGCCGCGGCCGGGGAAGCCGCACGGATTGTCTGGAAAGTAGTGCCCGGCAGCTTCTCGACAACCAGGCGTCCTTGACAAGTGCCGTCGAGCGTGCGACTAATAGAATCTGTCTAGACTCGCCTGTTTTTCCCCCCCTGCCCCGTAAAGGAGATTCGACCTTGACTCCCATCACTTCTTCAACGAACGCCGCGACGCGGCGCGATTTCCTGGCCGGCGCGGCCGCCACAGCCGCGACCTTGGTTGCGACAACACCGCACGTTCACGCCGGCGGCAGTGATGTTCTCCGCGTCGGCCTCATCGGTTGCGGCAGCCGGGGCACCGGTGCCGCGGAGCAGGCGTTACGGGCAGATAAAAACACTCGTCTTGTCGCCATGGGCGATATGTTCGCCGATAAACTGCAGAAAAGCTTGAGCCAACTCAAGGGCACACCAGCCATCGCCGAACGCATCGATGTAAAGCCGGATACTTCCTTCACCGGATTCGGTGCTTACAAGTCCGTCATCGAGATGTCCGATGTTGTACTGCTGACCACGCCGCCGCACTTTCGGCCGTTGCATCTCAAAGCCGCCGTTGCCGCGGGCAAGCATATTTTTGCGGAAAAACCCTGCGCTGTCGATGCGCCAGGCGTTCGCGCCGTGTTGGAAGCCTGCGAGGAAGCAAAGAAGAAAAATCTCACCATCGTTGCCGGACTGTGCTGGCGCTACCATCATGGCATGCGCGAAACCATGAAACGCGTCTACGACGGCGTGATCGGCGAGATTACCGCCCTGCAGTGTACTTATAATACGGGCGGCTTGTGGTCCGAAAAACACCGGCCCGAATGGAGCGATATGGAATGGCAGCTGCGCAATTGGCTGTATTTCACGTGGTTATCAGGTGATTTCAACGTCGAGCAGCACATCCACAGCCTTGACAAAATGGCCTGGGTCATGCGGAACGAGTACCCTGTACAAGCCGTCGGCAGTGGCGGCCGTCAAGTCCGTACCGATAAGCTTTACGGCCACATCTTCGATCACCATACCGTGGTCTACGAGTACGCGAACGGGGTGAAGCTGTTTAGCGCCTGCCGGCAGCAGGCCGGCTGCTATCAAGATGTCTCCGATCACATCTTTGGGAGCAAAGGCACCTGCCATATCGAAACTTCCCATCCCCCGCGCGGCATCATCACGGCGGGAAGTGCGAAGCTTTGGCAGTCGGTTCCGCCCGGACGCAAGGCGCCCCACGATGACATGTACCAAAACGAACACGATGAGTTGTTTGCCGCCATTCGCTCCGGCAAACCCATCAACAACGGCGAATGGATGGCCAAGAGCACGTTGATGGCCATTATGGGCCGCATGGCCACCTATACCGGCCAGAAAATCACTTGGGACATGGCCATGAACTCGAAGGAAGATTTGACGCCGCCGTCATACGAGTTTGGTCCCCCCCTGGCAGTTCCTCCGGTCGCTCGGCCTGGCGTGACCAAGTTCGTTTAGGAATGAAGCCAGCCTCGATCCGCGACCGTTAGGGAGCGGTCCTCTCTACCGCTCCCTAACGGTCGCGGATCAGCGCATCGCAAGGAGTGCGACATGCCTCACGCCGACCTCCCTCGCCTCGCCATTCTCGGCGCTGGTCCCATCGGGGTGGAATTAGCCTTACAAGCTTCCGCTCTCAAGCTCCCCTTCATCGTATATGAGCGCGGCCGAATCGCTGAGCACCTGCGCCAGTGGGGGCATGTTCGTCTCTTCAGCCCCTTCGGCCTGAACAGTTCTCCTTTGGGGAAAGCGCGAATCCGCGCCGACCGTCCGCAACATCATTTGCCCAACGATCTGGACATTTTGTCCGGACGCGAACACGTAGCATCGTATCTCGAACCTCTGGTGCAAGCGTTGCTCCCGCGCGAGCAGGTTCGCACTGAGACGACGGTGATCCAGGTCGGCCGGCGCGGCTTCCTCAAGGAGGATTCTCCCGGAGATGCACGACGCTCTCAGCAGCCGTTTCTCCTACTCCTGCGCGGCAAAGACAAGCGCGAATTCATCGAAGAGGCGGACGTGGTGCTTGATTGCACCGGTACATATGGTCAACCACGCGCGCTTGGCGACGGCGGCATCCCGGCCATTGGCGAGGCAGCGGCCCGGCCGCACATTGCCTGGGGACTCGAAGATGTCCTCGGGGAACGCAGCAACCACTACGCCGATAAAACCACTCTGGTTGTCGGCGGTGGTTACTCGGCAGCGACAACCGTTTGTCAGTTGGCCAAGCTGGCGGAGAAACATCCGGCCACCTGGGTCATATGGCTGGCGCGCGGCAGTGGCACACAGCCGATCAAGCGCTTCGTCAACGACCCATTTAAGGAACGCGATCAACTCGCGGTCCGCGCCAATATGCTCGCCACGCGCGGCGACGGCAACGTGGAGTTTCACGCTCAGACTGTCGTGACTGCCATCGAATGCGCTGGAGCCGACAAGGGATTCAAGGTGCATGCGTTCTGCGCCGGCAAAGCAAGGACATGGGAGGCGGATCGGCTGATCGCGAACGTCGGCTACTCACCGGATAACACGTTGTATCGCGAATTGCAGATCCAGGAGTGCTACGCCTCGTTCGGTCCATCGAACCTGGCAGGAGCCTTGTTCAAATCCCTTGGTGGCGATGGTCTCTCCACCGTATCGTTGGGAGCGGCGGCACTGCGTAATCCGGAACCCCATTTCTTCATCCTGGGCGCCAAGAGCTATGGCCGCAATTCAAGTTTTCTGCTCCGCACAGGGTTCGAGCAAATCCGAGATGTGTTCGGACTAATCACGAGCAATACAGAGCTGATAAGTCGTTTTCCGGGGCTTCGTCAGGCGAAGAGTCATAGAGGAACGATATCGTAGGTCGCGTATTCCAGGCATGTGGGACGGGCTTCCCTCCCCGTCCGCTGCTTGGACGGCCTGGGAAGGCCATCCTACATGCCTGGAAAGCCTGATCTTCAAGCGTGGAAGCTTTACTTTCTTTTATCTTCCGATTCTTGATAGCGCCAGTTCTTGAGAAAACTCAGTAAATCGCTCATTTCATCCAGAGAAATCGTTTTTTCCATTCCCTCGGGCATGAGCGATTGTCCCGTTGAGCGGATCTCCTCGATGTCGCTACGCAGGACCGTGTCGGTCTGGTTTTCCGCGCGGCGGAGGGTGACGCTGGAAGCCGTCTCGGAGACGATGATGCCGCTCAGCACCTTGCCGCTCCGGGTCGTAACCAGGTAATTGACGTAATTGCTGTCGATGGCCGCATTGGGGTTGAGGATATCGTTCAAGAGTTGTTCCGCTGTCTTCGTTCGCGTATCGGAAATGTCAGGACCAACCAGGATCCCCACGCCGGCAATGCGATGGCAAGTGGCGCAATTCTTACGAAAAACTTCCTGGCCGCGTTCCCTGTTTCCTTTTTTGGTCAGAGCGCCCTGATAGCGCTGGAGCACGCGTTGTCGTTCTTCGGGAAGCTCTTTTTGCAGGATTTTTCGCGCCCGCTCGCGGATGTCTGCCTGGCGATTATCGATCAGCTGACGAATCCGCGCGGGGTCCAGTTCGCTTGGTTGAATCTTTCCGGATTCGAGATTCTCGAGAAGAAAAACGAGTCTGTCGCCTCTCTGAAACAAGGCTTCGAGAACTTCGCGTCGAACCGCTGGAGTGTAGCCTGCCCACGATTCGAGAAGAAGGGACGCCACTTCCTTTCGGGGATGCGCGGCCAGGGAACGGACGGCCGCGAGGCGAAGCTCCTGATCGGCCTGCTCTTCCAGAAGGCGGCGCAGCACCGGTTCGGCCTTGTTCCAGGGAGCATGGGCCAAAAGCGGTAGGGCTTGCAGCCGCTCGCGCCGGTCAAGAGTTCCATCGTCGGCCTGATCGGCTAGCCGCCCAAAAAGGCGATCTACCTGTTCCTGGAGAGGCGCGACCCTTTTCTTGCTCCCCGCATCGTTGGATAGCGAGATCAAGAATTCGCTTAGTCGAGTCCCGCGGCGACCCATTCCGCGGGCAATTCCATCTACGCCAGCGGCTTGCCATCGCGTGGCCTCATCACCCGTTATCGCAAACAACCTCTCCAGTACCTGCATTACTTCATCCGAATCCTGCCTTGCTCCAGTCAGGGCGGCCAGCTCAGTCACCAACACCAGACGCTCGGGCTTGATCTGCTTGGATAAACGAAACGGGGGTTGTAAAAGTGTTGTCAGCAACATGCCCGCGCGATGCGGAACCGAGCTTTCGATGGCGCGGCGCGCCCACGGATCCGCCGCATCTCGGAGGGCGATGGCCGCCAGTGGAGAGAGAATGTGATCGCTGTTCCATTCGCCCAATGTCAGCGCCGCCTGGAAGCGGACATGCGGATCGGCATCGTCCGCCCGCCGTGCAACCGCATCGGGAACTTCTTTCACGTCCGAGACATGGTGCTCGATTAGTTTCAGGGCATTCTCACGAACGCGCGGATGATCGTCGGCCAACAAACGGAGGAGTAGATTCAAATTCAGACTTTTCAGGCAATCGAGAAGCCAAGCGGCCGTCACCCGCGCCACGGGCTTTTGAGAAGATTCGGTCAGGCGCCTGAGCAACTCCACGGCCTTGGGATCGTTTCTTTGTAACAGCAGCCGTTGGGCGGTGGTCCGCCACCAAGCATTATCGTGTTCCAGCAAACGGACCAGTTCCTCCGTCGTGGCTTTGCTTAGCTTCGGTCTCGGCGGCCGGGTATGGAGATTCTCAGGCACGATCCGCCAGATCCGTCCCCGGTCTTTTCCCTCGTTCAGGTCCGGACGCTTCTTTAATTCCGGCGGCATCCACTCCGGATGCTCGATCACCGCCCGATACATATCCACCATGTAAAGCGCGCCATCCGGGCCATCGGCCAGAAACACAGGACGGCACCAATCATCGCTGGAAGCAAAGAACTCGGCATCCTTAGGGACCGGATGCGAGCGAAAGACGGCTCCATGCGGCTTGAGCGCTTCCCGATGAACGAGATTACCTGCCGGTTCGCAGGTGAAGGCGCTGCCCCGATATTCCGAGGGCAACAAATCGCCGCGATACAGAAAAACGCTGCATGCCGAAGTGAAGTGTCCGGCATGGAGATTCGAGGTGGTCCAGTTGCTGCTGCGCGGAAAGACCCGCGCCCCAGCCCCTGCTTCTCCCAACTCCAGGCCCGAAATATCTTCGAGAACGGTGGGGACGGCCAGATAAGGGTTCCGTTTCAGGTAATGATTTTCCAGGACGATCTGGCGGAAATGATGGCGGTTATCGCAGACGAAACGTTTTCCCCAGTCATCGAAGCAATTGCCGTATTGCCCCATCCCGGAAACGGCTTCGTGCCGATCGGGCTGGCGTGGATCAAAGCGAAAATCCCTTCCGCCCAGGTCGATCGCCGGGCTAGTCTTGCTCGGGCGCCGCACTCGCCCGCCGAGCAAACCGTTGGCGACATAGACATAGCCATCCAGTCCCAAAATGGGATGGCTCACGCGCAGCTGAGGATTGAAGGCCATGAAACCTTCGAACAACACTTCCCGCCGGTCGGCGCGGCCATCGCCATCGGTATCCCGCAACCAGAGTATGTGCGGCGCGGCCGTCACCAGCACTCCATCGCGCCACGGGAGCAAGCCGTTGGCGAAGAGAAGGCGATCCGCGAAGACGCTGCTCCGTTCGTAGCGTCCATCTCCATCGCGGTCTTCCAGCACGCGAATACGGCCTTGCGGCCCTGCTCCTGGGGCTGGACCATTGGGATAATCGCGCATCTCCACGACCCAGAGCCGGCCATCTTCATCAAACGCCATTGCCACGGGACTTTCAATCTCCGGTTCCGCGGCGACTAATTCCATCCGTAGGCCCCCGGACAAGTAGAAAGTGGACAATTCTTGCGATGGTTGAAGCGGGCCGCTTCGCTGCTTTTCCTTCGAGTTGGAAATCTCGTCACCCTGAAGGAAGCACAGCCAGCTGCCAAGCAGTAACGGAGCGAAAACAATGAGGCGGGAAAAAACAGGCAAGGTGAGCCGCATGGTCTGAAACCGTTGGTTTGTAGTTGTGACGATGCTCGTACTGCTGCTATGGTAAGTGCCCTTGCATGCGGAGTCCAGCCTCCGAGAAGGAGCGGGTTCGCTTGTTTCGCAGAAGAGTCTGAGGCCACGATGCTTCTACGAGGCGTCGCTAACCGAAATCGAGCGCCTATAATATTAGTAACTCGGCCAACGGAAGAGGTTCGACGGTTTCAGGAACAGAACAGATGCGTTTGTTGACCTACAATATCCACAAAGGCGTCGGCAGCGATCGTCGCTACCGGCTAGAACGAATCATCGATGTCATCCAGGAGCAGGAACCCGATCTCGTTTGCTTGCAGGAAGTGGACCGCAATGTCCGCCGCTCGCGCTTTCATGATCAGCCGGCCCTGCTGGCTCATCAGCTCGGGGCCAAGGCCCTCCTCTTTCAACTGAACGTGCCGCACCGCGAGGGAGGCTACGGCAATTTGATCCTATCGCGCTGGCCGTTCCGTAGCGAATGCCAGGTATCGATCCGCCATCACCGCCGTAAGCCGCGGGGCGCTCAACTCGTCGTCATCGACACGGTGCAAGGTCCGCTGCACTTGATCAACTGGCATCTAGGCTTGCGAGAAAAAGAACGCCGCTGGCAGGCGTTGCATCTTCTCAATCATGGTTCGTTCCTGGAATATGCTCATTTGCCGACCATCATCGCGGGCGATTTCAACGACTGGCGCGACACGCTCGGAAAGCACCACTTCATGCCCCACGGCTTCCAGCAAGCGACCGCGCCTATCCGTCGTTTCCGCAGTTTCCCGTCCTTCCTCGCCCTGGCCGCGTTGGACAAGGTCTATTATCGCGGCAACATCGAAGTTCACCACGCCGCCATCATTCGCACGCCCAGGGCCAGGCTGGCTTCCGATCACCTGCCCCTGGTGCTCGATTTCCACCTGGCGAAGCCGGCAGCCATCGCGGATGACGCCGCGGCCTGCCCGGCCTGATGCCGGTAGGTGCCGCGAGCCGAGCGGCACCGAGTCCGGCTCGGCTCGCCGGACTTACCCAGGATCGTACCGAGGGGGTGGCTATGCTCGAATCCGAGGCGGAGCCGGCGCGGGTCGAGCCGACTGCCGCGGCAGATTCCGTGCAGAAGACGGCAGCCACCGGCCCCATGACAGCGATGGCGGCCGGGCACCAATTAACACTCTACATCGAGACCTGGCCGCTCGTTCACGCGATGTTGCGCGACATCCGAACGGCCCGTACGCGCATCTGGCTGGAAACGTATATCTTCCACGACGACGCCGCGGGGCGAGCTATCGCGGACGCTCTGCGCGAGCGGGCCGCCGCCGGAGTGCAGGTCCGCGTCCTCTATGACGCTATCGGCAGCAGTTACACCTCCTGGGCGTTTTTCCGCGAATTGCAGCAAGCCGGCGTCGAGGTTCACGCCTTCCATTCTGTCCGCGAGGCGCTGTGGAGATTTTCGTTCTTGCGCATCCTCAATCGACGCGATCATCGCAAGCTGCTCGTCATCGACGACGAGATCGCTTACTTCGGCGGTATGAATCTGATCGATACCACAAAAGGCTTGGTCCCGCCGACGGAGCCGTTGCCGATCTCCGCCGGCTGGCGCGACGTCCACGTCCGGCTGGCCGGGCCGCAACAGCGCGAGGCAGCCGAGAGCTTTGAGCGCATGTGGCGTCAGGCCCACGGTGAACCCGTTCCTCGGCGGCCAAGGTCGTATCGGCGCGGATTGCTCGCGGGCAGCAAGGAGAGCATTCAGTTCTTCGATAGCGGTCCCGGCTTGAAGCACACGCGCGCGGCCCGCTTGTTCGCGCGACTAATCCGCTCGGCGCGGCGGCGAATCACTTTCTCGATGGCGTATTTTTTGCCGGTCGGCGCCGTGCTGCGCGAACTACTGCGCGCTCCGCGCCGCGGCGTTCCGGTGCGCGTCGTCGTGCCTGGCGAGAGCGATGTGCCCTTGGTGCAGCACGCCTCGCACTATCTCTACACGCGATTGCTGCGCCGCCGCATCCGCGTCTATGAGCGGCAGGCCAACATGCTTCACAGCAAGGTCATGATCGTAGATAACGCCTGGGTCGTGGTCGGTTCGTGCAATCTCGATGCCCGCAGTCTCTGGATCAACTACGAGTTCCTCGCCGTGATTCGCTCGGAGAATTTGGCTCGCATTCTGACGCGCATCGTCGGAGCGGAGATCGCCAACAGCAAACGCATCACGCTGGAGGAATTCCGCGAGCGCAGCTGGTGGCGGCGGCTTGTCAATCGATTGGCATGGTCGCTGCGCTGGTGGTTGTGAAGAGATGTTCGGGTTCCGTCTCGGGGACAAAAAGGACCGCATCATTCCTTTTCTTGCGTCTCAAGGATAAGCGGAGCTTTGACATCGTCTCCGAACTGCACGCCATCCAACGTCGCTCCATACTGGGTTACTTTGCCTCCCGTGAGTGTGATCCAAATGAAGTCTTCTCCATCTTCCCAAAAGCACCGCTGGGGGAAATTCTCTTCGTCGACTTTGTAGCGGTGGCTCAGGTTGCTTATCTTCGGCACAATCGAGTCATCTCTTCGGTTGGCAAAGCCGAGAATCTGGCGAACCTCGATTTCCTTCATCCCTACTCGCAGACGGTTGTAGTTTTCAAGGGTTACCTTCGACTCAGGATTTTTTGATCGCTTGGAGGATTGCACCGCCAACTCAACGACCACAGCTGCCACGATCATTGCCAAGATTACCAACCAGGGCCACGGCAAAGGACCGCGCTTTCGCGGACGGTGTTGCTGTGTTGGCAAGTGATGGCCAATACCGAAGGTCGAGATGACGAACGTCTTTTCGCAGTGACAACAACGGACATATTTGGTCTCGGAAGTATCCGACCAAACACATTCATTATGGCAGTGAGGACATGCAGAATGCACCATCATGGATTGGGCCCTCCATTCGGTGATCGCCAACCAGCGATTCGCGGCGATCCTACCGGCGTTTCCGAGAGCGGAAAACGACTATACCGGGTCGATGGAGCTAAGCTCTGGGATATAGTCCAGCATAACTCTCCCATTCCTGACTCAAAATAGAGGAAATGGTTGACTCATGCCAACTTCATCCAATCTTCACACTGCCGAATTCGTCGTTGTATTCCCATCTTGGCAAAGCCTCTTGTTTGGAGGCGGATACTTCCCTGGTTACTTCTTGTCCCCCTCCTTCTGTTCGTCGTTTCGTGGCTCGAATTTCAGTGAGGCGGAATTCATGCAATAGCGCAGCCCAGTCGGTTGAGGACCGTCGTCGAAGACGTGTCCCAGATGCGCCGCGCAGCGGCTACAGCAGACTTCGGTACGCATCACGAACATGCTACGGTCCTCGTGCAGCGAAATGTTCTTTTCGTCGAGCGGCTTGAAGAAACTCGGCCAGCCGGTGCCGGAATCGAATTTCGTCGCCGAATCGAACAGCGGCTGTCCGCAGCAAATGCAGCGATAAACGCCATCCGTATGGTTGTTCCAGTATTCATTCTCGAAGGGCGGTTCCGTGCCCTTGCGGCGCGTTACCTTGAACTGCAAGTCGGTAAGCTGAGAACGCCATTTCTCCTCGCTGTTGTCGATCTCTTCCGCCATCGTTGCTCCTGTTCTTTTTTGTTCGCCACGCAGGCGCCAGAACCAACCGGCCAGAAGGACGAGCAATACCATAGCCAGCACTGCGAATGTCCAGCGTCTGCGCATCGTATCACCCTGGTTCATTGTAGGCGTGAAAGATCCCTCTCAACGACGTCGAATTTGGCAGGGATGCCCCGGAGCATCGCGGCGAGCGATTTCGTTGCCGAATCGATCGAACTCGACCAGCACCATGTCCTGACTGGAGACGAGGGTATGGCCGCCGGGCATCCGGACTGCGCAGAGTGGCCGCCCCAGTTTGGTCTCCCAGACGACTTTCCCGGAGCGGTCGTATTCCTGGACCAAGCCGTGTCCATAAGAGGCGATGAGCAAGTGCCCATTGGACAGCAGCGTCAGAGCATTGGTAGTACAGACGCCAGGCGGCGCGGCGAAGCGCCGGAGTTCTTCACCCGCGGAGTTGAGTTCGAAGTACATTCCTTTTTTGATACAGCCGATGCGGCCATCGGGATATCGCCGGGCTGTGATGATGATGTCGTGATCCGAGCGAAAGCGGACGATTTCTCGCTGGCCGGAGGGAGCCACTTCGAGCAGCTGTCTGCGCGTGGCGATAAACGTGCTGCCGTCTGGAAGCCGTTGAGCGTGGATGGGCGGCTCCGTCAATTTTTTCTCCCACAGGACATCGCCCTGGAAATTGCGTTCGGTGACGCGTTTGCTATTGTGTTCAGCGATCAGGACACGCCGATTCGGCAGCACTTCGGCATCAAGCGGCGCTGCCAGACCGTTGATTTGCCAGCGCGGCTTGCCTTCGCGGTCCCACTCGAGGACGCGATTGTCGTGGAGCAATACCAACAGAGTGTAGCCGAGCCGACTCTCGCGATCCTTGAGCATTGCCATCTCGACGTGTTCGCCGCGTTCGCGCCACCATCGCTGCCAGGCATCACGGGATCTGCGTTGCAATTCCACGTCAGGGCCAATAGCCACAGTTGGTGCGTGTGGGCCGGCCAGACGATAGAGCAACTCCTCGGCCTGCTCTGCAAGCGCGAAAGGCAACTGTACGAGCAAATCGATCAGCACGGGCACCGCTTGACGATCGCCGACTCCGGCCAACTCCCGAGCAATCTGAAAGCGCACGTTCACATCTGCGTCTTGCAGCATTTTTCGCACAGCCGGTCTGTATTCCCCTGTGTCGAGCCGGCATAGGGTGATCGCCGCCGCCGTTCGCCGCGCGGGTTCGGTGGACGTTAGAGCGCGGAGGAACGTTGGATTGACTTCTCCACGGCTCGATGCCACCGCCACGAGGGTGTTCTGAATTTCCTCACGGACAAGCTCATCATAAGGACCAGGCAGAAAAGTCAGCAGCGTTTCCACGGTGCCCGCGGGTTTATGCACACCCAACAGGCGAGCAGCGGCAGCTGTCAGCGATGCAGGCCACCGGTTTTGCAGCTGCCGAACGACCTCACGGGCACGGCGACGAACCTCAAGATCCGTCGTCCGCCGGATCGTCTGATGTAACAATGGGAGGACAATTGGACCCAATGCCGGCAGATCGGCCCCTGCTCTTTCGCGGTCGATGAACGAGTCGGAGCCAAGTTGTTCAATCAACAGCTGTGCGTGCTTCAACGTCGCTTCGTCGGCGGTTTGTCTGCGGAAAAAATCGAGAAGAGAGCGATCATCCGTGGCGATGCCGGCGGCGCGGAGAAGCTGTTCGTCGCCAGACAGAACATCGCTAGCTAAGAGGGAATTGGGAAAGAAAATCCCGCAGACGGCCACGAGACAGACGGAGACTCGCGGAGTCATGTGCGTTGCCCTTGCGAACTCGATGGAGATAACCTTGCGCGACGCGGCACAACCTCATTCCATCTTAGCTCAGTTCACAAGGGAAGAGAAACAGATTAACCGGAACTCAGGGAGTCGAACCGCCCCAGCCGCGAGCCATCTGCTCGCGCACCCAGGCACGGAAGGAGCGCAACAGCTTCGTTTCGCTCTGAGAGGCATCCGAGAGGAGAAAGCGGACGAGCTCGGCGATTGGAAGGAACGACAGCGCCTGGCTGCGCTCACTCTCACTATATTGCCCCTCAGAACCTAACAGCATGACGCGCAACGTCTCGCCGTCCCAACGCCATACCTCCGGCACGCCGAGGCGGGCGGCGAGGGCCAAACGATCCACGAAACTGCGGCTGATCTCCACTTCCAACATCAGATCCGGAGGCGGATCGCGTGTCAGATCAATGTCAATCCGGCCGCGCATCTGGGCCTCGTGTTCGATCCAGTAGCATTCATCTGGCTCAAAGCCGCGATTGAGATCCTCACGACGACAAGTCATCGATCCGCCGCCGAGAATGTCGATGTCCATCTCTTCGGTTAATGCGCTCACCAGTCGAGCAAGCAGATGCTTGGCGCGTTCATGCTCCAAGGAGGTGGTCATGATCTCCAGATTCACTCCGTCGTAGTTAATACGAAGGTTGCGTTCACCCAGCTTGTCGCTGATCGTGACGTAGGTGTCCCAATCGACGCAGGAAATCACGACACGCTGCTCGGTAGGTAATCTGATGGCGCCCATAATCCCCCTCTTCGGTTCACATTAACTCAACTTCGGCAGCGGTCCTTCGCCACAGAAATCGGGGTTGCCGAATGTCTTGATGCGGTGCCCCATGCCGTGCGCCAGCGATAACAGCAAGCGATTGTGCGCCACCTTCGGATACTTGATCGAGCGGCCCATTTTGAAATCGAGGCCGTTGCCGACCAGCACAAAGGGGATGTTATCCAAGGTATGCGAATTGCCCTTGCCTAGCTCATTGGTCCATACCAGCAGCGTGTTGTCGAGTAGGCTGCCGCCGCCGCCCGGTTCCGGCGTCTCGGCCAAACGTTTCGCCAAGTAAGCCATTTGCTCGCAGTACCATTTGTTGATGCGCGTCAGCTTGTCCACGGCGTCCTTGTCGCTATCGGGGTGGTGCGATAGCTCGTGGTGCCCTTCGTTGATTTTGAGCCAGCGCATCCGCGCTCCCCCGACCGAGTTGGTGATCTGAAAAGATGCTACCCGCGCGAAGTCGGCGGCGAAGCTATTGACCATGAGATCAATCTGCATCTTGCTGATGCGCGGCATGTTGTCGTTTTCGGTCTTGACCCCCGGCTCCAATTCGGGGACAGCGTGGCCGACATCCTGGGACTTGCTTATTTTCAACTCGTTCTCCATCTCGCGGACGAAGCTGGCGTGTTCCTCAAGCAAGCGGCGATCCTCGGTGCTAACTACGGAACGGACCTTGCGCAGATCTTCCTGCAGGTTGTCGAGAATGCTTTTGAGATGCTCCTGGTCCTTCATGCGGCCATAGAGTTTGGAAAACATCTGATACGGATCGTCGATGGGCGCAATGGGCTTGTTCGGACCGGAGTAGATCATGCGCGTCCAGGTATCGGCGCGGTCGGGAACCATGACGCCGAACTCCAGCGAGCCGAAGCGCGTCCGCGTGGCCGGATTCGCTTGCAAATGGTTTTTGATCTCCTGATCGATCGACAGGCCGCTGGCCCAGCCGGCCGGGGTATGCGAGCCGCCCTGGATATTGCCGGGAAATAGCTCGATGCCGGTCAGGAGGCAGCCGATGCCGCGCATGTGATTGTCGCCGTCGCCGCGAACTTTGTCGCAGACTCCATGAAGAATTAGCGTCCGGTCCTTAAACGGCTCCAACGGTTTCAGGCTCTCCTTGAGCGTCGTCAGCTTGCCTTCCTCGTCGGGCCAGAACGCGCTGGGCACGACGCCGTTGGGGCTGAAGAGGAAAACCAGCCGTTGCTTGCGTTGCCGTTGATTGGCGAAGCCGAGGCTTGGCAAGTTGAGGATGAACGGCAGCGCCGTCGCGCCAATGCCGAGGTCGCGGATGAACTCACGTCGCGTCTTGTTCGCCATCGCGTTACTCTCCGGTTAGCGTTTTAGGTTGGTCATTTACCCTTGCTGGCGCTGCGGGGTGGTAGAGGCAATGCGGATTCCGCCGCTATCTCCACCATCAGTTTGCGGACATTGCAGCCGTTGTCAACAAAGAATCGGCGCAGCTCCGCTACTTTGTTAGGATCGTAGGCGCGAATCGGCTGCTTGACGAAATAGTGAAAAAGCTGCTCCACGAACGCTTCTTGCACCTCATCACTGGCAGCCAGGAATGCTGCGAGATCGCGGACACCAGCGAATTTCACGGCTTCGCCTTTACGTGTCAGGTAGCTGCCCATCGCATTGACCGGCCTGTCCTTTTCCTTTTCTCGGAATCGACCGATGGCATCGAAGTTTTCCAGCGTGTAGCCGAGCGGATTAATCATACCGTGGCAGGTCTGACAGGCTTGCGGCCGGGTTTGCAGATCCACGCGCTCGCGGGTGGTCAATTTCGGGTGAAGGTCGGCAGGCAGCGGCGTGAACGCTTCGGGCGGCGGCAGCAGCGAACGTCCCAGGACGCTGCGGGCCAGGAAAACGCCGCGATGAATGGGGGAACTGGCCGCCGTGTAGGCAAACGTCGCCATCAGATACGGATGCGTGAGGATGCCGGCGCGTTCACCGGACTTGAGGGAAACTTTCTGAAACGGCGCGTCCACGGGGAGGTTGACGCCATAAAGCCGCGCCAGTCGACCATTGAGATACAAGGAATCGGCGAGAAAAAGCTGGCGAAAATCGGAAGTCTCGCTCCATAGCACGTCATCGAGGAACAATTCCAGCGAGGTGCGCAGGTCCGTTGCGTCGGTGCGATCGAAGCCCGGAAATTGGTTGGGATCCTTCGCCAAATCGGGGATGGGATCGACCTTGAGCCATTGCATGAAGAAATCGCGCAGCTTGGCATGAGTGCGGAGATCGGACACCATGCGGTCGGCTTGACGATACAGTTGCTCGCGCGTGGTCAGCTGCCCGGAAGCCGCCGCCTGCAATAACTGCGAATCGGGCAGCGAATCCCATAAGGCGAACGAGAGACGCGAAGCCGCATCGTAACTGTCCTGACTGCCGTCGATTTCGCGATAGAGGAAACGCGGCGATTTGAGTATCAGCAGTAAACTCCGCTTGACGGCGGACTCAACATCGCGGGTGGTTTCAAATTGATGATCGATGTACAGTCGTTTCTGTTCGTCGCTCAGCGGCCGGCGAAAAGCACGCTCGGCGAAGCGGCGGCAGAAATCACGCAACTTCGCGGGTCGAGCCGGAGCGCCGTCGCGGACGCCGGATAGCTCGGCGAGATGGCTCGCTGTGTAATCGACGATCTCGATGGCCGCGTCCGTTGTCGCCTGCTCCCAGGCGCGGGAAATCGAAGTGCCGCGCTCGTAGCCGATACTGCGATCGTCCGGCGGAAACGGAGTGGCGAGGACGAAGGATACCGGAACGGAAAGCGGCGACAGGCAGCGCTGGGGGATGGTTTCCGGAGTACGGTGCGGCGGCTTCCACTCCAGCGCGATCGATGCCTTGACTTCCGGTTTCTTTTTCTTTTTGTCCTTTGAATCATCGACGCCCTGCTTGGCCTTGGAGAACTCCATACGCAACGGATAAACCCGTCCGCCCAAGAGGAAGATCGAGGCCCGATGCTCATTGTCCTTGCCCGATTTCACCCAGGCGTCGATCAACGGCCGTTTGTTGTCGTTCAGCCACAACCGGGCCGCGTGTTCGGTGCGAACGAATAGCTCGTACTCGCCCGTCTCTGGGGCCAAAAGCGCGCCAGTCCAGCGGATCGAGAATTGATCTGGATCAAACTTGTTCGGTTCTGGACCGGCGACGCCGAAATCGAACCGAACCAACGGATCGATGCGCTCGATGACGCGCTCGCTCGTCCGTCCGAGCCGGCGCGACTTGAAATACTCACCCTTTAATCCGCGTTGGTTGTCCCAGATTGAGGGACCGCGAAACGTACCGATCAAGTCCGTCGCAGCCTGGCGATATTGGCGCACCGTCAGGCGCGACAGCTCGATACGCGGCGGTTTGTTACGGGCCTGGGCGGTCTTCGAGTAGAACGCCTCATAAATGTAGACGGCGACTTTCTCGGCGTCTTCGCCGGTGCATTTCTTGTCGGTGTCCTTGGGCATCGACTTGGCGATGAACCGCGCCAACTGGGCCACAGAGCGATCGCCCATAAGCGGACGCTTATACTCATCGCTGCCTTCGCCCTTCGCCCCGTGACAGGAAGTGCATTGCTGGCGATAGATCTGCTCGCCCGTGCGTGCTTCCTCGGCAATGCCCTTACCAGAGAGCAAGAGGAGCGCGAAACTCAAAAGCCTCGTTCCGTGCGGCAATCGGCGGAGCTTCAATAAGGATGATGGACACATTGGCATAGCGGATCGAGTCAGGCGGGTCGTAAAGTTTGGGCGTTCACCGGCGGGACGGCATCAGCCGCTTTTAGCTAGTGTGGAGGTTCGCCGAGGTGATGTCAAGCGGGGAGGGGTGAGAAAATGAGCGAACGGCCGGCGTCAGCCGGCTGGTTGCGACTTCAACCAGCCGGCTGACGCCGGCCGTTCGCCCGAATGCTACTTGGCACGGCTAAGATATTCGCCGGAGCGCGTATCAACTTGGACGACTTCGCCGATACCGATGAAGGGCGGCACTGTGATTTTCAGGCCGGTTTCCAGCGTGGCTGGTTTGTATTGAGCGGCGGCCGTCGCGCCCTTGACGGACGGTTCGGTCTCGACCACCTTCAACTCGACCGTCGCTGGCAATTCCAGGCTGATCGGTTTCCCGTCGTAGAACGTGACCTGGGCGTCCTCGTTCTCTTTGAGATAGAGAATCATTTCGCCGGCCAATTCCGCGCTCAGGGTGACTTGGTCGTAAGTCTCCTTGTCCATGAACACGTAGTCGTCGCCCTCTTTGTAGAGGTATTGCATTGGGCGTTTGTCGAGGTACGCCAGCTCGACTTTATCATCAGGCCGGAAACGCCTGGGCGTCACGGCGCCCGTCTTCAAGTTTTTGAGCTTCAAGTTCAGAATGGCGCGCCAGTTTCCCGGCGTGTTCAAGTCGCGGTCCACCACGGCGTAGAGCTGGCCGTCTTCACCGACGATGACCATGCCCTTTCGCACCTGGCTGTAGTTGATCGAGGCCACACATTCCTCCGTTTGCTAACGGCTCAGGCCAACACCGAGCCAAATCCCACCTTTAATTTAGCAAAAATTGGCCCCTCTGAGAAGGGCGAGCCGAATGCCCGAATCAATGCCCGAAACGGTTCGCGTCCAACCGAAACTCGACCGTCTGCATCTGACGCGGACCGAGCTGAATCGGCTTCGCGACCTCAACGGGTGGACGAAATGTCAGCCGGCATATCAGGGCGGTTTCGGCATCAAGCTCGCGAATCGCCTCGTGCCAATCAGGGAGCCAGCATACAAGCTCATACTGGCCCGGCGGCACTTGCGGCAGCGTGAAACATCCCTCGGTATCGGTGTGGGTATAGTAAGGATGATCGTCCACGAACAGCCAGCCGCGCATCCAGAAATAGCCGCACCCGCTGCTCAATTCCACGATTCCGGCGCGATCGAGACGCTGGCTGCACGGCTGGTGCGCGTCCGGAAAAGCGCGCGCGAAAAAGGCGGCACCGCGGACGTGGAGCGCGTGATAGAGCGGCTGATGTGAAACCATCTCGATCACGTCGCCTCGACGGACGAAGCCGGAGTTGTCATCGCGATCGCCCTGGCAAACGTGAATTTGATAATCGCGCAACTCGACGCGGACGGGTGCATGGTCCCACGGCCGCGCTCGTCGCGGATGGATGCCGCGCAGAAACACGACGGCGCCGGCCACACCTTTGCTCTTGGCATCAACGCGCGGCAGATGGGGGTTGGGCCAGAAGCGGCGGGGTTGGCCGGCGTGCTCGTTGCCCGGACTGACGGGCGCGCGATACATCGGCACTTCGGGAATTGGCCCCTGCCAGATCACACGACCACGAAGCTCACTCGCCGTCGCCGCATCGAAATCGCCACCGATCTCCACGGCCGCCTCTGGAAGCAGCTTCTCTTGGGGCGCCGAGCTATCGTCGCATCCTGGCGATGCGGCCATGCCGAGAAGGGCCAAACAACAGGTAATGTGGCAGACGGTGATCCGATGCACCACGCAACCTCCCCAGTGCGGAGTCCGTTGCTCCGGACTACGGACGCCGGACCAATCGGGTTGGGATGTACACGAGTCGGCAGGATAGAACAAGAGCGAAATGTGCTCAGTCTCTATTGAAACAACCGCGAACTGCTCCGCGCTAGTGAGAAATGCAGCTATTGGCTGTGCATGCCGAGTTGCACGAGTCTCAATCAAAATTCATTAAAATTGTTAAAATTGTTGAAATCGCTCCAGCATGGCGATAACCTGAATCGCATAGTCGAAATCGCAACAAGAGAACGTGTCTTTGCAAGGGAGAAGACCGTTCATGAGGATTCCACGCCGTTCGATCCTTCTAATCCTCCCCGTTCTTTTCCTGGCCCTTGGCCTTGGAGTCTATGGGGTTATCTCCTGGCAGAGCGCGGAGGAGACCGGGGAGCCTCCAGAGTGGGAGCGGCCCTCCAATCGCGGTCCCGGTTTCCGCGAGGAGGCCGCGGCGAGCGGTCTGAAATTCCACATGAATTTCTTGCCAGCCGAGCAGGGTTGGGATTACAAGATAAATCCCTACGATCATGGTGCCGGACTTGCCGTCGGCGATTTTGACGGCGACGGCTTCGACGACGTATATTTCGTCAACCAATCCGGCGAAAACGGTCTCTTTCGCAACAAAGTCGATGGCACGTTCGAGGATGTCACGCAGAAAGCAGGTGTCGCTCTGGGGGACCGCGTTTGTGTAGCCGCGACCTTTGCCGATTACGACAACTCCGGCCGTCAGTCCTTGTTCGTCACCAGCACGCGCGGGGGCAACGTTCTGTTCAAGAACATTGGCGGCGGCCGCTTCCAAGACGTTACCAAGGAAGCCGGTTTAACGCTGGTGGGCCACTGCCAAACGGCCGTTTTCTTCGATTATGACAACGACGGGTGGCTCGACTTGCTGGTGACATGCACCGCCGACTGGACCAGCCATCAATTGGACGCGACAGCCCATTACTATCCGGGGCTGGGTACGATCTGGGATCTGGCCACTCGCCCCATAGAGGCGAATTTCCTCTATCACAACCAGGGCGACAGCACATTTCGCGAAGTCACCGAGAAATCGGGTCTGAAAGGACATGGCTGGAGCGTTGACGCCAGCGTCTTCGATTACGACGAGGACGGCTATCTCGATGTCGTCATCACCAACATGTTCGGCGCCTCGCAGCTCTATCACAATCAAGGCGACGGCACCTTCGTCGAAGTAACGCAGCAAAAGCTTGGTCGGACGCCATGGGGCGGCATGGGTTGCAAGCCCTTCGATTTCAACAACGATGGTCGGCTCGACCTGTTCATCGTGGACATGCACTCGGACATGTGGCTGCCGTCGCGCGACGATCCAACCATACGAGCCATCGCCGTCAAGGGCCGGCGAACCAAGTATCCCAGCGTGACCGGCGCCGCCTATTTGTACCCTAAGCTGGTCTCAAATGTGGCCGAGCAAGAGCGCAAGCTCAACGAGATGTTCGACATCCACAGCGATCAGGTCGTTTTCGGCAACACCTTTTATAAGAATAAGGGCGATGGCAAATTCGAGGAGATGTCCGACCGAGCCGGCCTGGAGACGTTTTGGCCGTGGGGAATCGCGACCGGCGATTTCGACAACGATGGCTTCGAGGATGTCTTCGTGCCCTCGGGCATGGGCTATCCGTTTTTCTATTGGCCCAATGCCTTGATGATGAACAACGGCAACGAGACCTTCACGGACCACACGCGGGCCGAAGGAATCGAGCCGCCGCCGGGCGGAATCTATCAGGATGCGGCGATCAAGGGCCAGCCCGCCGCACGCAGCTCTCGTGCTGCCGCCGTCGCCGACTTTACCAATCGCGGCCGGCTCGACATCGTCGTCAACAACTTCAACGACTACGCTTATTACTTCCGCAATCAATTCCCGCCGAACAATTATGTTCAGTTCCGCCTCACCGGCACCACGAGCAACCGCGACGCCATCGGCGCCGTGGTCAAATTGCACGTGGGCAAGGCCGTTCTCACTCGGCAAGTACATCCCGCCGGAGGCTACCTCACCCAATCCTCGCGGACGCTCCATTTCGGTCTGGGAAATCACACGCACATCGATCGCGCTGAAATCTTCTGGCCTGGCCGCAGGTCGGCACAAGTGATCGAAGACGTTTCCATCAATCGACGGCATGACATCGTCGAAGGACGCAACAAATAGCGACGAAAAGGCTCCGTCGGTCTGAGATAGATTCCCCGGTAGTCGTTCATGGATCAGCGCTGGAAGACGTAAAGGTTACGGGGCGGCGCGAGCGATTATCGGATCCGGAGGTCTGAATGCTTCGATACTCGTGGTCTCGGTATACTTAGGGGTTCTTGGAAGCATCCCGTTGAGATCTCGGCAACGGCACTGATCGTCCAGGTAACGGTGGGGATGCGACGGGTTCGAACGAGTCATCGAGCGCGAGCAAAGCTTCTTTGACTGGCAGGATCTCTGGCATACGTCTCTGAACCTCATCCAGGCTTCGGCGGGCTTTTTCGACATCGCCTCGCAAGCCGTAGAAGATGCCGCAGGCGTAGGTGTAGTTAACCCAGCGATTTTCACCAATAGCTCCAGGATCGTGACTTTTTGCTGCCTTGCAGAGCAAGTCTCCCGCTCGTTCCAAATCGTCCGCTTTGTTGCTCATCAGGAATATGTCCGCAAGGGCGAGGTTGAGCATAAAATCGTCGGGCTCGCGCTTCAAACCCTCTCTGATCTCGCCCTCGGCCCTATCGAGTTGGTTGAGATACTCATACGCTTTTGCCAGGAACAATCGATTGTGGGCGGAATCTTTATGCCTTACTCGACAGCGGGAGAGTTCCAGAACCTCGGGATACCGTTGGGCACACGCCAACATCGCCGTCAACATTTCCCAGGCGTCGTCACGACCGGGATCGAGTTCAAGGCAGCGACGAAAGCTCTTCTCGGCAGCTTGCTCGTCCTCCAGCATCGCCATTTGAAAAGTGCCCAGGAACTCGGCCGCCATTGCCGCCTTGTGTTTGTCCGGATCACGCATGCCCTTTTCGAGACGCTTCAGGTTTTCAGAAAGGCGTTTGCGGGTCGCCTCGGATGATACATCAATCAATTTAACGGGCGGCTTGCTGTTGGGGTGTTTCGATTGATATGTGAATACGACCGCGGACATTTCAAAAAACGTGGCCGCAGCAATTGCCACATAGTCATTGGCGTCTAAGTCCGCGATTCGCTGCAGATCCTCTCGAGCATCCGCAGGGAATAGGTAGAATTCCGCAGGATCAACTTTTTCGCCCGTATACATGCGCAGACCGCAATCAATCGCCTGGAGAAGTGTACGAAGTCGAATTCGACGCCGATAAATCTTTGATTCGCGGGGAACGAGAGCGATCGCTCGCTCGAAGCAAACGGCAGCCTCTTTGCGATAGGGTTGGGACGCTGAGATTCTTTCTTTTGTCGGTTGGGCCGCCCGAATCGCCTGCAACAAAGTCTCGGGACTGTTGTAGTGCCACGGTTTATTTCCCATGATGGTTTGCGTTGATTTCGTTCCCAGATACTCGGCCAAAGCCAACCAGCACTTCCAGCTTGTGGGAGCATCCTTCACCGCTTGGCGCAACAACGTCTCAGCCTCGTCATCCGCACTGAGACCCTGCAATGCTTCCGCCAGAGTGAGTCTCCAAGAGTTGTTATTCGGATTCTGTACGAACCGCTGCCGACACAACTCCACGGCTTTGGTGTACGCATCCTTGGACTCGTCGAGATGGCCAGTCTTCTCGTAGAGAGAGCCGAGGCGGATATTGGCTTCGGCGTTCGTCGGATCAGTTTTTAGCGTCTTATGCAACGCAGCGATCTGCTCCGACAACGGAGCCTCATTCAAATCGAGTGAAAACCCTGTCGCCGTAGAGAAGCGAAAATTGCGGAAGCCGCTTAATTGAGGTAAACAAGCTGCTTGCCGCAGTTTATCCTTGTCCACGGCCTTAGCGCCGGTGGTTGCGGCAAGTACGGCGACAAGCGATAGGATGGCGAATGGCGGGCGGGGCATTGGAGACCTCCTGTCTCTCGACTGAATAGCGGGCGACGAGTAGGGCCTCCGACAGAGGCGCCGCATTCCACCGTAAGTTCCCTCTCGAGTAAAGGGCAATTCTCCGAGCATTCAGCAAGCCAGCGGATGGAGGACGGTCCTTATCATCTTGCCAGAGCTAAACATCCTGTAGGAAAAATGGTGCGCCCAAAATGCCCTTCGGGAGGCACTAATCCGTAAGAGAAGAATCGGGAGAAATGCGAGATGGCCGAGTCACGAGCGGAAAGTGTGCTGTGGCATTTGCATCACTGGCTCGGATCCCCGACCGCGCCGGCGGACGATGGGCCTTTGTTGGAACGCTTCGTTCGCCAACGCGATGAACAAGCCTTTGCGGAACTGGTCGCGCGGCATGGGCCGCTGGTTTTCGGTATCTGCCGCCGCGTGCTTGGCAAAGTGGAGGATACTGAAGACGTATTCCAGGCCACGTTTCTCGTGCTGGCACGCAAAGCGAAAACGATCCGCAAGCCCGAATCCCTGTCCTGTTTTCTACACGGTGTCGCCTATCGCCTGGCGCTCAAGGCACGGGCCAATGCCGAACGCCGGCGCATCCATGAAAGGCAGTCCGCTCCTCTCGGTGGCAGCCCAGAGCTGGATCTGTCGTGGCGTGAAGTGCGTGGGCTGCTCGACGAGGAGTTGCAGCGTTTGCCGGAGAAGCAGCGTTTGCCGCTAGTACTGTGCTATCTGGAAGGACTGACGCAGGACGAGGCGTCGCGGAGATTGGGTTGGCCGCGCGGAACACTCAAGCGCCGACTGGAAGCCGGACGCGATCGCTTGCGCATTCGTTTGACTCGCCGTGGTGTGACCCTGGGCGCCGGTCTGTTCGCGGCCGCTCTATCCGAGAGCGTGACGCGCGGTACAGTGTCCGAGGCTCTGCGTAGGGCCACGGTGCGGTCGAGTATGCAATTTTTGACCAATGAAACCGCTATTGCCGCCACGCCGGCGGCGCTCTTGGCCGAAGGAGCCTTGCGATCCATGCTGACGACCAAGCTCAAGCTCGGGGCGATGTTGATTCTGGCACTAAGCTGCGCCGCGACGGCTGCAGGACTGGCGATCCCGCAAGCGCCGGTGGAAGATTCGCCGAAGATCAAGGCCGAGGTGCCTTCGCCCGCTCGGCCGGCCGAGAATGCACAGGTGCGCAAAGATCTCTACGGCGACCCGTTGCCGCAGGGAGCGAAGGTTCGTTTGGGAACCTTGCGGCTACGCCATCAAAGCATGACGGCATCCGCCGTTTTCACGCGCGACGGGAAGACTGCGATTGTCGGCGACGGCGACGGTAACATCGTGTACTGGGACGTGGCCGCCGGGAAAGAGGTTCGCCGCCTCCCGAAGCTGCCGGGAGTGATTCATGCCCTGGCGATTACCCACGATGGCAAGACATTGGCCGCAGGCGTCTGGGGAAAGGTATTGTTGTGGGAAGTCGACGCGGGCAAATTAATTTCGCAGATCGAAGTGAAAAACGACAGTATCATGCAGTTGCTTTTCACGCCTGACGCCAAGACGCTGGCGATCCGCTACCAGGGAGACGTGTTCCACCTCCTGGATGTAGCCGGCGACACAAAACTGCGCGAATTGAAAGGCCACAGCGGCAGGGTCTCAAGCATGGACCTCAGCCCAGACGGCAAGACGCTCGCCTCGGGCAGTTGGCAAGATCCGAACGTTCGCCTTTGGGACATCGCCACTGGCAAGGAGAAACTCCACTTCACGACTGGCGGAAGGGATGTTCTGAGTGTCGCCTTCAGTCCCGACGGCAAGAGGCTCGCTGCAATCAGCAATCTGGCCGGTTTCGCATTCTTCGATCCCACCAGCGGCAAGCAACTCCAGAAAGTCAAGGAGTATTACGGGGGAGTCTCCCAAATCGCCTATGCACCCGACGGCAAGATATTGGCCGGCCTCGAAGCAAACAGGACCGTCCACATCATGGATGCGTCGAGCGGCAAGCACCTCCGGGAATTTGGCAAGACGCCGCGCAGCATGGCCGGCTTTACGATTTCGCCCGACGGCAAAACCATCGCCACATTCTGGGGTGGAGCGCATGCGTGCGATCTGTGGGATGTGGCGAGCGGCAAGCTGTTGCATCCCGCTTGGGGGCATCGGATGTACATTACTTCTGTCGCATTCTCTGCGGATGGGCAGCAGGTGTTCTCGGCTGCGGGGATTAGTGATTTCCCGGTGCAAGTGTGGGATGCGCGGACAGGCGAACGGCGAACGGAACTCGGCGAGAATCCCAATGGCGTGAATGGACTAGCACTCTCTCCCGATGGCAGGTTGCTGGCCGCGTGTGGATACAACGACAATGCAATCCGCCTGTGGGATGTCGGCACGCGCAAGGAAGTGCGCTCCCTCAAGGTGCATGCCAGCGTGATCGTGTCGGTGAATTGGTCGGCCGATGGCAAGACCCTCGTTTCAGGCAGTTCTTACGACAAAAGCATTCGAATCTGGGACGCGGCGACCGGCAAACAGCTCCGAGTGATCGATGCCAAGCAAGATTGGCCGGCTTCAGTCGTGTTGTCGCCCGACAGCAAAATCGTGGCTGCTGGCGGATATCAGGGCGGCGTGATCCGCTTGTGGTCGGCCGACACAGGCAAGGAGTTGCGAAGCATCAAGGCACCGCAACAATTCGTCTATGCGATTGCCTTCAGCCCCGATGGTTCGTACCTAGCGTCGGGCGGGATTTCGGGAACGATTCATTTCTGGGAACCAGCAACCGGCCGGCTTCTGAGGCAGTGGGAGACGAAGTCGCAATGGACGAGCGATCTAGCTTTTTCGCTCGATGGCCGCACTCTGGTCAGCGGGCACAACGATGGCAGCGTCCGCCTGTGGGAAGTGGCGACAGGAAAGGAACGAGCTTGCTTCACGGGGCATCACGGCGGCGTGCGCGCAGTCGCCATTTCCCGCGACGGCCGCAGTGTCGCTTCCGGCAGCGAGGACACGACCGTTCTTGTCTGGGACGCTACCAGTGGGGCGCGCGCCGAGACCGCGCTATCGGCTGAACAGTTGGAGACATTGTGGCGCGACCTGATGGACGGCGATGCCGCTCGGGCCTCCCGATCCATGTGGCGAATGGCTTTGTCGCCCAAACCAGCCTTACCGTTCTTGGTCGAACGATTGCGTCCGGTCGCTCCGTTGGATGCGGCGCGACAGAAACGGGTTGATGAACTATTGAAGGAATTGGACAACGATCAATTCGCTGTTCGGCAAAATGCGGAAAACGAGCTGGAGAAGGTGGGACCAACGATTGAGCCGGCACTGCGCAAAGCACTGGAGGACAAGCCGGCGCTGGAAGTGCGGCGACGGATTGAGGCGCTGCTGGCGAAGTTGGGGAGCGAGCGTCTTCGGATCACGCGTTCCCTCGAATTGATTGAGCACATAAACACATCGGCAGCGCGCCGCTTGGTGGAATCGTTGGCTGATGGAGCGCCTCATGCGTGGCTCACCACGGAAGCGCGATTGGTGCGCAAACGTTTAGCGGAACAACCCGTTACGGCGCCGGAACGGTAACGGGATTGGGGCCATCCGGCGCGAACGGGGCCAGACGCGGGGCAAGCCAGTCAATGATGCCCGGAATCATTCGCGTTGCTGTCGGGCGATTGTGCTTGCCGTTGGGATCGAAGTGGACCGTAACGTCCAGGCCGCGCTGGCGAGCGACGAAGAGAAAACTCTCGACCTGAGCGCCGATGTTGAACTGGTCCTTCCCTCCGTAACCCACATACATCTCGAATTGGCCGGGCTGCACGTCGTAAATGTCGAGCATCTCGATCGGATTGTTGCGGATGATGGCCGGCAGTGTTTCCGGATTACGGCGGCCGTAGAGCGGATCGAGGAGCGTCCGCATGCGGATGGGGATGCCGTAGAAACGGGCGAGGACCGTGCGGCGATGCACGAAGTCGGTGCGCCAACCCCAACAAAACGGATCGAAGCTGCCTCGATAACGGCCGTAGCAATCCTGCCAGCGATAGTTCAACGGCGGAAAGATGCCGACCACATGGCGAAAATGGCACGGATACTTGATGGCCTTGTTGTAAGCCGCAGCCCCGCCGAAGGAGACACCCAAGATCGCGTGCGCGTCGCGCTCGGGACGAATGGCAAATCGGCTCATCACAAAGTTCCACACGTCAACCATCAGGTAATCTTCAAATCGGCCCGCCTCACTGTTGAGAAAGAAACTACCGGGTGAGAGGAAACAATCACGGCCTCGGATACTGCCATCCGGCGCGACAATGACGAGCGGCGGCAGCCGGCCCGACGCGACGGCCTGATCCAGCGGGCGGATGACATCGTGCAAGAAGGTGAATTCATCCTGGGCGGCCCCATGCAGCCAGAGCGCCATCGGATACTGCTTGCACGGGTCGTAGCCGGGCGGCAAATAAACGTACAAATCTCGCTTTTGCTGCAAGATGGGCGACAAGATGCGATTGTCGCTGCCGTGGTTCCGTGTGAAATCGAGGACGCGCCCCTGGAGCTGAGCATTGACGCGGTCCAGCTCGAAGAAACGACGGATGGGATGCGCCGATGCAGGCGAACCGATCGAAATCAAGAGACAGACCACCAGCCCGCAGCGCCAGCAGGAGATGCCCTTCCCGGGGCTGCGGGCTGGCGATCGGTGGGTACTGCCTTGCATGATGGCGCGTCTCCAGCGCGATGGGGACGGACGTTCTTTTCATTCGACCGTTCGCAGAGGGACAAAGCAGCGCGGATGATGAGGATGAGTGGAAATGAGCGCGAGACGAACCGGCAATAGCGATTATGTGGTTCGTGGCGAGCGGGGTCGCATGAGCGCCCCGAGAGACTTAACCCTCGGGGCGCTTACGCGACCCCGCTCGCCAGGGGTTAACGCGTGAACAGCGACGCCACCGTTTCCACGAGTTGACGGGCGTTCAGATAATGTCCGGCGCCGAGATAATCAACCAAGCCCATCGCACACGTCACGTCCAGGGCGCCAAAGGTGTAGGGCAGCTTGCGGCCCTTCCAGGCGCGAAGACGCTGACGGAGCTTGCCGACCCGCTCGGCACGCCGATGCCACGTGCTGTAGCTGGTCTCCATGCGGTCGCGCTTGTCGGCCAGCATGGCGAGCTTAAATTGCCGTTTGGCGCTCTGATAAGGATCTTGACGATTGCTGTTGCCTTCGCGGTAGTTCCCTTGACGGAGCAGGTCGTCGGCTTCCTTGACGACGCTGGAGAATTTCTTCTCCAGGGCCACGACCCGTCGCTTGATCAGGAAATGGACCACGCCGACGAGGAGCAGCAACGCAGTGTACAGTAAAATCATGGTTCCTCCCATCGGGTAGTAGTGGCAACCCTGACCGAATGATGCTTCGAGGCCAGGGACATTTAGGATGAGCCGAAGGCTCCCGCATAACGAGTCAGGCCTGACTGTGCTTTACTAGAGGGTCGCTACGAAAAGGAGGTTCGCGGTTGTTGCCGATTGTCCCGAAGGAATCGATCGGGAGGGCGTGGCGCGGCTCATTTCGCTAAAATGACAAAAACACCGCAAGCACTGTGAAAGGAGGAGGCCAACCATGACAGTCACCGCAACGGAATTGACCCAAAGGCATTGTCGGGCCTGCGAGGGCGGCATTCCAGCCCTTAATGCCGATGAGGTGCGCGAGAACGTGCGGGCCGTGCCGCAGTGGAGGCTAACGGATGATGGCAAACGCATCCGCCGTGAATGGCGCGTCAAGGACTTCGCGACCGCTCTTGACTTCTTCACGCGAGTCGGCCAAGTTGCCGAGACGGAGGACCATCACCCGGACCTGCACCTGACCGGCTATCGCAATGTCGCCATTGAGCTATCGACGCATGCCGTGGACGGACTGACGGAGAACGATTTCATCCTCGCGGCCAAGATCGATCAACTGCCGGTGGAATTGAAGACAAAGAGCTAACCACAGAGTCACAGAGAGCACAGAGAAAGACACAGAAAAAAGATTAAAGAGATGAAAAAGGAGAGCCATCGGTGCCTTCTTCTTTGCTTTTTCTTATTTCCTTTCTGTGTATTTCTCGGTGTTCTCTGTGACTCTGTGGTTAGTTCACTAAAACAAGGAAAGTGAACACATGAAAACAATGCAATCGGTGCAAGTCGGCGAGGCGGTGTGTGGTCCGGGACGGCCGCTGTTGTGGATCCTGGGTCCGTGCGTTATCGAATCGCACGAGTTGACACTGCATATTGCCGAGGCTCTGGCTGAATTGGCGAAGAGGTTGAGCATCCCTGTCGTGTTCAAGGCGTCGTTCGATAAGGCCAATCGCACCTCCGGCAAGTCTTTCCGCGGGCCGGGAGTGCGCGAGGGGATGAAGACGTTAGCAGCCGTCAAGGAACGCACCGGCTTGCCGCTCTTGACCGACATCCACGAGACGCATCAGGTTGGCCCGGTCGCCGAGGTGTGCGACGTGCTGCAAGTGCCGGCTTTCCTCGCCCGACAGACGGATCTCGTGCAGGCTGCCGGACGCACCGGGCGCGTGATCAACGTCAAAAAAGGGCAATTCATGGCCCCCTGGGACATGCGGCACGTAGTGGGCAAGATGGAGGAAGTGGGCAATCGCCGGCTGTTGCTGACCGAACGCGGCGCTACGTTCGGGTACAACACGCTGGTGAGCGACATGCGGTCGATCCCGTGGATGCAAGATCTGGGCTATCCAGTGATCTTTGACGCCACTCACAGCGTACAGATGCCAGGCGGCGCGGGCGATAAGAGCGGCGGCGATCGTCGCATGGTGCCCTACCTGGCGCGGGCGGCGGTGGCAGCCGGCTGCAACGGCCTCTTTCTGGAGACGCACCCGCGGCCGGATGAGGCGCTGAGCGACGGACCCAACATGATCGCGCTCGACGATTTGCCGATGCTGATCGAGTGCTGTCTACGTCTGCGCCGCGCCCTGGAACCGTCGGAGATTTCTTGAGATACGGAACTTGGAGCTGCTTTCATGCGTGATGATTATCCATCGGGGCTTGCATCTTCGGAACGTTCTAACCTTCAAGGTCGGATTATCGTCGCGGCGGGTGTAGTCATTCTATTGGCGGTTGTTGGCTTCTTTTTCTTCCTCGGGGGTTCCTCTTCTCCGACGACTAGAAGCAGCAGCGGTCCCACGCAAACCGGTGAGAGCGGCGTGGAGTCGGCGCGGTCGGATTTGGCTCGCCAGAACGACCTCAATGCTTGCCGCAGCGCCCTGAGGCAAATCAACGCCGAGATCGGCGAGAAACCCGCTCTTCGTCCGCCCACGTTGACGACCGAACAGAAGGACTGGCTCCGCGATAACCTCAACTTGAGCAAGGACGAGATGGCGGAAGTGGAGTCGACTCATTTCACGCGTTTGGACAATCACCATTTGTTCGGCTGTCTCTTGATGCACGATACGGCCCACGATGGCCTGGAGGTCAAAGGCGTGCGCGGCAAGGCCGGCGGGCAGGCTGTCCGGGAGAAACCGCTCGACCAAGCGGCGTCGGCCTTCGCCTGGGTGATGCGCGAGGTACGTCTGCATCCTGGAGAGGGCGAGGCGGACCCGCCTTCTTACGTAGTGCATCGCGGCTGGGGTACGGCTCTGGAACGTGCTTTGATCTTCCTGGCTCTGCTCGAACAGCTCGGCGACCCGAGCGTGCCGGAGAGTGATTTGCTCGGTTTTCTTCTGGAAGTTCCCGATAAATCCGGCAACAAACGTCTTTGGGCCTGCGGCGTCCTGACCGGCGACAGTAAGGATGTTTATCTATTCGACCCGTCCTTGGGCTTGCCGTTGCCCGGTCCAAACGGCGAGGGAATCGCGACATTGGCCCAGGCTCGGCGACAACCCGAAGTCCTCGCCCAGCTCAACTTCAGCGAGAAACTTCGTTATCCCGTGACGGCGGAACAAGCGCGGGCGGCCCAGGCGCAGCTTATCTGTTCTCTATCGGCGCTTTCGCCGCGCATGCGCTACCTGCAAGACAAACTGCTGGCGCCGGCCGTGCGTGTGCAGCTGGCGCGAGATCCCGCGAAGGATGCCGAACGCATCAAGGCCGCATGTTCGGCCGCGGCCGAGAAACCGGCGACCGTGCTCGTGCCCAGGGACAAGTGTACGCTGCTGCGTCGCTTTCTGCCCGCTGACGAGGGCGGGACGGATACCACCGAACCGGGTCGAGAAGTGCGCTTCAAACGCGATCTGGTGCCGTGGAAAACCTTGCCGGCGGTGTTCCAGAATGAGCAGCTATTTCCAGCAAAAAGCGCGCTGAGATACCAGGTACTCACCCTCTTTATCAGCCACTTCATTACTCGGACGATGAATCCGGGTTCGTCGCGCGATTTGCTGTTGCGCGGCCGCTATCGTTCGGCGGTTGAGAATTTGGTGGCCGAAAGCGATATGTTACGCCGCCAGTTGCAGGAGCGGGAGAACGCGGTCGATTTGGAGGTGCAATTCGAGAAGTGGCTGGGAGAGGCCACGCGGGCCTATGCCCACCAAGTTACGGCCAAGCAGCCCCAGGAGCGTGAGCGGGCCAATCAGGAAATCAAGGCGGTGTGGGGAAACAGTAGTTGGCCGATCCGCATTGTCGTCAATAGCGCCGCAGCCGTCGTGCGCAATGTGGAAGTGGCGTACCAACTGGGCCTCTGTAATCAGGAACAGGCCGAGCAGCTGCAAGCTCGTCTTGACCTGCAAGCGCGGACCGGCGCCGCGCCCTATCGGCCGGATGTTGAGAAGGCCCGCGGGGCTTGGCGGAAGGCCGTGGAGCATTGGCAGCGCTTTGACGAAGATTTCCCGCAAGCCACTCCCGATCTTGTCGCTGCTCGATTCCTGCGCGCCCGCGCCGAATCCATGTACGGCAACCCCAGGGCCGCCATCGCCTCCTGGAAATCCATCGTTTCCTGGAAGGAGGGAGCTGGAGCGCCGACCGATCTCGAACGCATTGCCGCGTCCTACCTGGCACAGCAATGCGAAAAACAGCACCCCGGCAGTGGAAAATAGATGAGCGGATTCTCCCCACCATTCTGCAGCGCCCGGCGAGCGGGGTCGCGTTAGCGCCCCGAGAGATGCACTCGGGGCGCTAACGCGACCCCGCTCGCCGGGCGCTGCGGGATGGCAGAGGATGTATTCATCGGGGCGAGCCAAACAAGCGAACTCTTACACACCGCTGGGCGCGGAACTGCTGGCGAAGAGATAATCACGCGTCAGAGTGTCCTTTGTCACGCCCATCGCCCCGGCCTCCATATTGAAGAGCGCATCCAGACGCTGCAACGCCAGAGCATCGATGCTCTGCCATATCGCCGGTGCAGAGAAAGTCCCCGACGGAGAAGCGTTCCTCGCCTCGGTCAGCAAGAGGGTGAAGTCGGCGAACAACTGATCCGCGGCAGACGTGGGTCTGCCGCCCGCAGCGGTGGGTGTTAGCCCCCCGAGTGGCACGCTCGTGCTGCTGGATGCGGTCGTGACCTGGGTGTTGCTTGGGCTGCTCACGGTCGCCGGGGTGAGGTGCATGTCCGCAGTCGGTGGGTCGGCGATGCCTTGCGGGTTGGTGTTGCCAGAGGCCAGGGCGAACGTCGCGCCGGCGTTTTGGCTGCCGGAGGTGCGGCTGGCCGCGCCAACATACTGATAAACTTTATCCGTGCCGTTGTCCACGATCCAGATGTCGCTGACGTTGTTGGGATTGATGGTGATGCCCGTCGGATGCGTGTCGGCCGGGTCGATGGACCAGCTGCCCAATAACGAGCCGGACAGCGTGTACTTGAAGACCTTGAGTTTGGTGCCATCCACTACCCAGAATGAGGTGCCATCGGTCACGATATCCTGAGGATTGGGGTCGCCGCTGTGGCCGCCCGCGAGACTGAAACTGCTGGCCGCATTCTGGCTGCCGGAGAGGCGGCTGGCAGCGCCGGTGAACTTGTAGACCTTGTCTGTGTAGCTATCGACCAGCCAGATGTCGGTGCCGTTGGTGGCGATGCCCGTGAGGTTGGCCGAGGAACTCAGGCCGCCGGCCGACCAGGAGCCGAGCAGCGTGCCGCTGGGGCTGTAGACGTAGACGTTCTTGTTGGCATCCACGACCCATTCCATCGTACCGGCGGCGTTGGCGGCGACGCCGCGCGGGCTGAGGTCCGGATTGGCGATGGTCACGCTGAGTCCGTAGGGTGCTTGCTCCATCCCCGAGACCTGATACTTGTAGGCGGTGTTGGTGCCGCCGTTCGAGGAGTTGGCACCGTTGACGACGTAGAACTTTGCGTTCTGATCGCTGGGCGCGATCGTGCCCGTGGCCTGGCTGCGCGAGAGGGTTGCCCCCTCGGGGTTGGAGAGGTTGACCGCAAAGGTCAGAGGCGCGGTCTGGCTGCCGCTGTCTAGTATCGGAACGTCGATCGTCCCGGTTGTCCAACCGGGAGCAAACGTGAATGTCCCGCTGGTGGCCGTGTAGTTGGTGCCGGCGATGGCGGTGCCGTCGGCGGTGGCGTAGTTCACGGTTAGCGGTAGCGTACTCGGTGTGGTGTTCGTGACCGTGAAAGCCGCCTCCGATTCGGTGCCGAGATCGAAGATCTGAGCGTCGGCAGGGTTTCGCAGTGCTGCGGAACCACCAGCGGTCACGTACAGATCGCCGTTAGGACCGAACGCCATTTGAAAAGCATTGACCATGCCGCCGCTGCCGGCCGGGACGTAATCATCGACATACGTGCCATTCGCCGTATAGCGGAGGATGCGATTGTTCCCGGAGCTGAGCACATACAAGAGTCCGTCCGGGCCGAACTTGACGTCACTCGGGTTTGATACCCCGGCACTGGCCGCAACGCCGACATAGGCACCGGTTCGTGCGTTGTACTTGAGGACCTGGTTGGAGCCGGTGGATGCAACGTAGAGATACGTTTGGCTGGGATCGAATGTCATGGCTCCAGCGCCGCTCAACCCGCCAGATCCATTCGTGATATAGGTGCCTAGATACGCGCCCGTGGTACCATCGTACCGCGACACGCCATTCGACGTGGAAACGTAGAGATCGGCGTTCGGATCGCCGTTCGCGTCTGGGCCAACAGCCAAGTTGTTGGGGCTCACGCCGTTGATGAACACGCTCACGAACGCGCCCGTGGTCGCGTTATACTGGAGCACTTCGTTGTTGACCTGAGTGCCAACGTAAAGATAGCCGCCATTGAAGATCATGCCGCGCAAAAGCTCGATCTGTCCCTGCACCGGCGCCACAAACTGCCCGATCAACGCGCCGGTGGTGCCGTTGTAGGTGGTAACGGAGGCGGCGCCCGCTCCCGGCGCGGTCGTTGTGTACAGGTTGCCGTCCGGGCCGAAGGCCATGGACATGAAACCGGAATCAGGGACGCCCTGGACAAAGGCGCCGCGGTAATGAGCCGTGAGGTCCCCTTCGATGGCCGAGTTGTCGGAGATGGCGAATTGCCGCGTTGTATCATTAACGATTTCGTTGACCGTCGCCGTGCCGGTGCCGATCGTGGCCCCGCCGGTGGGGTTGCTTAATTGCACTGAAAAGCTCACATTGCCCGGAGCTTGAGGATCCTCCTGGGTGGCCAGCAGGATCATCCGCGACGTCTGGCCTGGGCTGAAAGTCACCGTGCCGGACTGGGCAACGTAGTTGGTTCCCGCCAAGGCACTGCCATCCACCGTCGTGTAGTTCACGCTCACGGATGTGGAGTTGGCCGAGGACAGGGTCACGTCCACACCATGATCGTAGCGCACGACCGTGTTCGAGTCCCGGCAGCTAATCAGGAGGTCGCCTTGAGCGTCGAAGGTCATCCCAAGCGGTTTGGAAAGCGAAGGGTTGACGGAGTCAACGAGCAGATCGCCAAGATAATTGCCCTGGGAGTCATAGCGATGGACGGCACCGCTCGAGTCACCCACGTAGAATCGACCTTCCTGGTCGAACGCAATGCCCCGGCCCCCGATGAGGCCACCCGTGCCGCCCGGGATGAATGTGTCCATGAAGGCGCCTGTGCTGCCGTTATAACGCAAAATACCCAAGGTTTGACCGCCATCGACGTAGAGGTTGCCCTCTGGACCGAAGATGAGGTTTAGAGGTTGGACGAGGCCGCCGCTGGACGGTGCGACGAAGGTCGCCCCGGATTGACCCGAGGCCGGTAGGGGTGCGCCCGGAGAGCCGTTTTGAGGGCCTTCATAGCGCAGAATCGCGTTACTGCCCCAGCTGCTGACGTAAAGGTTCCCATCCGGACCAAACGTCACTCCCGAGGGTTCACTAAGCCCGCCCGAGCCAGCCGAGACGAAGGCCTCGATGAAGGCCCCTGTGCTGCCGTTGTACTCCAGCACCTGATTGGTCGCCCCGCTGGCGACATACAGATTGCCGTCGGGGCCGAAGGCCAGGCCAGCAGTGATGCCACCGAAAGCGAGTCCGCCCGAACCTTGGGAGACGAAGGTGTTGAGGTACGCTCCCGTCGTCCCATTGTAGCGGAGGACGGCGCCGTTGTTGCCGGCAACGTACACGTTGCCATCCGGTCCGAGGGTAATGCCGTAGGGCGTGGACAGACCGCCACTGCCCGCCGTGATGAACGAGCTTGGGCTGCCGATCTCGTTCATGGTAGCGCCGGCAATGGTTATCGTCGGCGACAGCACAAGACGGTCTTCCAGTATTTCCAGGCAAAGCCGCTGTCGCCGCGCCTCTCGATGGCTCTTGCGAATGCGGCCACGGCTGCGACTCGGACGACGGATGTACCGAGAAATTGCGGACAGAAGGGGATTCATGGTTTGCTCCATTGCATGGTCCGCGATAGAGTGAACAGACATCATTCCCAGCGCGCAGACCGAGCGCCGGGGCGATGCGGGGCCGGTGCGGCTTCTGCTTGCGAGGCGAGACGTGCCGGCCTCTTGAGATTTCACCTCTTCATTGACTGCGCATTATTTCCCATCGGCGGACAATTGCAGTTTGTCGCGCCACAGGCGAGCTTTCTCCAGCTGCCCGGTATTCTCGTAGAAGCGAACGACCCGCTTCCCCGCATCAGTCAGCAGCCGTCTCCTCTCCCCCTCCGGGACGCCAGTTTCCCGCTGTTTCATGCCATCGTAACCTTGCAGCAAGAGGGGCTCGGCGTCCGCGTATTTCTTCTGGCCGAGCAGCGCCGCCCCCAACACACTTTTCCAATAAAAGGGTCTGAATGGTTCGATTTGATCGATGGCTAGGGCGTCTCGGGCAATCCGTTCGGCATCGCAGTGCCGCTCCTGCAACAGCAGATTCAGGGCAAGCCAACCGAGTGCATTGGCCTTTGCATTTCGCCGAGTGAGGGAGTCCTCCCGTTTCCGGTTTAGCTCAAGTCCTTCGCGGAGCAGCTGATCCGCTCGGTCGAACTCTCCGGCCCGCTGACAGGCCTGGGCAAGGGCCAGCATCGGCAAAATCTTCGATTCATCCTTGGGACCAGATGTAGAATCGAGGCCGTCTAGAAGCTTTGCGTGCATGGCCATGGAGTCCTTGAACCGGTCCATGTCCATATAAGTGACGGCCAACCAGAACATGGCGTCAAGTGTAGCGGGGTGCGTCGGGCCACAGCGTGTGCGCCGTTTGTCAAGTACCTTCTCCCAGAGCGCCACGCTAACGTCCCACCGCCCTGCATGACGATAGGCGTTGGCGAGGCTAGCCATGAACGCGAGCGTCTCGGGGTGGTCGGGGCCGAGCCTCGCCTTCCCGATCTCCAGTCTCCGCTCAAGGAGGGCAATCGCCTCCCGCTGCCGGTCTACAAATTGGTAGGCCCCGGCCAGACTATGCATGCTGGCGCAGGTATCCGGGTGGTCCGGGCCCAGGTGGGCCTGGCGCAGCTCGAGCGCCCGCTCAAGGTGAGGCACTGCGAGCCCATTACCAGTCCAATACAGTCGATTGTAGGCCGACCCGATTGACATCCGGATCGCGGCTTCCACGAGCGGCTGGTCCCGGAACCGGTCGCCGATCTTGGCGGCGGCCCGGTCCAGCGCTTCCCTGACGGTCAGGCTTGGGTTCCCCGTGGACGCCTCGCTAGACGCTGGCACGCTTCTTACCTGCCCGAGCAGGTCCCCTTGCAAGAAGTCATTGACCGCGCGGGCGATGGCCGCCTCGGTGGCCGCACGCTGTTCGGCTTCCCTGGCCCGTTCCAAATTCGTTTCCGCTTTGCCTTCAGCGGTCCTGGCCCAATCGCGGTCGGCCTCGGCCTGCTTGCGGTCGGCCTCGGCTTGGTGCTGAGCCTCGGTGGCCCGAGCCAGTTGCCAAATGCTTACGACCGTGGCCGTAACAAGGGACACCGCGACCACTCCTACCATCGCCAGGACCCGCCGGTTGCGACGCACGTACTTCCGTAGCCGGTAGCCGGCCGACGGCGGACACGCCTCTACCGTCTCGTCGTTCAGGTAGCGCTGCACATCAGCCGCGAAGGCGCTGCCCGATTCGTAACGGCGGTTGCGGTCCTTCTCCAACGCCTTCATCACGATCCAGTCCAGCTCGCCGCGTAACACCTGCCCGAGCCGGCGACTATCCACGCCGCGTCGCTCCGACACAGTCTCGCAGACCTGCGCGGCCAACGTGCTGAGACGCTGGCTCGGCGTTGGCGGCTCCTCTTCGCGGATCATCCGCCGCATCTCATCCAACCCCACCTTTTTCAGTGTCTCGCTCTCGAACGGCGTGGTGCCGGTGAGCAGCTCGTACAACAGCACGCCGAGGGCGTACACGTCGCTGCGTGTGTCCACGTCCAGGCCGTTCATCTCCGCCTGCTCGGGACTCATGTACAAGGGCGTGCCAATCATCTGGGCAAAGTTCGTGAACAGCGTCCGCTCGGTCAATCGCTGCGTCGTGGCCTTGGCGATGCCGAAGTCGATGATCTTGGGCACCGCGACCACGTCGTGCAGTGTCACCAGCACGTTGGACGGTTTCAAATCGCGGTGGATGATGCCTTTTTGATGGGCATGCTGCACCGCCTGGCAGACGGTGACGAACAGCTCCAGCCGCTGCCGCGTCGTGAACCGGCGCTGATCGCAGAACTCGGTGATGGGTACGCCGCGGACCAGCTCCATCACAAAATAGGGCCGGCCGGAGGCCGTGGTGCCGGCGTCGTGAATCTTGGCGATGTTGGGGTGGTCCATCAAGGCCAGGGCCTGGCGCTCGGCCTCGAAGCGGACGACGACTTGCCGCGTGTCCATGCCAGGCTTGATGACCTTGAGGGCCACACGGCGGCGCACGGGGCGCGATTGTTCCGCCATGAAGACCAGTCCCATGCCGCCTTCGCCAATCTGTTCCAAGAGCTTGTAGGGACCTATCACCGTGCCGGGTCGCTCTGCCCTGGCTTGCTCGTCACCGATCGGCAGGTGAGCGTTCCAGGCGGCGGCCGCGTTGTCGAGGAAATTGCCGGCCTGCCCGTGGGCGGCCAGGAGTTCTTCCACTTGGCGGCGCAGGTCGGCATCGCCGGCACAGGCCTGGTCCAGGTAGGCGGCTCGCCGGTCGGCGGATGCCATCTCCAGAGCAGTAATGAAGATCGCTTCTTCGTCCATCGCTTTGCCTTGTTGGGTTCGAGCGGCGAACGGCCACCCTATAGATCAATGCGAAAATGGCGCGGAAAAACTCTCAAGAATTTTCGACGAGACGGCCCACTCGGTCGGCTAGCCGTTTTTGGCCACGGCACCCACGCGTTGTGGCCCGGTCTCCGGACCGGGCCAGTGGCTCTGACCGAAGGTCTCCAATGCGTGTGCAGGAGCGGAGACCTTCGGTCGCGGACCGTGGCGGGGTCAGGAGACCACCGCCACAACGGAAAGCGTCCCCACAACGGTTTTCGACGAGACCCAGCGTTGTGGCCCGGTCTCCGGACCGGGCCAGTGGCTCTGACCGAAGGTCTCCAAGCGTGTGCAGGAGCGGAGACCTTCGGTCGCGGACCGTGGCGGGGTCAGGAGACCACCGCCACGACAAAGAGAGACCACCGCCACGACAAAGAGAGACCACCGCCACGACAAAGAGAGACCACCGCCACGACAAAGAGAGACCACCGCCACAACGGTTTCAATTTTCGACGAGACGGCCCACTCGGTCGGCTAACCGTTTTTGGCCACGGCGCGGAAGAGCCAGGCTTGCGCGTAGTTCCATTGCCGGTAAGCGGTTGCGGGGGAAATGCCCAGCGCATGAGCAGCTTCGTCCATCGTCAGCCCGGCAAAAAAGCGGAGCTTGACCAGCTCTGCGACCACTGGCCGTTCGGCAGCCAGCCGGGTGAGCGCGTCATCCAGCGCCAGCAAATCGTCGTCCGGAGGAGGCAGCGCGACCTCGATCTGGTCGAGGGGAACGTGCTCCGCGTGGCCGCCGTGCTTCTGGCTCTTCTTGCGCCGGACATTCTCAATGAGGATTCGCCGCATCGCCTCAGCCGCGGCGGCGAAGAAGTGACCGCGGTTGTCCCATTGCTGGGCCTTTTCCGTGTCCATCAGTCGCAGATACGCCTCGTGGACGAGCGCCGTTGCTTGCAGCGTCTGGCCCGGCTTCTCCTCGGCCAGCTTCTGGGCCGCGAGTTTGCGCAGTTCGTCGTAGACCAGCGGCAACAATTGCTCGGCCGCGTGTGGGTCGCCGGCTTCGATTCCGGACAGGATGCGAGTGACTTCGTTCATGGGCGTAACCACAGGGCAGCATTGACCTCGGTGCGAGTCTAACCTGATGAGCCATCAGGTTTTCCTCCCACGGGAATTGCCCCTGAGTATAACACTCGCTTGACCGTACTGCCTAGCCTTCTTCACGGGATCGAGTCATCTCTACGCTGTCAGTCCGCCCTTCCGCGTCTACCATAAGGAGCAGGAGGAACACCATGAACCGAGCCGATGCCTTTGCGCTATTGACCGAGTACGTTACCGACCAGAGCCTGGTGCGGCATTGCCTTGCGGTCGAAGCGGCCATGCGCGCCTATGCCCGCAAGCTCGGCGAGGATGAGGAGAAATGGGGCATCGTCGGCCTGCTTCATGATTTCGATTACGAGCGCTGGCCGAACCCGCCGGATCATCCCCTTAAGGGATCGGAAATTCTCCGCGAGCGCGGCTATCCCGATGACGTGATCTACGCGATTAAATCCCACGCCGATTATCTGCCGGATTGTCCGCGGCTGCGGCCCATCGAGAAGGCGCTTTACGCTTGCGATGAATTGGCCGGCCTCATCACGGCAACGGCATTATTACGGCCCGGCGGCATCATGGACCTAACGGCGTCGAGCGTCAAGAAGAAGATGAAAGCGAAGGGGTTTGCCCGCAACGTCAACCGCGATGACATCGAGCGCGGGGCGGCGGACTTCGGCGTCGAATTGACCGAACACATCCAGTTCGAGATTGACGCCATGAAAACCGTTGCCTCCGACCTCGGGCTGTTAGGTGGTTAGGTGGTTAGGTGGTTGGGTGGTTAACCACCCAACCACCTAACCACCTAAAGAGTTCCAGTGGCGTTAAATCGGCATCTTGGCTACGATGGGCAGGAGCGGGCCCCTTTGCGTCCCGGAGCGGCCGGGCGAGCCATCACAGACCAGGGTCCAAGCGGAGAGCGAACGATGCGAACAATGCCAACGAAATTATCCGGAGTGATAGTGGCGCTGACCGTGCTGGCGTATCTGCTGCCGTCGGCGTTCGTTCAGGCCCAGGAGCGCGATGCCAATCTGCGGAAGCAGGCGCTGAAACTCAACGAGGTCACTGGCAAGGATGCTCAACTCGGCGAGGAGAGGTCCCTGCTCAAAGACAAAGCCCACGCCAAAAAACTCGTGGCCGAGGCGGTACGCATGGCTGACGAAAAGCCACAGCCGTTCAACCACACCGCCACTCAAATCCTTGGGATCCTCGCCATTGGGGTCAAAGATTACGGCGCGGCCGAGAAGTTCTATCGGCTGCAATTGGATCAGGCAAAGCAACTGCGGAGCGCAAAGGGTCTCGTAACCGCTTACTATAAATTGATCCCTCTAAACTTAGCCAAACGCAAGTATGCCCAGGCCGAGAAACTGTGCGCGGAAGCCAGTCAAAACAAGGCCATCCTCTCCGCGCTCCAGAACCTGGAACTCGACAACGATGAGAAAACCGCCAAGGACTTGAAGGAACTCAAGGCTTTTATCTCGTTCGTTCTGGAGGAACAGATCCGGGCGATTGCCCAGCAGGATGTCGATCGAGCTATCAAATTCATTGACCGCCTTCTCCAGGACAACTCCGATGGCTGGTTGGCCCTGGATCTCAAGGGCATCGCCTACCGGCTCGGGGGGAAGCACGAAGAGGCGCTCAAGGTTTATCAAGACGAAATTCGGCGCTTGGATGCGGACAATGATCTCAAAAAGAAAGACAAGGACAAGCAACTCGATGAGATCCACTACTCCCTGAGCGGCGTGTACATCGAGCTGGGCGATGTCGAGAAAGCAGCCAAGGAACTCAAGGCGCTCCTGGCCAAGCATCCCGATCATCCCACCTACAATAACGATCTTGGCTACGTGTGGGCGGACCACGACATGAACCTGGCGGAGTCGGAGAAACTGATCCGCAAGGCCCTCGCGGAAGACCGCAAGCTCCGGCAGAAGGACAATCCCGACTTGAAGCCGGAAGAGATCAAAGACCGAGGCGCCTACCTCGATAGTCTCGGCTGGGTGCTGTACAAGCAAAAGAAGTATGTAGAGGCAAAACGCTATCTCCGCCAGGCCGTGCAAAACACACTCGAAGACGAGGACAATGAATCGATCGAGATTTACGATCATCTCGGCGATGTCCTGGTAGCGCTGGGCCAAAAAGCAGAGGCGGTAGCCGCCTGGAAAAAAGGCGTGGAAGTCGCGGGGGATAGCAAACGCGACCAGAGACGCAAGGAAGAAGTACAGAAGAAGATCAAGGCCAACGAGTAGACAAGAGAAGAGAGCCACCACGAAACACACGAATCACACGAAAAAAAGACGAAGAAAGAAAAAACTGTCCAAGCCCGAAGCATCAGCGAGGGAATTCCCTCGCTAACTCTTCGGGCTTGGACATTTGAGTTGCTCCTGTAATTCGTGGCCCGTTTGACCAACTAATTGTTTCGTTGCGCCGGCAGCGCGGGCATCGGTGCCCATTGAAACGGACCCGGCACCTCCCAAACTTGGAGCGTCGCGCTATCGCGACCACGTCGTGTGTCTTCCGTGTGAACGATTTTCGCTCGCTTGCTAAGCAAAACGTCGTTGACTGCTTTCTCCAGGGAAACCAGGCGGGGATGGCGATTTTTCGATGCCTCCAAAATAACGTAGAAGCATCCTTTCGCTCTCAATTCGCTGCATCCTTCCACGAAGACCCGGCCCGCATAATAGTAGGACCAACAATACGGATCCTCGATGTAATCGCCGGGCAGCGTGTTCGCGGCCAGCCAGTATCCAAGCGAGCGGAAGCCTGCGCGCTCGGAATGAAGCCGGCTGAGCGTGCGCGGCAAGGGCGCGATAGCCAGCAGAAGCAGCAAACCGAGCGACCATGCCTGACCATCGATCCAGCGCCGGCTAGCGACGGCCGGCCAGAGCCGCGCAGCGCCGAGGGCCAATTTGTCACCCAGGAAAAAAACGCCGGCAACGGCCCAGTAGGTGCCGCACAGAATGATGAGCAATAAATGGCGATCGGACAGATAGCCCATTTTCTCGGTCATTCGATAGAGCAACCCCGCCAGGGACAGGCAGACGAACAAGCTAACCCAAACGCCGGGCACGGCCCGAAAGCGATCGCGCCGCCACCACAAGCCCACAAGTACGGGCAGCCACACGACATAAAAGAAACCCTTGCCTGTCTCATGCACAAATGCCTTGAGCGCCCAAAGATAGCGGGACTGCTGCCGATAGTTCTGTAGCTCGCGAAGATCCGTGATTCTTTCGGCCAGTTGGTCGAAGATGTGGTCGCCCGGTCCAAACCAGTCGGCCAGCAGCATTGAACCGGGGCGCGTCGCGCTCGCGTTGGGTTTTGATTTCTCGATCGGTTGGGGACGAATGCGGTTTTCCCAATCCGCGTCCGGACGCTGCTGGTTGATCATAATGTTGGGCGTGTTTTTCACAGTCAGGCCGCGAATCACGAGCATGTAGGGTGCCATGACTACCAGAGCCGTCAGCGACAGAGCGCAGCCCTGGAAAAGCACCTTTCGCCATTCTTGGCGCCAAGCCCGGCTCAATTGCATTCCCACAAGGACCAGTCCAGTTCCCCCCAGGACCAACGCTCCCTCCGGCCGAGTCAAATACGCCAGTCCACCGGCCAGGCCCGTTAGCGCGAACAACCAAATCGAGCGCCGCCGCAGGGAAAGACTTGCCAGCCACAGGCCGGCGCAGGCGAACAGCAGAAACAGCGTATCCGACAGGCCATCGCTCATGACTTTGCCGCTGGTGGGAAGGCACTGAAACAGCAGACACGCCCAGAAAGCGATGCGGCGATCAAACAACTCGCGGCCAAGGTAGAACATGGGAATAAGTAGCAGCACGCTAGCCAGGGCGCTGACGAGCTGAGCACTAAGCTGCCAGGCGCGCGGCAAGTCGTCGGGGAGAAATTGGCGAACCGGCAGCGACATGCCGAGCACGGCCAGCGGATAGGCAGGATGCTGCGGGGACGAGGGCAAAACCTCCCGCCACGGGCCGTGCTCCAACTGCCAGGCGATGCGGATGTAGCTGATGCTGTCGCGCGAGGCGACCTCGGTATGGGTGATCTGCCAGGCGCGGAGGGCCACGACCAATGCGATCAGGATTGCCAAATAGCGAAAGTCCGCCCAGATCGGGCAGGCTGCCGGCTGGATGTGGGTTGCCATTGTTGGTACGGAGGGGAACAGTCCTTGATCTTCCATGTGCGTCTCCGCTTGTGGAGATTCGGGCGAGGCATCCGGTACCCTGGGTGCGTAGCCGTCAGAGAGGCGGAGCAATGGTAGAGGCTTTGCAACAGGGCGTCAAGATTAGGCGAGAGCGCGGCTCGGACCTCGGACGTTTTTTGTCGGAATCAACGGACATCGCCGACGGTCTCCTGGTAGTGTAAAGTAAATGATAAGCGGTGATCGCGCCGCCGCACATCGCGACGAACCAGAGCGGCCGATGAGGGTGCATCGTGATAACGTGTCCCACCTGCAAGCAGGAATTGGAGCCGGGCGTCCGTTTCTGCCCGCACGATGGCACGCCGTTGATGGAAACCACCTCCGCCCTACCCACGCTCACCCCACCGGAACGCACAAGCGCCGGCCAGGAGTCGGGATCGAAAGCACTCCAACTGCCCGTTGTGGTCGGGGGACGCTATCGCCTCGTCGAGCTGCGCGGCGGGGGCGGAATGGCGAAAGTCTACCGTGCCATCGATGTCACTCTCGAACGCGAGGTGGCGGTTAAGCTCATCAACCCCGATCTCCGCAACGAGACCGAGTTCGATGCGCGCTTCCAGCGCGAAGCCCGTATCGCCAGCCAACTCAACGATCCCCATATTGTCGTCGTCCATGATTTCGGCATCGATACGGCGCACGGCCCATTCCTTGTGCTGGAGTATCTGCAGGGACAAACGCTACGCGAACGGCTGCAAAGCGAGGGACCATTACCCTTCCGAGCCGGCTTACAGCTTGGCGCTCAACTGTTCTTGGCGTTGGTGCACGCGCACAACAAAGGCATCGTGCATCGCGACATCAAGCCGGACAATCTTTTTCTCCTGAATCAGAGCGGCGTGCGGCTACACGTTCGCGTTCTCGACTTCGGTATCGCGCGTATTTTCCGCCGCGGCGAGCCGGGCAGCGCCGAGACGCTGACGCATCCAGGCGCCGTGCTCGGCACGCCGCGTTACATGTCGCCGGAGCAACTTGCCGGCCAAGCGCTCGATGAGCGGTCCGATTTATACAGCGCCGCACTGGTGATTCACGAGGCGTTGACCGGTCAACTG
>Ga0209062_1001036_pt1 | contig 58207 bp, 59 predicted proteins | sample Coa_R2_2_FD_187158 | JGI IMG/M metagenome (GOLD analysis project Ga0209062, IMG submission 187158) | Surface soil microbial communities from Centralia Pennsylvania, which are recovering from an underground coalmine fire - Coalmine... | ecosystem: Environmental > Terrestrial > Soil > Unclassified... | reverse complement strand
GGACACTCACCAAGTCTGCAACACTTTGGAACGCGAGCACGGCCATGAGGCCTTGCCCGCCAGCCTGTGACAGGAGGTCCACAAATCCCGGAAAAGCGAGCCTGCCGACTTCATCCACGATTAGCCGAATCGGGGTCTTTGTTGGCTCGTAAGCGTACGCTCGCCCGATGAAGTTCAAGAGGTCCTGCAAGGCCAACATGCCAATTGCATACGCCGTTTCCTTGACGATCATCGAACCCATGAACATGTACACGATTCGCTTCAGCCGGACGGCGCGATCCCAATCAAGCTGGGGCGTCGTGACCGACATGAGGTTCCTGAAATCGGGTGTGTCCAGCTTCGAAAGCATGGGCTTCAGCGAAGAGACCATCTTGTCGTAGTGGTCCGGCGGATGCTTGATGAGTGCTTGCAGATATTCATGTTCCGGCGTGTGCTCGGGAACTTTCGGCAGCAATTCTTCTAGACTACGGTTGACCTTCGCGTAGCGAGCGATCTTCGAGAGCAGCGGGCGTTCCCCCGCAAGCAACATCGCTTGAGCGATGACGTTGATGACCTCCCAGGCGAACGCCTTGAACGGCTCCGACTGGCCGCCCCCAGGGAGCAGACCAGAAAGACGATCGGGCATTTCCATCCCCAATACGAAATTGTGTAGCGGGTTGTAGGTGCAAGAGAGATGGGGGAAAGCCAATGAAAAGAATTGAAAATCTTTCTGGCGGCCGGAGCGAACGGCCGCGTCGTAGGCACGGTGGAGGACGCTCAGGTCGCCCTTGGGGTCGATGAATATGACTGCTTCCGTGCCGCGCTCAATGGCCTGCACCACGTCGATTTGCAGGTAATGTGTCTTGCCAGTGCGCGTTGCGCCCGATACGAGCATGTGGCCTTCGAGATCGCTGTGAGGCAGGAAGACGGGAGCCTCCTCGCGAGAGCCAACAGCATGAATTACCGCTACGCCGCCAGGGTCGCCCGGCTTGCGCTCGCGCCTGGCAATCGCCTTACTGTCGCGCTCGGTCGCGAGCAGTTCGTTGGCGTGTTGCGAATCCCAAGAGAACCCATGCCCCATGTATTGCATCTGGTTCTGTTGCGGGAGATTTGACAACTCCAGAGTGCCAATCTCAGAAGATAGTTCTCGTCCCACTTGCTGCGCTCCGCGCATCAAGGCCACTCCGACGAATGCAAGGCCAAGCCAAAGCCCTTGCTTCTGCGTCAGGAACAGACGGTCAGGAGCGAGTAGCGAAAGGCTAGCCAGCGATGCCCATCCAATCACCAGGTAAGGAAATCGCTGGAACCGAAGTGTGAAAGACGAAGCCATAAGCTCCTAACAAGCTCGCTGCAACAGCAAAGCGACATTTCCGGCTGCGCGGTCGATGTCCTCACGCGTTTTCAGCAGCACAGGCAAGGTTTCGGAAACGACCTCGGCCGTCAGCTCATTTGCTCCAAGCACGCGCAGCGCATCAATCCAATCGAGAGATTCACGAATGGCTGGCGGTTTTGTCATGCCCAGACGCCGAACTGCAGCAGTGAAGCGCGCCACTTGCAAGCTCAGGCGGGATTCGCTCTCCCGCGATCTAGTGATGATTTCAGCTTCGAGTTCAGGCGCGGGGTAATCCATCCAAAGTAGGAAGCAACGCCCGCGCAGCGCTTCCGTCAATTTCCTTTGGGCGTTCGAGGTCAACACCACCACCGGGCGGTGATTGGCTGCCACAGTGCCCAACTGCGGAATCGAAATCTGAAAGTCCGAGAGGATCTCCAAGAGGAACGCTTCAAAAGCGGGGCCAGTCTTATCCACTTCATCGATCAGCAAGACCACGGTAGCTTCGGACTGGAGCGCCTTGAGAATCGGACCCGGCACCAGGAAATCTGTGCTGTAGAGTTTCCGTTTCAATTCTGACCATTCTTCCTGCGGCCTCGTCTCTGAACGCTCGTGAATGAACTCAAGCGCCATGCGCTGCAGAGGCTCATTCCACTGGTAGAGTGCCTTGGCCTCGCCGATTCCTTCGTAGCACTGCATCCGAATCAATGGCATCCCGAGCGTGTCCGACAGAACCTTGGCGACCTGCGTCTTTCCGGCTCCGGGAGGTCCTTCGAGCAACAGAGGCTTGCCCAAACGAAGTGCGAGATACATCACTTTTGCAACCTCTGGCTTGGCGACGTAGCCGTGCTCATTCAGAAGCCGGCGTAGTTCCCCTGCCGAGGGAACGACCAATCCGAGCTTGTCACTGGTGCTCATTTGGCTTCTTCCCATTGGCGGAGCGCATTTCAGCTAGTTGCGCCTCCAGTGCTTGGATGTATGCGGTTTGCGTAGCCACGAGGTCTTGCTCGGATGGTTGCGTCTGCCCCGCTGTCGTAATTGCCGGGGTGAGTTGCGGTACAGGGGCGGTGGTGCGACCGGCTTTGCCCACGATGGTCAGAGGTTCTAAAAGAAAAATCGTTATGGGCTGGTTGGCATCGACCGCGACAATCGGAACGTTCGTCGGCTGCTGCAATCGATTCGAGAGCTGATTGCCCTGAGATGCCACCTCTGCGGCCATTTGGTTCCGCAGATAGTCAGCCTGTGAAAACGGCTGGTTCAAAGAACCCTGTCCGGCAAACTCAGTGGCCACAACAGCCGCGCCCGTTCCGATACGCGCAGCGCCCGCACGAAATGGATGCCCTGTTCCTTTGACTTTGCCCACCAAGCCCGCGCTGCCATCCTTCATTAACGCAAGGCCGGACATCGGCATTTCCCGGTCACTTGGCAGCACCACTGAGGTAAATCGCACGTTGACTCGGTCTTTCACTGTTCCGGCAGTGTGGCCGATTACGTGGGCACCCTCAGGAATCACTACCGCGTCGCCCAACCGGACGGCTCGATCCACAACAGCCACAACCGGAGATTCGAGCCCACTGCTGATGGCGTTCGTCGTGTGAGCCACAATTTCGGTGCCTCCCGGGAGTTGAGGATTGGACTGAGGCGAGGACTGCATCCTCATATCCTTCTTGAGGAGGGCATCGGCTGCGGAATCCGCCACAAAGACTGTCGCGGGGGTTGCGAGCGCACTCAGACGGCTCTGCGCGCCAGGTTGCGCGGGCTGATTCGCATCGTCTCGATCACTGTCGGAAAAGGTGAAGCGGTGCGGAGGAGAATTTTCAATGCTTTGCTTTTTAGAGCTGTTGGTCACTCCAGCGTCGGTGTTTACGTCTCGACCGGCCAGTTGATCTTCGGTCACGGGGGATTCCGTCGGAGCCGTCGCAGTATTCTTCTGACCGTCGCTCCCCGCGAGAACAGTCGGCTGGCGAAAATGGCTCGGCAACGCGCTCTCGGGCTTCGACAGCAGGAAAAGCAGAGCCGTCGCGAGGAGCAGCAGCAGGCCGGCCGACATCATGATCGGAGCCATCTTCAGATGCGACAATCCTTGCTTGGGCCGCGAGGCCTTGGACGCTTGAAAGAAGGTTTGCAGCTTCATTGCAAATCGCCCAAACCCACTAAGCCGCTCTGTGCTGTGAATTTCTTCCAGAGCTTTGGCCGCCAGTTCGTCCGGCGGCTGCTCGACATCCGCTATGGCAACGCTCTGCTGCGGCTCGACAAATTTGGTTTTGTAATCGTTGTTCATCGCCGTTCTTTCCTCACTCAAGGCGATACGTCGCAGGCTTATCGGCCATTGCGCGATTGGAGATCGACAGCACCACCTGCTGGTCGGAATCGTGCATCGGCGGTTTGAAAGCGACCAAACAGGTGGCGCGTTCACCCGGAGAAAGTTGTTTGGAAGAGACAACCGATTGAGTGATTTCAACCGGCTCTGTTTTTACGAGCGGTTTTTTCCGGTCTTTGGGATTGTTGCTGGCTGTAATGAGATTGACCTGCGGTCCCTCTAAATCCACGGTCACCGTAGACATATTCTCGACATCGAAGGCTACCAGCGCCAGAACTCCCAAATGCTTCGTACCATAGAAGCGCAAATCCAGTCCGCCCTCCACAACCCCAGGCTGCGGCTTCGGATGTTCCTTTACTTCGGCAATCATCTCCTCCGCAATTTCCGACCGTTCCTGGTCACGGAGTCTCTTTTCCAGTTCTTCCTTCGACACTGGCGGCGGATCATCTTTCGGTTGCTCGGTCGGAACGGAGTAGTCAATTGAATAAGCCGTGTATTCAAGCTTCCCGGCTTTCAGCGTGATATTCACTACTCGGCCCGAAGCCATATACACCAGCATGTTCGTTTCAACTGGTGTCTTACTCCTTGCGGCTGGCGCTTCGATTTGCTTGACGATGGCGTAGTGCGGGTCGGCCTTGTCGGCCTCTGCGAGAAAGTAGTTGCTGTCACCCAGAGCGATTCGTCGGATGGAATCCGCCTTTGGGAATTCGACGAAGACCGCAAAATGAGGCTCAGTCGAGATCGAATACGGGTACGTCAGCGGTACAACTCCTGTCTCGGCGGTATCGGAGGGTTGTATACCTCCGGGCTGTTTCATAGCGGCCATCGGTTTCGACTGCGCGAAACAGAGAGTTCCGCCACTGCCGACCAGCACAAGGATCAGCGCGAATCCAGCGATTTGTCTCATGGCTGCAACACCTCTTCCTTGTAATCTGCGATCTCTAGACCAGCCCACCCGTTTGCCGCCGACCGAGCCACGGGTGCCAGCCGGATCGTGTACTTCACGAGCAGATTCTTTTCGTTCTCCTGACCGTTGATGAGCGTCGTAAGCCGCTTCCTTCCAAATACAATGGCCGTGTATGGGTCGCCCGAAACCAACTCGGCCGACTTGACCGCAAGTGTGGAAGTGACGTTGTTCTGCCGAACGGTATCGACGAAGTTCTCCTGATTAAGCTGCGCCAGAATCTGCTGGCGCAGAGTGTAGGTCATCTGGTTGAGCGCCAAAGTGGTGTCGCGCTTCACCGTAAGCGGGTCAATGTTCACAAACCGGCTCAGAAAAGTGTTCACGAATGACAACTTCTCAGCGTTGTCGGGCTGCTGCTGCACGGCTGTCTGGGCGACCTGGACATCTGAACCGTCCAGCGATGAGACTTTGCCATCTTGCACTCGAAGCAGAATGGGCGGTCGCAGCTGCGCGAGGATTGCTGAGACGATGGAGATCAGTGCCACGGCGCACGCAACTAGCGCTACACGAGACGCGCGGCGCGTTTGCATTGCCAAGTGGCTGTAGAACTCGGTGTAATCACCCAGTTCGGACTTGGCCTTCTGAGTTTCCTCAAGCGTCAGCGGAATCGTCGTCATGCCTCACTCCTCTTATGCCGTTTCCGGTGGCGGCAGCGGCCGGAAGTTCGTTTGTGGAGGCACACTTGTTGTTTCGGCGCTCCTGCTTCTGGCGAAATATCCAATCGCTTGCGGAACCGTTACCGCCGCCCCTCCCGTCGCATACGCGATTGCAGCGGAGGTGCCGGTCTCCACGACCTTGTACGTGGCATAAGCTAAACCAGCCGTGACAAGCTCCGAAATCACTGCTCCTGCGGCATTCAATGCGCCACTCGTCAGGTATCCCGTCAGTCGGGGAATCTGCGTAAGAAGAATTGCCAGGAGGACCAGGAATATAGCGGGCACCAAGTCAACGAAAGAAATGGACGTAAGCACTTGTAATAACGCCCCGGTGAACAATGCCAGCACAAGACTCCAAATGGCCGGCCACAGCAATACCTGCATCAATCCCTTCAGATACGTGTAGGCGACAATGCTGAGTTGGCGGCTGGGCAACAGAGCGAGCAGTAGTGGACCGAAAATGTACAAGAGGATGATGGCTAAAGCCTGAGCTGCCACGAGGCCGACGTAGGCCAAGACCAGTATTACGGCGGAAAGAAGGATCAATAGAGTCACAATGCTCGTCGATAACCGCGCTGTGAAAACAATCGCGCCGCTGAGACTGTCGAACTGAGATTGAATCTGTTGAAAGAAGTTCTGAAAACTGTTCGGATCACCGAAATGATGGGCGAGGTCCGAACTCAGGATGTTGAATTTTAGGAAGAGGTTCCTGTAATCGCCAAGGATCGCCAGCGTAACTCCGAACCTGCACATAATTCGGAAATAATCTTCCTCGCAGCCATCTTGGAAAAATGCCTGCAACATACTGAACGTGAACACCAAGGCTGCCAAAGGCAGTGCAATGACCATAATTAGCGGTAGATACTGCTCAGCGCGGTCCCACAGACCACCCAGTGCTGCCAAAAATCGACTGATTGAGCCCAGGTCAGGCATTACTGTCCCACCTTGTCGCCAATGCCATACGACAGTCGCATGCCGCCCACCATGTTAGAGACTGTGGTCAGTTGCGCCTGGCGAACCTGTTCTTGCTCTTTCTCTAGCGAATTGTCGCGTGCAATGTTCAGGGCTTGAAGCCGCATCAGTCGAGCCAGTAGCCTTTGGTCGTACGCCTGCGAGCGCAGCATCGCGCCGTTGGCTGCGGCTGATAACTTTGCGGCACCGCCCGGACTGGATAGCGCCGCACGCGACTCGATGTCGTCCGCATCCAACTCTTCTTGCTGAGAAACCATTTCGGCGCGCGACGCTTCTAGTAGGCCGAGCGTGGCGGTTGCATCTGCAGCGTCAATCCTCTTTTTGCGGCTGATCGGGAAATCTGTGGACGGGGTAGCGCCGTAGGTTAGTTCCAAGTCTCCACGGAGGATCGAAGGATCGACGAGCACGCCATTGAAATCGCGTTGGAGTTGCTGGAATTGAGGAAACTGGCTGCCAACGACCTGGTTCAAAACTCCTTGAAGCTGTCGCCCACGCGATAGCCTGATGCCTTCCTGAACGCCCGCATTGACCCGGTTGTACTGCTGGACATACAGACCCAACGTGTTCAGCGTCTCCTGAGAGATGCCAATCTGGCGACCGATGCGAACGACTGCCGTCCAGTCAATGACTGGCATCGTGCCTATAAACGCGTGCGCAGTGATCGGCACGATCAGCGCGAGCGCAGTGGTCAAAGCGAGAAATACAAACTTTCTAGAGTGCTGTCGCATAGATTTCCTTTCGATTCTTCGACGATGATGATGCCAAGCCCTTCGGTTGGGCCATTCCGAGCCTGTAAATGACCTCCAGCGTTGAAAGTTCGGGATGCTCTTTGGCAAATTTCTGGTGAAATTCGGTTTCAAGCGGATGGCTAGTGCTGGCCCAATAATCAAATGGCGTAGCAGTGAGTTGGATTACCGCGCTCGATTCAGGCTGATTGCCGACGAGCATGTAACTCTCCGCAAAATGTCCAGAAACATTGCGCAGCTCTTTGACCACCTCGGCGGCTGGCTCGGAAAGATGCAATACGTCGCAGAGTCGCGAGAGCTCGCCTAACTGCGCGCAGACGAACTTGGCCTCCGTGTTTTGCAGAATTGCCAGCCCAACGGTATGCGGTGACTCAGCAGTGCCGACAAAATCCTCAATACCCTGGCTTGCGGCGATAATTGCGCCGTACCGCTTCCTGGCGGTGCGGAAGGCGTTGAGGATTTGCGCTCCCAACACGGGATCAGCCAACATCGCCCAGACTTCATCGAACACAGCTATCGTCGGGCGGGGATTCCCTCCGCTGTCTTTGCGTCCGATCTGCTGATCGATGGCTCGCGCGATGGTGAACGCGACGGCAGTCTGCAATTCCGGAGACTCTTTTAGCCCGTCGATGTCGTAGCAGATGATGTCTTCGGCCTTTTCGAATTCGGGGCTTGTTTCGCGGTCGAACAGTTGTGCGTAGACACCCTCGCCCGTCCAGCGATTGAGCTTCAGAGCTACGAGCTGCGCCAGTTGCTCAATCACTGCGTTCTCGCACGGGTAATGTTCCAAGGTCCATTTCAGATCGGAGAAACGCGGTGTCTTCCCGATGGCGAGAAGGCGCTCGTACGTCATCCGAACAGCCTTCTCTAGAAAGTTCAGCGTCACGGAATCGTCGGAGCCGGTCTTGCCCGACATGTGAGCCGCAAGCGAAGCGACGCCAGCGATCTGTGCGGAGTCAGGTTCTACGCCGTTGCATTGGAGATCCCAGGGATTCTTCACTAGGTTCGCTCGAAGATTGATTTCGCGGTACTGCCCTCCAAGCAACTCCACGAGAGCGCGGTAATCTGCACCCTTGGTGACGATAGCGATTCGCGGATTCAGAACCTGCAATTGCAGGAGGAGCTGCTTTATCAGAAAGGATTTGCCTGACCCCGTCTTGCCGGTGACGAGGATGTTGCCGTTTGCCAATGCAGGACTGAATGGGTCGAAGCGGAGAAAAGTCCCTTCGCGCGTCCGGGTCAAGAACGCCGGCTTGCCATCGTGAGTGCCGGTCCAAGGAGTTTCAATCGGAACGAAATCGGCGGCCTGACCGGAAAGTATCGTGAACTCACGGTTGGTCTTGCGGACGCCGTGGACGCCGGGCAGGGAGGCGATAAACGTTGGAAGCAGGGCTGTCTCTTCGCGATAGCCACGAGCGCCGTTGATCTGCCCGAACGCCTGTAGGACAGACTCGACCCGTTGTGCCAGGTCTTGTTCTGCTTTCTCCCGTTCGGCCGAACTGCGCGCCACCGTCGAAGTGGAGACAGCTACCGCCAGTTCGATCTCGACAATGCGCTGCGAGGACGTGATGGCCGACGCCAGAGTGTCAACCGTGTCCTTCTCAATCGCTGCTGCCTGGAAATCGCGGCGGCGGCTGCCATCTTTGCGAAGTTGAAACGTCAAGCTCTTCTTGAGCAACACCCGGAGCTTGCGAACCTTCGCAGACTGGTCGGGAACGCGTACGTTCAAAACGACCTCGGATGAGAAGTCGAGCGCCAACAGCGGTCGCAGCAGAGAGGCAAACGTAGCTTCGGGTAATTCCGAAAGCGTCACGACAGCCTTGAGGATTCCGCCGAGATCGAGGACCCGCACTCCTTCGAACCAATCCGTATTCAGAAGTGCCGTGGATTGCCTCTTGATCTTCGGCAGTTGGCGATCCGCCGGGTTCAGCGCGCGATAGACCAACTCAACTAATTCAGGCTCAGTGAGCCGACGAAGCGGAGCGATGGCTTCAAGACCAAGGCGGTAGGTTTCGAGGATGTGATTGAATTCGGCAACCAGACGGTTGTGCTCTTTTCGATTCCGCTGGAGGAGTGCCTTTGTACGCCCTTCCTTCAGCGCAGTCCTCACTACGTTTGCAAACTTTCCGAAGCCGTCTTGTAGGAGCCCTTGCCACAGTGCCGCTGCAAAGCGCGACGCAGCAGAGCGCGTTTCCCAGGTGTGTTTCGGTTTCCAAGAGACGAACGCCAGAAGCCGGATCGAGCGCACCTGACCGGCATCAATGGCCGAACGCCAGAACGATAGGCGGTTCTCTTCTAGCCAGCCAGCAGGCGAATTCGCACAATTGCCCAGCGCTTTTCGCCCTTCAAGGACTCGCGGAGTCTCGTGATCGATCAAATAGCGGAACTGCAGTTCGATTTCTGGATGCCCGATGCCCTTGATGAACGCATCGAACGCAGCGCTCACAGCTTCAAGACGCTCAGCATCGGCAAACTGAGTAGAAACGCCAGAGCACTCCCATCCCGCACAGAAAGAGCCGTCCCTGCGAACGATCAGGCCATCGCGGATATCCGAGATTGGCACTCGCGAAGCAAGCAAGGACAGTTTCAACTCGCTTTCGGTTTTGCTCTCAGACCGAAGACGCGTTGCGGCGGCTTGCGGTAAGAAAACCGCCAGAGCGAGGGTCGCAAGCGCAAGGGCGCCGATAAGCGCCGCGACGAGATGAAGCGTGGAGGCGGGAATCATTGCTCACCCTCAATCAAGTAAGGCATCTCCAGTCCGCAATGCGCAGAGTGCGCCTTCGGGCGGAAGTAGTGCTGAATCCACGCGACCAGGTATCCACGCGGTTTGCCGTGTTTTGCCCAGCGAATTAGCCCCACCAGAAGGGCAGCCGATCCATACGTCATCACCGCCGAGACCGGGACAAAGCCAAGAAAGACACGATGAATGTGATCTCCAACCAGCCGCATCACGATTGCCCAGGCGATCACGAATCCCCAGTCCTCCAGTTCGAGACCGAGGAACTCCGCTCGTACCGAGAGCGATCGCGCAACGGGTTTGAGTCGAAGCGGCATGGTTCAGCCTGCGAAAGTGCGAAGGAGCTGCAGAACCGACGACAGCAGCAATGCGCCGCCAGCGCCAGCCCACTGCTTCCCGCTGGGCCGCTCGCGGGCGATATTTGCGATTGCCCAGATGACGAGGAACCCAGCGCCGAAAATCCCGAGGCCCTGGGCATAACCGAGGGCATTCGAAAGGAACGAAGTGACGCGGTCACCGCCAAATTGAGCGAACGCTGGCGAACTCAGCAGCAATGTGGCGACAGCCGATCCGATGGGGCGTCCGAACCGACGCAATTCGATTTGTCGTTTGCGACTGACGATGCGAAACATCAGCACCCTCCTTGTGAGAACAAAATCAGGAGTCTGCCGGAGCGAAGGAGGTGGGAGCAGGATCAGCAGGGGTAGCTATGAGTCCTGCTCCCGGTTGGTTAAGTCAGCACTCTATTCCTGAGTGTTTGCAACGTTGCCCCCGGGTCATGCCGCAATCGGCGGCACTTCGGGTTCAACCTGCAGCCCAGGGCGGGATCGCTCCGGTGAGTTTCCCTTCTCACTATTCCTAATGCACACCGACTCGGAGAAATTCACCGCCTCATTGAAAAGTTTTTTGCCTTTCTCGGTTTTGGTTGGCGGGTTAGACCGATCAGGAGTTCTGGATAACGCCCCACCGGCTCGCGCTGCGCGCTGCAACCGGTTGAGGATGGTCTGCAATTTTCGATGCAGACGGCGGCTGTTCAACCGGTCTGTCCCGAGCGCCTCTGCCAGCTCCTTCGCCTGAAATCCCTCGTACTTGAACTTCAGAAGGAGTTCGCACTCGGCTTCCGATAGCAGGCCATCATGTATTGCTTGCTGGAGAATCCTCTCCAATGTGATTGCTTGCTCGAAGGTTGCCGGTTCTTGTGGCTCGACAGTGCCCTCCTTTAGCGCAAGGGACTGCCTTGTCTCGTTGATTGCCCACCGAAAAAGGCATTGGCGAAACCTTCTCGCCAATGCGGCAGGCAAGTGGCCATTGAGGGTCTGCATCTCCGGTGACCTCGCGGTCTCCAGGAAGCACAAAGCCGCCTGTTGCGCGATGTCCTCGGGACACAGCCCAGGAAATTTTTGGCAAGCCTCCCGATAAACCTTGTGGATAGCGGGCATATAGGCCAGGAGGAGCAATTGCTGCCCGATTTCTTCGAAAGTCCTGTCCGCCATCGAGTCAACCAGCGCATGCAGGATTCCGTTCCAAGCTTTGTGATTCACGGCTTCCGTCCGCTCGTGCTCGTGCAACTGCGCGATCACATCAGCGGGCGAATCGAAGTGGTTCAGAATTGAGTGGTTGCGGGCAAGTGCTTGGAAGTGGGTTCGGGCTGTTTGTGTGCTTAGTGAATTGAGCAGACTTCGCTCAATCTGACAGACGACACATGAGCAATTGTTCTCCTTTTGCATTGAGACTTGTCTCCTGAAGGAGGCTCGCGGACAGCCGGACTGACACCCATGCCGGTCGGCTCGATGTCGTTCTGGCCGCCCATTTCGAATTTCCCCCCTCACTATCTATGAGGCAAAATTTCGGGAAAAACTCACAAACTATTTTCAAAAATCTTCAGCCCCAAATCGGGTCGGCCCGAAAAATAACCGCAAACCGTGCCCAATCAATGTTAAGGACGTAGAGGCGAGATAACAGCGAAGGCTCGCGAAGAGGGGATATTTTCAGCAAGGTGGACCGAAGTATAGCCTTGGCCGAAGTCTATGCTTCACAGACTGTAAGTCCGACGTGATCGGATTGCCATATCGCCGTCCGGGCTGACCCGCGCGGATGTGCTTGATTTCGGCAATTGCTGTAGTCTGCGGCAATGGCTCGAAGTCGCGAAAGGAATTTCAATTCACTGCCGAGACGCAAGGCGGGCTTCATCGAGCCGATGGAGTGTGCTCTCGTGTCGAAGCTCCCGGCAGGACCGGACTGGAGCTACGAGGTCAAATTTGACGGCTACCGCGCTATCGGCGTGAAAACCAGCCGCGAGTCGATCATCTATTCCCGGAATGGCAAAAACTTTAACAAACGATATCCGCACCTGGCAGAAGCTCTGGGCGACCTTCCAGCCGATACAGTTGTGGACGGCGAGGTCGTGGCGTTGGACGATTCTGGACGTCCAGATTTTCACGCGCTGCAGCATTTCAAAGCTTCCGCGTCGCGGATTCACTATTTCGTCTTCGATCTGCTCGTTTTGCGTGAGCGCGATCTCACGAACATGCCTCTCATTAAGCGTCGGGAGCTTATGAAGTCTGTTCTAAAGCTGCCGTCTGAGGGTATTCGCGTTTCGGAGCAATTCGACATAGCTGCCGAAAACATGCTTTCTGCTGTTCGGAACCAGGGACTTGAGGGCGTGATAGCGAAGCGTAAGAACAGCCTCTATGAGGCGGGAAAGCGAACCGGCTCGTGGGCCAAGATGCGACTCAGTCGAGGGCAGGAGTTTGTTGTCGGTGGATTTATTCCAGGGCCTCACGGAATCGATTCGATCATCGTTGGATATTATCGCGGCAAGGATCTCCTTTATGTCGCGCGCGTTCGCAATGGGTTTGTGCCGTCAACTCGCAGAGTGGTTTACGACAAGCTGAAGCCGCTGGCTATCGACAGATGCCCGTTCGTGAATTTGCCGGAAACAGGACGCGCACGATGGGGCGAAATCTTGGACGCGGAAAAAATGAAGAAGTGCGTGTGGGTCCGTCAAGAGCTAGTTGCGGTTGTTGAGTTCTTGGAATGGACCGAAGGAGACCGTCTCCGTCACTCCAAATTCATTTCGCTCCGAGATGACAAGGACCCGCGTGAAGTGGTCAAAGAAGCCTAGAGTCGGCCCAGCACACAACGTCGCTGCCGCCCTGCGACGCCGCACCCGGAATTGCGACGGGAACGGCCAGGTGCGCCCCGAAGGTTCTTCTTATATATGCAGAGGCAGTCTTCGATTTCGGCGGGTGTCAGCCGTGAGAACGCGGAAGGCAGCACTACCGGATCGAGTGTTAGGCCATGGAACCCCAGGACCGCAGCACCTTCTTTCGTTCCCCTATGCAGATAGACCCGAGTTGGAAACTTTCCAAGATACGCGCCGATGCGGTGCGCGATGTCGTACACCATCAGTTCACCGATGCCGTGGACTGAGCCGATCTCGCGTTTAATGATTTCGTGCAACGCGTCGAAGTCCCGAGCACCTGCAAGGCTTCTCGCCGCAGCCTGCAAGCGCTCCTCGGCGAGTTCGAGCAGCCTTTGAGGAATCAAATATTGGTGCGGGTGCCGCTTGCCATCAGGAAACTCGCACAGTGCCGCCCTGCGGATTGCTGACGCCCTGCTTCTCTCGCGCCTGAAAGTATCCATTTCCGCGCGAGCATCGTCGCGGTATTCGAGGATATAGTCGCTGACGATTTCGTCAAAAGTCACTGCCGTTCCTGTCCGCGGGGACGCATCAAGGCACGGATTTCCTCATCCTGGAAGGTGCATATACCGTTGTCCGCGTTCTTCCAAAAATACTCTGCATGCTTGCTCGGAGCCGCGTTCCATGCCCTGGCAATTGTCGCAACGTCCGGATAGTTCGGGTGAGTTGCACTGATCTTCGGGTCATTCGCAGTCAGAAGGAGAAGGTCGAGCTGTACAAGTTCGCCAGTATCAACACATTTCGGCCAATCAATCAAGAGCTGGCCGTTTTCATCGATCAGGCGACCCTCCTCTTCGGTTTGTGTCACGGTTCCATACTCCGGCTCGCCTCCAACGCGTTCTGACCACGCTTTCAGGAGATCTTTGGGCACCTTGCGGTCCGGGTTGCATAAGAGCGCCACACAACCCCACTCTGAAGCAATTCGACCTGACGTCGCACTCGGTTGCTCGGCCTTCCAAAGGGCCTCTGCTTCAGCGTTCAAATCCGCCGGCGTTGAGATAGTGTGAACGCAACGACGCACCTTCGCATGTCCGGCGCCAGCCCTGCGCGAAAACACCATTGTGTAAGTGTTGCCTCGCGATTCGGATAGACGGCCGTATCGAATCGGCGCTGTCACGGTTTGGGTCGAGGCTGTCCCTGTATCTAAACGGGCGCTTCGCCATGCTGGCCGACCCTGTTCTGAATCCCATAGCAGCGAACCAATGATGAGGATTCCGGCGTTCAGTGCCACGGGCTCAGTCCTCTTCAGCCTCAGCAGCTTCAACAGCCACAGCCAGCCCTGGTACAAATGACGAAACATCTTGAATCACCACGGATTCCTTCCTCGGAAGATAGTAGTCCCGTACCGTGCGGTAGCGATCTGCAAACTTCTCAGTGAACTTTTTTCTTAGCGTCTCGTTGCGGCTCAGCACGCTCGACATGGCGCGCCCGCCCTTTAAGAACTTTATGGCATGGTCAGTGCCGAGTACGTAGAGGTACTTCTTTTTATGGGTCTCATGCTCCGCCATCTCGTAGAAGTCCTTGAAGAGAGAATTCTGGCGGATCGTCTCCGGACCGCCCTGCCAGTGGATGAACTTGAATTCCGCGATGCGCAGATTTGTCTCAAGGTCGAAGGCCCGCCCTGTGTTTCCTGCGCCAAGGGAGACGCAGTCAATGACTTCGCCCGGCCGCAGGATGTGGGGAAGGCACAGAAGTATACCGAGCGTGTGAATCACGACATTGATCTGTCCGGCTAGTTGCTTAATGAGACCGGCTGCCCCGAGGACTTCCTCCTTGGCTCCACTCGTCGCCAATACAGCCGAGTAGCCGTCCACAGAAACTCCTCGCAGAGTCTTCTCAATCTGATAAATCGTTTGCGTTAGATCCGGGCCGCGAAAGGTTTGCAGCAGGCGAATAGCATCTGCAACGGCGAGCTGAGGCGGCTTAGGCTGTTCTGCCATAAACTGGTAGTGATGCTGTCCTTTCACATGCCACCAGAACGCAATAGACGAAAGTAGGCGGCTAGGCCGTTCACACCACACGATGCGGAAGTACAACATCTCATAGCTATTTTCAATCCGCGAACTGATCCTGCCGTGGCGAACAAAAGGCGAATATGATAGCCTTCGGCGTATGGCAGCGCGATCATGCCGCGTAACAATTCAGGATTCAGAAGGCGTGTCACATATTGTCGAGGTTACAGCGGCTTCTTTATATGAAGCAGTCGCTCAGGGACTGGCGGCCTTCCGTGGAAACGAATGGATCGCGGACTTTGGCGAGCGCTTTGGTGTGGTGAGGGTCTCGGTTGCTGAGGTCCGCGTTGAGCATGAAGTCAAGCTAAAGGATTTCACGACTTGGTTGGAGAGATCGGGCAGGTCTCCACGAGAGATCATTGAGCGTCAGAAAATCAGAGCTATACTCGGCATGCCAGTCACTCGCTGAACCAGCGCGACGCGCGACTATTGTCCAGCTGCTTTTCTACGTTTCAGGTTCGCCAAAATTTCCATGTAGCGGTTGAAGCACGGCGAGCAACTGGTTAGGTGTTTGCTGGCTCCAGCGTCGCGAGCCTCAACGGGTTGTTCAGCCATCTGCTGTAGGTCCGAATCCGGCGGACAGCCAACGCGTTGTGGGTTGGGAAACGCTTCTGAGAGGTAGGATTTTGCAAAGCCAAAAAACTCTGCTTCGTTAAACTCGTCATTAAATTCAGGTTTTTCTTTCGTCGTCATCGGCCTCCATTGCTGGCATCAACTGCTCATTTTGAGCGGTTTGGGCAGTAGGTGGCAATGGCTTTCTTGATCGCACTAGTTTTGCTTTGACGGCTCGCACCGCATTTCGGAATCTCACTTCCGCGGCATGGGCCGAGAGTTCGTGGACGGGTCCGATTTCGTCCCACGTGAACCCTTCCAGCCGTCGCCAGCACATGTCCCTCTCCGTAAAGTCGAACCGGGCCAAGCACTCCTTCACCAGAACTTTCATTTCCAACTGACGCGCCGGGTCAGCCAATCTTTGCGCCAGCGTTTGCCCCTCGACGGCGGCATCCAGAACTGCCAGTTCCTTGTTCTTCAGCCGGTTCACCTCCCGCACGAAAGCGCGAAAGACATAGCCCGGCAGATTTCGTATGGCTTCGGGTTCGCCGGACGAGTCCCGGCGCGCCATTCGTTGTGATACGTTTGCTGCAACCTCCTCAAGCGTATTTGCGATGACGGCCAGATCGCCGAGCAAACTCTGGCCATAGTCAAGTGCCTTCGGAAAAATCGTCTCCGCGGCCGCAAGCACCGATGGATCGATTTGTCTGCCATGCCGATCAACAGAATTGAGCCGAAAAGAACTCGGAGCCGCGCCGCTAACCATTGTGGTTCGTCCCGGAGCCGGTGAAAGATCGCAGGCTCACTTTGTGGGTCGTCCTTTGTGGACACCGGAGGAAAACCGTGCGGCGGGTTGCTGACGACCTCAGGCAATGCGCGCAGACGGTCTTCTTGTCTGCGCTTCCCCACGGGGCTGGGGCGCGAAAGCGCTTAATCGGCGAGAACTACCGCCGTTTTTTTCGAGGTAATATGCTCGCTGCGGCTTTGCGTTGAGTCGGGGACAGAGCGTCCACGCAAGGCCCCAACGATTCCGTTCATCTGGGCGGCCTTTTGATATATCGAAATATCTACAATGTCAATAGAACCAGCGCAGTCGGCTCGTGTAGCTCCGAAGTTAACAACTTCTCGGCGATTCGACGTTGTCGCACGTGCGGCCTATTTCCTGAGGTTACGCGCCCGCAAGGCCTTCGCTAGCGACTCCATTCTTCTAGTCTGCTATATTTCTGCGTCAATCCCGCGCGAGGGGAGAACTTAAATGCTCAATAAGCGGCTGTGGCTACTCCTGCCGATCCTCTCTCTCGCCATCGTTTCGGCCGCCGGATGCCTCTCGCGCTCAAACGTCTCCGGCGTTTGGAAAGGATCAATCGAATCCACGGACAAGCGCGGACACAAGTGGCAAGGGCCTGCTGAATTGACACTAAATCAGAATGGAGGCGCCATTACTGGAACGCTCGTTTTCACTCCTCCACAGGCTGGCCGCGTCCAAGTACCGATAACCTCGGGTGTCGTGTCCAAGGATTCCTTGACGTTTTCAGGCCAAAACAACCTTCCGATGGCGTCCGTGGAGATTACGTTCCACGGCAGCGTGAGCGGCACTACGCTCAGTGGGACGGCGGACATGACATCTCGCAGCGTAATTCTCGGCCCGGCGACGGAGACCGCTTCGTTGAGCCTTCAAAAGCAATGATTTGAGGCGGATTCCTCTTTGCGTTGGAAATTCCAATGCGCGCCAAACCACTTGGGGCCTGAGTCTAATTCGATTTTGGGCTAGGATTCCTCGAAGCCGTGGTCCTGAAACTTTAGGGTTCTGCAGTTTTCGGTGACGGTTCGTACGACTTTCTCAGGCACTCCTTGTTGGACCTCAGCTTGGACCTCCAACGTGACGGTAACGCGTGAACCCACCAGCCCGCTTAAGTGGGAGATCACTTCATCAGCGATACGGCCGGCATCACGTCCAACGCGAGTCGCGTCGAGACAGATACTCCCATGAAAGCGTTTCGGTAAAGCGGCCGTCGGGCTTGCTCCTGTCGGCACAGCAATATCCGCGACTGGCCTATTTGTTCCGCTGGGCACGGACGATTGAGCCGAAGTGGCTCCAACACCGGAGGGAGCAGGAGGCTGTTCGGCAGTCTTCTGACGCCTTGCGGCATCTGGTTTTACCAGCAGGCCACTGGCACTGCTCAAATTTACGTTCGCTCCGGTTCGGAGACCGCGGTAACGGCCCAGTGCTTCATCGTAGCTATCCGCGTACGCGAATGTATCGCTCTCCCACGTAAGCAATGACAGACCGTCTCCGATCCCATCGAGCAGCACATGAGAATCCACCAGACGCGGCAGATATAGGTACCGTGCAAAATCGTCGAGGAGCTGCTTGATGGCGACGTGCTCTCCGCGCCAGAGTGGGATTTTGTCCAATTCCATGCGCAGCACCGTGCCTGCTATTGCTGTCAACAAGAGGTCTCGCTTCCTCAGCTCTTTGCTAGCGCGGACTGCCAGCCCTTCCTGCCCCGACAATCGGAAAGCTTGCCATTCGATCTCCGCTTGAGGCGTGCTTTGCACAGGTACGAGAAGCCATTGGTATGCCTCTGGCAAACGGGCAGTCACAGCACCGTCAGCCGATGCTTTTTGGTTCTCCGCCTGTTTCACCTGGTGCGGCGACAGATCGAGCGTCTCTTTCTCGTTGACGATAGAGTCCCATGCCAGATAGCGTCGCGCCGCTTCATCGAGGTCCTGAAGCCGACTTTGATCGACGGCGAGGAAGACGAGGGTGTTGCGGAACTGCCGCGGCGTGTTGCCGCGCATTTCCAGAATCGATTTCGCTTGTGTAAGAGCGGGGCTCTTGGGGTCTTTTGTGTACGCGTGCTCAATGCTGAGCACAACTAGCCGTGCATCTGTTTCGTCGGGAACGTCTTGGCTTGAGAGGGGCAATGGATGGACGCGACGGAAGTCGCCATGCTGCCTAACGTCCAATCGAATTCGCCTCTCGATTTCCTGAGCAACCTTGTCCGGCTCGCGCGTGAGCTGATCCGCTCGATCTTCCGCGATCTTCGTAACGGTGGGTTGTGTGGAATACCAGTAGCGAGTGCCATCCGGGTACAGATAGGTAGCCGCAGCCGCGAGGCGACGTAGGGCATCGCCGAATACTGCTGGAGATTCGCCGGGCATGACGCAGCCGAGCTTTATCCGTCGATCTTCAATTCCCCGGTGTGCCGCCGTTGCAGTTGGTGCTGACCCCAAATAAATCGTGCGGGCGACACGGCGGCAAGCAGCGTACTTGCCCAAGTTTTGGATTTCGCCGTCTAGACGAAATGGCAGAGCGTTGGGACCGTCCACATCTTTGTCGATCACTGGCAACCAGTTGTCCGAGAGATAGCGCGTCAACTCAAATTGCACTCGCGGATCATCAATCGGAATGTTGGCAGGCAATATGAGCGGATTCCGGTCGCCTTTTGCCCAAAGGCTATGGATCACGGCAGCCATCAGGCGCAGTACGCCTCGCGTGCGCTGGAATTTCACAAGCGAAGACCAATCGGTATAAAGGCGGTCAAAAATTTCTGGATGAATTGGGTAGGCGTCCTTCATCCTTTTCTCGTAGTCCGATTCGTGGCACTCCGGCGGGAACTCCTGGTGCTCCTTGCGGTAAAAATCGAAAAACGCCCGCGCCACCGTGTCTCGGGCAACAAACTGCGACTGCTCCACCATCGGTTCGAATAAGCGACGGCGAACAATCTCAAAGCTCTCCTCTGCGCTGGCTGGCCGCCATGATGTCTCGATCCGCCCTACAGCATTCCTTAAACGATCCAAGGCAGCCCGACCGCGTTCGCCACCGACTTCAACGTCCTCCGCAATGGCGTGTGGCGATCCTGCCGTATCCGATGCCGGTAAGCTGATGACCAGCAGGCACCGTTTTGCAGTTTTGGCGCATTCGCTCACTATCTGGGCGAACGTGAAATGCGTTTCGAAGCTCCCACCTGGCAAGTCACTCTGATCGTGTAGCTGCCGCGCGTAAGCAACCCATTCGTCAATCAGAACCAAGCACGGGCCGTAGTCATTCATCAGTTCGCGAAGGACATCGCCGGGACTCGTGGCCCTTTCGTCGTCTGCCTGAATGCGCTTGAAGGCCTTTGCTGCTTCTTTGATTCCACCAGCCGCGTAGCCCAGCTGCCACACGAGCTCGCCCCAAAGGGTGCGCACAACAGTGCCGTCTGCTTTCGTGACCGGATTCCCTGGCGAGATTCTGTTGCCCACCAACACAACCCGATTCACCTTCGGTATCGCAGCCACTTCGGACTCGGACAGGATTGCATCTACTCCTGCCAACTCTGTGGCTTTCGTCCCGGAGAATAAGTGATACAGCGCGAGCATGGAGTGCGTCTTGCCGCCGCCGAAATTCGTCTGGAGTTGCACGACGGGGTCGCCGCCCACAGCCGCGAGGCGCTGTACTGCTCCGACCAAAAGGTGCTTCAAGCTGTCCGTCAGGTACGTGCGGCGGAAGAACTCGACAGGTTTCTTGTATTCATCTGAGCCCTCGCCCAAATGGACTTGCCACAAATCGGCCGCAAATTCGGCCTGCTGGTAACGCCCGCTTGCCACGTCTTTGTGGGGGCTGACCACTTCGCGCCACGGCTTCAGCGCGCCTGTCACCTGACTTTCGATTGCAGTCCCCGCTGATTTGCGCTTTTCGGTGCGAACCTGCTCGTCGAAGCGGACTCGCAGCAGTTCCATTTTTAGTTTCTCAACGTCCTCAGCCTGCGTTGCGGATACCGCTGTCAGAAGCCGACTGGCCGAGTCGAGCGCGCGATAAGCATCGTCAGTCGAGAACGGCTTTTGGTGCGCCCACTTGTTGCGTACATCGCGAAGTTCGCTAACGAGCGTGCGCTCGGCTTGTCCGAGCGTCTTCCTGAACACGACATTCCACTGATTCCACATTACCGCGAGCAACGAAGCGGAGTCCCACTGTGGCTGCCCCTTGCCTGTGAAAAGATGCGTCTGTGTATCTGCGACGGAACTACGGACTTGATCGAGCCACATCTGCGAATGCTGCGCTTTCATTTCGCGTTCAACGAATGGTGCAAGGCCGTCTTTCAGCAGATCGAGAGCCTTTCCGACACGCTCGTGATTAGTTATCGCCATAACGAATCCTTAGTTGAACATTCCTGCCTGCTGTGGGCGTGCCTTAGTGTTTTCACGCGCCAAACGCATAATTTCGGGCCAGCTTTGTACAAGCGCGTTGTAGGATAATGCCTCCTGTGCGCGCTTTTTCCGCTCGCAAATCGTGTAAAGCCGATATCCCAGTTCGCGAGCGGCTTCCGCCACACCTCCGAGAACAGCGACCAATTCAGCGGCAGCCGACTCGCCGCCCTTCTCAAGTCTACGAACGAGGTGATGGACTGCTTCCCAAACGGTAAGCCGTGAATCGTTGAGAGGATTCCAATCGGCGGAAAGTTCGTCAGGCCTCAGCAACCGAACCTTTCCGGCTCTCGATTTCAGTATTCCTGCATGCTCCAAGCCGGAGACACTTGTATTTTTCGCCTTCGAGAGGGTCTCCGCCACCCCGTACTCGCCTTCGCCGAAACCAGACTGTTCGAACCACGCGACCGCCCATCGGGTATCAGCATCGAAATCACCTTCCTGCTCGGCGAGCACCTCATCGAGCGTCTGATTGATCAGCGCCAGTGCTTCGCGAACCGGGAGCGGTTTACCTTCAGCATCCAACACTTTCGAGTGGCGCGTATAAATCGCCATACCTGGCCCGATAGCTGCCTGAGCTAAATCCACGGGAGCAATATTGCCGCGCTGAAGATGGAGCAGCGCTTCGGGCAGCTCGCCCTTCAGAGCGCTTACAAACTCGCGGCGTGTCGCAATGGGTGCAGAAGCTACACGTGGATGGCAGGCGAGAATGATGCTCGACGCAAGAATGTTTGTATTCGACGTGATCTTGCCGGGACGCTCCGTCCGCATCGGCCACGTACCACTAACCGCGAAACCCGCCCTGATCACGGCGTCGAGAAACGTCTCCCATCCAGTGCTGGCTGTCCCCTCGTCGGTCTCGCTTTCAGATTGTTTGAACGCATAGTAGATCGTAACGGGAAACGCTGGATGGGATTGCTCCGCTAGGCGGTGCATCGCCGCTGTCATCCCTGACAAAAAAAAGGCTTCTGCTTCTGCCTTTCCGCCGTGGCGGTAAGGGATAGCCACGAGTTCTTCTGCCTTGGGGACCGCTAAAGTCGCGAAGATATCAGGGACAAGTGTCTTGAGGCATCGGCGCAACCAAACGTAGAAGAAATCCGACAGATCAGCGTATCCAATGTTGTCGTAGTAGGGTGGATCCGTGGAGATCAGCTTTGCAGCGCTGATAGATTGGGTCGCTGCGTCTAATTGAACCGACGTACCGAGCCCTGAAGCTGGTAACGCAGTAATTGCCTTAACGACCCACTCAAGGCACGCACCGATCCAGTTACCGCATGAATTGCTAAAAGGATTGGCCTCAGCAAAGTCCCAAACCATAGGCAGCCCTTGCCGCGCGAAAGTGCCGCGCGTCGCCTCGACTCCATTTCGCCAGCCAACGAGGCTCGACCAAGCATCAGCAGCTCGGCCAATAGCCAACCCTAAATAGATTGCGAGTGCATTTGCATATTCCCCCATACCACGACGGTTTTGGTTAATCAAAAGGCCATCCGCTGTTGCACGTTCACGCGCCTCGTCGAGCAACTCACAGAAGGCATTGAGCGCAGCTAATTGGCGGTTGTTGAATAGGTCGGCGAACGTAGTGAGTCCGTATGGTGGGGTCCAGAGGGCGCGCGGGTCAGGCGCGAGCTGTGTCTCGGGCCGCCAGCCTGGGTCTGCAGAGGCCACGGTTCGCTCCCAGTCAGAGCTCGCCGGCAGGTATACTCGACCTCTGTCACCCTCGGCGACAATGGCCATTATCCTTGAGCTCATTCGCCCCGCCTTGCCTTCAGCTTTGATATAGTCACCAGAAATAGGTGAACCGGACATTACGCACTTAAAATTCGCACCACGTGCGAGTTTCGTTCCACTCTTCGCTTCCTCTGCATTCTTTGGCTTTCCGACCTTGACCGCGAAGCGATAGCCATCCTTTTCGACTACCGGTTCGACATAGGCTTCTTTGCCAGGCTTGGTGGAGAGCATGAAAGTCGAAGCGAGTGGCACGTCCACATTGGCGAAAGCTGGGTTCGGGCTTTTTACAGTGCGCGCCCACAGCCATGCAATTACAGTGAGCTTACGGCCGACCAGCGGTTTCAAATCAGGGCGGTCCTTCGCCATTTCAGCCGTGACCACGGCCTTCGGAAACAAGTGGCCGATGCGCTTCTCCGCCTCATCGCGCATCCACTTCCCATAGTAGCGGACGTCTTCCGAGAGACCCTGCGCTCCATTCCAAACCTTGCCCATTTGTTTCGCTTGTCGCTGTGCTTCTGGATTCACCGGCGGTCTGTCAGCAAATTTCGGCGGAATCTCGATCATCGCCTTATTGATGAGCACCGCAACCGGGTTTAGGTCGCTAGCGTATGCCTCTAGTCCGAGCCGCTGCGCTTCCACCGGCAGCGAGCCTCCGCCAGCAAAAGGGTCATGGAACGCCGGAAGTTTAGTCGGGTCGAAAAGTTCTTTCGCTCTCGGGTGGTCCTTGTTGTCCGCGCAAGCGCGCCGCCAGGATTTCCAAATTTCCTCTCGCGCTACCTTCAAAAATGTTTCATTCGTAGTGTTTTCCCACTGAACCAGCTCCTTGATGATTCCGAATAGACGCTGCCGCTCTTTTTCCTGCGCCTCTTCGGTCGGGAACGACTCCCTGACCGCAGACGGATCATCCACCATCTGCGCGAAGATCACCGCACGGGCTGCAGCCAGTGGTCGTCGTGCCCACCAGAGATGCAGCGTGCTCGGATGCCCATGCCTAATGGACTTCTCGCGTGCTGACGCCTCGTTGATCGCTTCAAGCGGCAGCGCGACCTCGATTAGCTTTTTGCGACACTTCATGATGGTTCGCTCAATCTCGCAGTTAGGTACAGCAAGGCTCGCGCGCGCAATTCAGCCAACGTGCGTTCGCTCGGCTCATTGATTCTGCCGTCCCCGATGAAACACTCGAAATGCTCTTCATAAAATCTACTGATCTTGCGCGAGTACAAAGCGTCGGGATCGAATGCTATCTCCGGCCCGCTGGCACCAACCACTGAAATCGCGGGCACCACGCGAATGCCATCAGCGGACTGATGGAAGATGAACGAATCAGGGGACAGTTCCAACATTTGTTTACACTGTCCGAGCAATCGCGTAAATTCGCGATTACTCATCCCACCTGAATCCAGTAGCTTTGCCTGGGCGAGAAATCCCTTCCGCACTTTGAATTCTGGCAGGTCGATGTCCAGTACGCCGACGAAGTCCGCGCCGTATGTCTTCTCCTGACTGCCCGGTCCGTGGTCCGTAAGAGTTTTTGCTCTCCAGGTAACGCCTTTCGTTCTGTATCCGTCGATTGATTGCATGATTCGTCCCAACAATCTGTCCGTCAGGTGTGGTTCTTGCTCTACCAAGCCGTCTTGCAAATCGGTCACAGCCGAATCGGCAGCCTCGGCGATGCGCCTTGCAGCGCCGCGGACTAGCCGGCGGTGGCTTATCACGAAGGGCTGCCCGCCCGCTCAATTAGTCCCGCAAGATCGTAATTGACGCTTGTCACACCGAAATCTGGCTCGCGACGGAACGGTTGGCGCACGTAATGCACTCGGTGCCCATCAGTCGCTCCGAACTCCACGATGGCTAGAATGTAGTCATCCGGTTTGTTCAGCGAATAGAGAATTTCGTTCTTCGTGACGGTCACAGTATCGGCATCCGAGTCGCGCCCTTTCACCTCGATAAAACGCAGTTTGCCGGTTCCCGGAACGCGGCTCTCGATGTCATAGCCGTTCTTTTCGTGCTCGCAATCGCGTGGCTCGAATCCAAGGCCGCGCTCCAGTTCCATAACAATTGCACGCGCACGCGCAGCGACCGCTTGCTTATCAACTGTCTCCGCTGCCTGTTTGACGACCGGCTTTCCCGTCATCGCGGCGATCAGGCCAGCAGGAACCACCAACACACCACCGAGCACGACTGGCGGCAACGGGGAAATCTGCCTTTCCAGCTTCAAATCCTCCATGCGCTTTTCTAATCGGGCCTGAAGTGCGTCGGCTCGCTTGCGGGCTTCGTCGGAATTCAGCCGCGCGTTCGGCTTGCCTGCCTGCTCCTGCAGTTTCAACTCTTCGGCCCGGTGATCCCAATAGCTGATCTCTTTCGTGAGCCGCTCTTTCACGGCGGCTTCGGTTCTGGCGATCAAATCCAACTTGCGCGACTTGACCTCTTCGAGATGTTCGGGAACGACTTGCGCGACTGCATAGCTTTGTGCCGTCTGCTCCAAATCGCGACTGATCCAGGCGCTTTCTGATCGGCTGAGGAATGCGGCGACATCGGGCTCATCATCCTTCAGTGGCCGGTAGTCGAGATACGGAGCGTAATGCAAGTGGCGGGTGTTGCCATCCGCGTCTAATTCAACGTAGAGCATTCGCTGGGAGATGACGCGACGCTCCCCTGATCGCGTTACCCCAGCGTCTTGTATCGAATGCTGAAGGTAGAACAGGATGCGTGGCTTCGCGCTCGGGTCACGCTCGTCCACCAAGACCGCGCCACGCCGGAGTAGATCGCGGTTACGTTCCAGAGTCAGGTCAATGACAGCGTCGAGGAGAGGATGACCCGGGCAGACGAACGCCGCCAGCGGCTGCCCCTGGGGTGCAATAAGGCTCTTTTCAAATGCGACACGCTCGTAGCGGGGCAACACTGGTTCGCCGATGCCGATGAGTCGGTCGCGATTGCGGACGGTCGCCGGAGCGTGAGTGATTTCGTACCGCCGCGGCTCGCGCAGTTTTATGGAGCCACCCAATTGCTGGAAAGCTTCGAGGAAGAACGATTCGATGTAATGCGGCTGCAGCCGCCGAGCTTCTGCTCGCTCCATCTCTTCGCGAATTTTATAGACACGGCTGGCGTCCATTGCGTCATGCGCCAGCGCACGTTCCTCGATTAGTTGCTGAAGCTGACTGCGATCAAAAGCGTGCGATATAACGTGGTTCAGCCGCGCCCGCACTTCCGGCTGTTCCCCATAACGGATGGCTTCGATCAGAAGCTCACGGAGGGATTTGCCTTCGAATTGAACTTTGCCAAGCACATCGAATACCTGCCCGCCCAAGCTGTCGCGAGCTTCCGCGAGCTTTTCGAGAAGCGTGTGATATACGTCGCCTTCGCGAGTTTCTTCTGCCACCAGATTCCACAGGTGACAAACCTCTGTTTGTCCGATGCGATGAATGCGGCCAAACCGCTGCTCAATTCGGTTAGGGTTCCAAGGCAAATCGTAGTTGACCATGAGGTGCCCGCGCTGGAGGTTGATGCCCTCGCCAGCAGCATCGGTACCCGCGAGCACCTGCACTTCTGGGTCGTGCCTGAATGATTCCTCAGCCTTTCTACGGTCTTCGCGGCCCATGCCGCCGTGGATGACGACAATCGCCTGTTTGCGTCCAAGCAGTGTGGCGATCCGGTCATGAAGGTAGTTCAATGTGTCGCGGTGCTCGGTGAAGACGACCAGCTTTTGGTGCGGCGATGGACTCGGCGGCTCAACTGTGCCCGTAACATATGGAATGGAAGGGCCAGATTCATTCTTTGCTGGCGCAGTTGCGAAAATCGCGGACAACAAGCTCGCCAATTCGCGCCATTTGGTGTCCGAACCGCTGCGCCGGACAGACATGGCCAGTGCTTCTAGGCGCTTCAGCGTTTCGATTTCAGCCTTCAACTCAGTTATCGTGCGCGCGGCAGTTGCCTGATCGAGGATTTCCTCTTGAGCTGCTTCGACTTCGTTGTCTGGGGCATCTTCCAGATCCTCAACATCCTCGGAGTCGAGAACTGGATATGTCGGGAGGGTTTCCGCGATTGCGGCTCCGCGCTGCAAAACCTCCAATTCGCGCAGGCGGCTTTCCAGCCGCTCACGCCGTCGCCGGAGCGATTGATAGATTGCTTCTGGCGAAGAGGCCAGGCGACGCTGGAGGATCGTCAATGCGAACCCGACCGTGCCGGCGCGCTTGTCGTTGTTCAGAGACTCTGCGCGGTTAAATTCTTCCTGGACGTAATCGGTGACCGCTTTGTACAGATGTGCTTCCGCATCGGACAGCTTGTAAGGGACGGTGTACGCGATCCGCTCAGGGAACAACGGCGTAGCGTCGAACTTGAGCAAATTTTCCTTTACCATCCGGCGCATCAAGTCGGAAACATCGACGACGTGAGTGCCGTCGCGGAATTTCCCCTCAAAACGATCCCCATCCAGCAAGGCCATGAATAGCTGAAAATCTTCTTCTTTTCCGTTGTGCGGAGTTGCCGTCAACAACAGAAAGTGTCGCGTGAGTCCTGAGAGAAGTTGGCCTAGTTTGTAGCGCTTCGTGTATTTCACTTCACCGCCAAAGAACGTGGCGGACATTTTGTGAGCCTCGTCGCAGACAATCAGGTCCCAACGACACTCCGGCGCTTGGAGCTTCAGTTGCACGTCTTCGTTGCGCGAGAGCTTATCTAGTCGCGCGATGGCGAGATTTGTTTCGAGGAACCAATTGCCAGTGCGTGCCGCCTCCAACTTGTCGTTGGTGAGGATGTCGAACGGGAGATGGAACCGTTGATAGAGTTCGTCCTGCCATTGCTCAGCCAGGCTTCCGGGGCACACCACCAAGCAACGCTGAAGGTCTCCGCGTGCAAGGAGTTCTTTCATCAGAAGCCCGGCCATGATCGTCTTGCCAGCGCCGGGATCGTCAGCCAGAAGAAAGCGAAGCGGTTGGCGTGGCAGCATCGAATCGTAAACGGCGGTGATTTGGTGGGGTAACGGCTCAACAAGCGAAGTGTGAACGGCTAGCACGGGGTCGAACAGATGCGCTAGGCGGATGCGATGGGCTTCGGATACCAGTCGAAATTTCGCACCGTCACCGTCAAAGCCCCAGGGTCGGCCGTGCTCGACAACCTCGATTCGCGGTTCATCATGCCTGTAGAGAAGCTCATTGGCGACCTTGCCATCCGGCGTTTTGTACGTCAGTTCAACGGCAGTCGAGCCGTACCATTGGACATTGACGACGGTCACAAGGCAGTCTTTCAGGATGCCCTTGACAGTCGCGTTCGGACGGAGATCTTCCAGTCTGTTCATTTCTGGTACTTGGAGGGCCCACCGAAGGCCGTCCAGAGTATGCCATAACGCCTCGTCATGCCAACTAGTTACGGCGTTCTAGCAAGGTAACGTACCGAACTCGTTCCGAGGGAACGGAGCCTTGACTGGAGCAGGAGAATCTGTTACTTTAGACGTAACACAAACTGTGTGGCGTTTGTTACCCGCCGGGGAACGCATGGAAATCGATGTTGGCCACGATTTACGGTGTGATCTCGAAGATGAAGCTGCTTGCCGACGCTCATATGGCGCCGACATGGCGAAAAAAATCGCTCTGCGGCTTGCATCTCTACGAGCCGCTGAATCACTGGCTGACTTTTGGCCCCCTAAATCTGGGCCCGAACGGTGTCATAAATTGAAAGGAGACCATGCAGGGACGTTTTCGGTTGATCTGAAACATCCGTACCGCATGCTGTTCAAGCCCAGAGAAGATCCGCCAGAACTGGACTCTCTGGATGAGCAAGGGTATTGGCAATCGATTAAGGCGATTACCATTGTCGCAATCGAGGACACTCATGGATAGCGCTCGACAAACCAAGTTTGAATGGAACGCTGTCCCCCATCCGGGCGAGACAGTTATCGAGTACCTAGACTTCAACGGATGGTCACAACGTGACCTGGCACGCCGCTCGGGTCTCACCCCGAAGACTATCAGCGAAATCTGTAACGGAAAAGCACCTATTACGCCTCCTACCGCTCTAGCCTTTGAAAGGGTTCTCCAGCGACCCGCGCATTTCTGGCTGAACTTGCAGCGGCAGTTTGACGAAGCCGAAGCGAGACGTCGCGAACTTGCCGCCTCCTCACAATGGACCGCTTGGGTTCGAAATTTTCCCCTCGGCGAGATGAAGCGCCTGAAGTTCTCTCTGCCGACAGGCCGTTCCGATGCCGAGGCGCTTCTGAATTTCTTTGGGGTATCTTCTCCCGAAACTTGGAGCTCCGTCTGGAAAGCGTACGAAGTTGCGTATCGCCAGACCCGTAAGCTCAAGGCGCGTGAGGAAAGCATCGCGGCGTGGCTACGCGAGGTTGAGCTTGTGGCCAGAGACGTAAACGTAAAAGACTTCGATGAGCGAGTATTATCGTCTTCTCTCAACGAACTACGGCAACTTACCCGCAAACCAGCGGATGCAATTCTTGACCCCATTCAGAAAATTTGCGCGGAAGCTGGTGTCGCGGTCGTTCTCGTTCCAGAGCTTCCGAATACTGGAATCAGTGGTTGTGTCCGTTGGCTCGCCGACAAGAAAGCTCTTGTCGGACTGACGTTGCGCTACAAGACGGACGACCAGTTGTGGTTCACGTTATTTCACGAGATTGGTCACATTCTTCTTCATCGAACGAAGCGATCTTTCGTTGTCGATAATGCTGCGGAGGACTTAGCGGACCACGTCATTGATCCTGAGATGCAAAAGTATGAGACCGAAGCTAGTCGGTTTGCTGCCGATACACTCATTCCTCCTCCAGCTCTATCTGCCTTCATACGCAACAAAGCCTTCACCAATGAGTCGATTCACGAGTTCGCGGAAAGCGTGGGAGTCGGTCCAGGAATTGTCGTTGGCCGCCTCCAACATGAAGGTCTTTTGGCACGTCACCAAGGAAATGCCCTCAAGCAGAAGCTCGACTTTGGATTTGTCGGCGAGAGGTGATTCACGTGATCGGAAAAATCTTCATCACACGTAGCGGTTACGACCCCGAGCGCGGCAAGCATGTGAAGGACCCCTATTTGGGTCCGCACCCAACACTCGGAGCTTGCCGCCCCGATATCCGAAAGCAGCTAAAAAAGGGCGATCACGTCTTCGTGATCTCGGGCAAAGTCCCCGACTTCAACCAGTTCGTAATGGGCGGCTTTGAGATCGAAGCAAAAATGCCTGCCATTGAGGCCTATCGGCTCTATCCCGATTTGCGACTACATCGGCTTGAGGACGGACAGTTGACAGGAAATATCATTGTCACGGCCGATGGCCGGCAGCACGAATTGGACAGTCACTCTTCTTTCGAGCGCCGCATTCAGAACTACGTCGTCGGAACGAACCCAATCTCGCTTGTGACTCCAGCCGAAATCGCGGAGGGAAGGAAACAAACCCTCGATGCGCTCCGAGAGATCCTCCAAAAGAAAGGAAGATCGCCCTTCGAAGTTGTGGGGCGTTTCGGGAGTAGTTTGACGGATAAGCAGATTCTTCAGCTGCGCGACTGGCTTGAGGCTGTAAAGCGAGCCGCGAATAACTGAGCAGGCGGAGAAACAAGGTTTCACGTAGTAAGGAGCAGCAATGTCGCGATCTAAAAGGACTCGCCAATCAGCGCAAACTTCTCTCAGACAGGGAAAGCTTTTTTCATCCAAAACAGAACCAGCTAAGTTACATGTTAGTTCACCGAGCCAATGTCAAATCGTGGCTGTCGGCAAACGTCGAGACGGAGGGACTCGCTATTGGTGCTTGTTTCACAAGGCTGATGCCACTGCTAAATACGGCAAGCCAGCAAAGTCCTGTCGAGCTGCGCATATTCCTCCGATTTATCCCGAAGACATCCTAGACCTGGATATCGACAAATATACCGGCGGGATTGCCTTGTGGGGAGCGGTGCCTGCCGTCTACGACACTACGCGACTCCCAATGGACCGCGGAATTCACGTCCATGCCCGACGCGCGCCCACGAGCGAAAAGGAGATGGATTGTACGTTTCGCACCGTTAAAATCCTTGGTAAACGTCTGCCCACCGACGGGATCCTCGTTTGCGAGCTCGATGCGATCTACTACATGGTGAGTTCTGTGTTTGGGTATGAAATGAAGTACGTAACCTGCTCCTATTGTGGCTATCCACATTTGGACCGGGATTGGTTCAGCGTCCATCCCCATCGTCGTCATCTGTGTGCTGGGTGTGGCAAACACTTCACGGACAACAGTATCGCTGTAGGGAACCCGATTCTAGGTGTACGCACGGCCTGCGGAATCAAACCGCACAAATCCAAACCCTCCGAAAAAACGCTCCGCATAAAGCAGGCTGACTATCCAGCGGGGATTCAGATTTGGGGCTCCAATCCTGCGTTCCTTTGGACCAGCGATCGCACCGAAGAGGAGGGCGTCCATGTCCACGCCTTCTGCGAGCCTACGGATCAACCAACGCTCGATGAAACATACGGAGAGGTCGTCATCGACGGGGTTCAATTAGACCCCTTGATGGTTCGAGTTTTAATGGCGCAAAGCGCTTTGCCATCTCTCAAGGATCGCGTCCTGCCTATTATCTGCCCACACTGCGACGCCTCGCACTTTAGTCTCGGCGAATCTGCATTCACGCCTCTTCCAAGGCACAAATGCAACAAATGCTCGCGCCAATTTGCGTCCTCCGGCAAACTCCGCAACACAATTGGCAACCCGCTCCTATCGATTTGCGCGCAATTGGCTGAGAGCGCGCCTAGACCGCCACAACACCACGAACTTGGTTTATTGAGAGAAACGCTCTAGTGCGAGTCTTTCATGACTGAAGTGAGCGAAGCCGATGAATCAGCCAATCATAGATATCGGAATCTTAACAATCCGTGATGACGAATTTCGGGCGGTTCTCCAGGCTTTTACCGACGATCACGCTATCTATAAGGGTCGGCATCGCGAATACGCATTGCGGACAGCGGACGCAGGTCAAGGTGCTCGCTATCGGCTCGCCATCCTTCGCCAGATCGAGCAGGGCAACGGGGAGGCCCAGGAGGCTGCTCGCGACCTCATTGACGATCTACAACCCTCGCTGCTGCTAGTCGTCGGCATCGCGGGAGGAATGCCGTCAGACGATATCAGCCTCGGAGATGTGGTGCTCTCAACCCGCATCCTCGATTTCAGCGTCGAGGCGCGCAAGTTCCAGGAGGAGACAACGTACAACGTCGGCGGGGGCCCGATCTCGAAATCGATAGCCGCTGGTGTTGCGAACCTCGGCGCGCGTGAATCGGAGTTCGAAGATTGGTCCTCTGATTTGCCAGCCAAACCCCATGTGAACCTCGCGCCAGGAAAATTTTACGGCCCCGAGCGTTGGCGGCGGGATGTGCGGAAAACGCTGCGCGCACACTACGGCAGAAACGTCCCATCACGACCGCCCAGGTTTATTGCGGGGCCCGTCGCCTCTAGTGACCGGCTTGTGAAAGATCCGAAGGTCCTTTTCCCTTGGATTACGAGCGCCCGTGGCATTCTGGCAATCGAGATGGAATCAGCTGGCGTTCATCGCGCCACTCGCGATAGGACTCCGATGCTGTCGATTAGGAGTCTGAGTGACATTGTCGGTTTCAAGCGCCAAGACGCCTGGACCAAATACGCTTGCTCCTCCGCTGCCGCCTTTGCTCGCGCGTACCTTCGAACTCAGCCCGTTCCGCGTCGCGAATCGCCGAAACCCGAGGGTGGGTCCGTTCCTGCCGCGGTTCACGAGGGCTCTAAAGAAGAACCTGGTCTTCAGGCAGCAAAACTGGAGGAGAGCTTTGCGAATTTGATTTCCTTGCGCCATTTTCCTGACTTTCTTTACGTTGCTCCAACAGAGAGCACGACGCAAAAGCAGGCGTGGTTTCTGCTTAACCAAGGCGTTTCGCGTAAATCTGCCGACTACGTTCCTGGAGCCTGGACAATTTACGAAAACAACTTGTACAGCTTGGTCGATCCCGAGCGATCACGCCTTAAGAAGATTATCGATGTAGGTGGCTTGGAGCAATTCAACTCCAGCGAGTGGGCGTTCTCCGATGATGAGAACAAGCGGCGGCTGTTTGTTCGTTTGCTGAACCACGCGCTGCGCGATGATCTCTGGTCGCAAGGCGTTCGATATTACGGAGACCAGGACGTGTACGCTTTCATGGGCCGGCCGGCTGAACCGCCTCGGCGTCTCAACTACGCGAATCTCAAGCTCCGAAGCACGGCGACTGTGGTTTCGCATTACGAGCACAAAGGGACGAAGGGAAAGCGTTACAAGTACCTGCGCCACGGCGCATTCCAGGGGCGGTTTCGTTTCTTGGGCGGCCAATGGTATCTGGAGATTACCCCAACCTACCGATTCACTCGCGATGGAAAGGAACTGGATCGGTATCACGCAGATCGCCTATCCGGAATCAAGCGTCTAGAGCGGAACCGCTCGGTGTTAAGTCAACTCCTGATCTGGCAAGCGGTTCTTCGGGCACCATGGCCCCGGGCGGATCGGCCTCGGCTGCTCGAGTTCGCGCCGCTAATCTCTTTTCAGTTCGAGTCCAGTATCGACGAGAGTTCTTTGACCGCACTAGATGCACCCGCAATCCTTCCCTCGAAGGAAAAGGAGATCGAGGGATGAAGCTGCAAATAATCGAAGAGCCCCAACTTTCGTTCCATCAGAATAAATTACATATAGATATTCGCGCGGGTCTTTCCACACATGGAGCTTTCGACAAAGGCAGCACTGCCGTGCCCGTCCCCATTCGAATCGGTGTAATCGGAACAACTGCTACGGTTGACGGTGTGCGTGACTGGCTTGAACACTGTAAACACGGTGTTACTTCAGACGAGCGGAAGCTGAAGACCCTTCGTCCGTCGTTTCCGGGAATGACACAAGAAGTCTTTGGAACAACGCTTGAGTTGTCGGACGCGGCGACGCGTGCAATCACACGTCACGAACTCTCGGCGGCCATGTCCGGCGCCGATCCCTTGCCGCAGATCGTTAAGGTCTTTCTAGATCATGCTCGCGACCTCGCCGGGAAAAGCGGCCTCCATGTGCTGGTCGTTGCGCCACCGCCAGAGGTATTCGCGCTGGGAGATGTACCGCGCGTCCTGGCACCCGACCCACCCATCGATGAGCTGCAAGAGCCCGCTCCCGAACAAGAGGCAGCACCACCCTCGAACCAGAACTTCCACGACTTATTCAAGGCACAGGCAATCGATCTCCAGCTGCCTTGCCAGTTGTCGCGGCCCGATACCTATGGTTCAGCCGCGGGGCGTCTTCGCAACAGGCGCTTGCAAGATAAGGCTACGACTGCCTGGAATTTTCACACGGCTCTCTATTACAAGGCAGGCGGCGTGCCTTGGCGTCTTGCTCGACAACCAGCACTCTTAACTACCTGTTATGTCGGAGTGAGCTTCTTCCGCAGCGTCTCCGGCGATAAGCTTATGACCAGCGTGGCCCAGGTTTTCGACGAACGCGGTGAGGGGTTGATTGTGCAAGGCGGGAGCGCGAGTTACGACAAAGATGATCGCAGCCCGCATTTGTCTGGAGATGACGCCCAGGAATTGCTCGCCAACGGTCTGGCAACTTACCGACGCGAACACAAGACCGTGCCTGCGAGGGTCGTCATGCACAAGACCTCCTACTTCAACGCAGACGAAAAGAAAGGATTCAAACAGGCTGCGGAGGACGAGAATCTTGAGGTTCTCGACTTGGTAAGCGTGCGGCGATCAGGGGCACGCGTGTTACGTGCTGGCGATTCGCCTATGGTTCGGGGCACGGCGATGTTATTCGATGACAAGTCCGGAATCGTGTATCTGAAGGGCACAGTTCCATATTTCCAGGTCTACCCCGGTGCCTACATACCCCGCGCAATCGAGTTTGTCCGTGAAGATGGTGAGGCCAGTGCCGCTGATCTCGCACGCGAGCTCGTCGGCTTGTCGAAACTCAATTTCAACAATACCCAATTCGATTCAGGTGACCCTATTACGGTGCGCGCGGCTCGTCGCGTAGGAGACATTTTGAAACACGTCCCGACCGGGAAAAAAGTCAATTCGCGGTTTCGTTATTTCACGTGACGCGATTGCCGATTCGGTTGTACCGTCTATCGCCGTACTGAATCCGGAGAGATTACGAGACACCTTGATCGGCTGCATAAGGGCCGGAGCCAGCAGTGCCACCCCTGAGGCTCGATTTTTTCTTATTGCCGCCTTTTGCCGCCGCGAGGAATCGCTAAGTTATTGGTCAGAAACAAGGTAACTGGAGCGGGCGATGGGAATCGAACCCATGTCCGAAGCTTGGGACAGTCAGAAGCCAGCGGGCCTCACATGCCAGTTGGCCAGCCATGGCTAACATCCTCATGTGTTGTGATGTTGAGCATTCGGTTGTGAGCCGAATGGTAGGAATTGCGCTGGTTGCAACGCGATCAAGGCACGCCAAGCAGCTGATCCCATTCAGCCGACCACCTGCAACGGTCTGAAAAACTCTTTCTCGCCTGAGCAAAGATTGTCAGGATATTGGCCCGACGAGCTATCACTTACTCCTCGCAGCGCCTTCAAATCACGATACTTCGAGCCCTTAGCCTCTTCAGGTGCCCGTTTAATGCCCAAGTTTTAGCCGCTAGCTCGACAACCTCCTATGAATACTAATGAAACGACGGTCTGAGAAACCGTTAGCCCCGGAAGAGTTCAAGGGACCCCATAAACAAATAAGAAGGTTAGGCGCTCAGTAGAGTGCACGTAGGTCGTCATCAGGATCAGAAGCCCGCGAGGCTTCAGATGTAGGAGCCTCTTCCACTTCAACGAATGGCCGACTTTCAAGCCAAGTGGCCGCTGGGATTTGGTGCCCGAGCCATGAAGTAATCTGCGAGCTTTCGTACCACGTTCGTAGACGCGTTGATGCCAGAGTTGGGATAACACGATCTAACCTGGCCCCTATTCAAACCCTTATCCGTGGAACACCAAGTGATCCGAAAGCCTAGACCATCTGCAGTTGCAACATCTCTCCAGGAAGCTGGACGATTCTGGGCCTCCGGCCCGGTTGCGAAGGGGCGATTTCCGGGCGTATGGGCCGCAGGTTGTCTTCGCGTGAAATGGCGTCCACTCGTATTCGCTCCAGTTGGATCCCGAGCCGTCGCTCCAGCTCGAACACGTCCCGTCGCTGCTCCCTTTGGAACAGTGTCGACGCCGTGCCGCGATTACCCGCTCGGCCCGTGCGTCCGATGCGATGGATGAAATTCTCGGCGACTTCCGGCAGATCGTAGTTGATCACGTGCGCTATGTTATCCACGTGAATTCCCCGTGAAGCTAGATCGGTGGCCACGAGAACGCGATAATGTCCCTGCTGAAAGCCCCTGAGCGCCGCCGTGCGCTCCGATTGCGAACGATCACCGTGAATCACGGCGGCGTGAATGCCGTCGCGCTGAAGCTGCGCGGCAATTCTCTCTGAGCCCCGCTTGGTTCGGGCAAAGACCAGGCACGGTCCTGTCTCGCTCTTTAGCAATTGGCGCAGCGCCTGCGGCTTGGTTTCTGCGGCTACCTCAAGCGCCTGAAGCCGGACGTTCTCCGATGGCCTCAAGGTTGACCCGAAGGTCAGCCGCACGGGATTCTTGGTGTACTCCTTTACGAGGCGCGCTGTGTCGCCTTCCATCGTCGCCGAAAAGCACATCGTTTGCCGCTCCTTAGGCAGTGCTGCAACGATTCTGCGAATCGCCGGCCGAAATCCCATATCCAGCATGCGATCCGCCTCATCCAGCACCAGCATCCTCAAATTGCTAAACCGAATGAGGCCGCGATCCAGGAAATCTTCCAGGCGACCGGGTGTCGCTACTACCACCCGACTCCCTCGGCGCAAGGCTTCCAGTTGCTGATATTCCGACAAGCCTCCGACGATCAAGGCAGCCATGGGAAGGGTCCTGCCGCGCAGGGCATCGTGCTGCGCCGCCACCTGCATAGCCAATTCGCGGGTTGGCACCAGCACCAGCGCGGCAATTCCATCTGTGCCATTCCGCAGAAGCCTTTCGAAAATGGGAATCAGGAAGACCAACGTTTTGCCGGTCCCCGTTTGGGCCGTCGCCAGCACGTCTTTGCCTTCCAGGCCCGGCGGGATCGCCGCGGTTTGCACCGGCGTGGGTTTCACGAAACCAGCGTGGGAGAGTTGTTCCTTCAGGGAAGGAGAGATTACGAATTCGAGAAAATTTTCCATTTTGCTTTCTTGCCGGCACACCAAGTCATGCACACACATGCGCATGCTGATCTCAATGGCGCAGCTTCTTTTGATTACGCTGAAAACCTACGGAGGAAACTGAGGGCGGGTATTCTCAGGTCAATAACAGAAAAAGAGAGAACCGCACAACACAACCGCTGTATTAAAGCGCAATAGGAGTTTACCACAACTGTGTTCCAAGAAGCCCGTACTTAAATCTGTATCCAAAATCGCAAATCCGGCGCACACTCTTTCGCATGCGCGATCAGATGGATGGTTGGAAGAGCAAACGGGACGATTTGACGATCAAGAGGAACGCGCTATTCAAGAGATATTCACGGAATCCGAACAACCTTGAACTTGCGGTGGAAATCAAAACGATTGATGACGCCGTCGCAGCCTGCACCGAAAAGATAACGCAGGAAACGCTGTCTCAATATAAATCGAAGTCACTGGCAGATGCTTCAAAAAGTTGAAACGTGTGACTTCTTGCGCCGGGGTGGGGTTTGCAAATCCTTCCGAAAGAGACAATGAAGTGCTCGGTCTTTATCGGCACCAGCGTTGATGGATTCATTGCGCGGCGCAACGACGAGCTCGACTTTCTGCCGCCGGGCGGCGGCGAGCCGCACGGCTACAACGAATTCATCGCCAGCGTGGACGCCATCCTCATCGGCCGCAAAACCTTTGAGAAAGTCCTCACCATGGGGCCGTGGGCCTACGGCAAGAAGCGCGTGGTGGTGTTGAGTAGCCGGCCATTGGACCTGGCGGCGGCGAAGGGAGGAAACGTCGAGCAGATGTCCGGCACTCCTGAGGAGATCGTGGCGCAGCTGGAGGCCAGCGGTGCTCGCCACCTTTATATTGACGGCGGCATCACCATCCAGCGCTTTTTGCGTGTCGGACTCATCCAGCGCCTCATCATCACTCGCGTGCCGGTGCTTATCGGCGAAGGCATCCCGCTCTTCGGCAGCCTGCCCCAGGACATCAAGCTGCGACACATTGCCACTCACAGCTTTAAGAGCGGCCTGGTACAGAGCGAGTACAGCGTGGAGTAGCCGAATTCAGAGCGGGTGGGAGACTGCAGTACAGAATTTCGATACCACAAAGCCACGGCTTTCGGAGCAGCTAACCTGACCTTCCGTGAATTCGGGCGTCTCCCTTAAGGACCCGATTGTCTAATAGTGACAGACAGATGCCCATGCGAGTGCTATACTTCACCTGTTTGCAATCTGTTCGGCGGGATTTGACGAAATCCTGACTTTACAATGGGGCGCCTTTCGAATGGGCGCCCTTTCCTAGCCCCTTCGGACCCCGGAGAAAGCGCGCTTTCCAATCGAATTTCCTGTGCAACTCCACACTCAAGTCCAAACTCTTATTCGCTGATATTGTCAGCGTGAAGATCTGTCACTGTTTTCCTGCTACTGCCGCTGACGCATTGCTTTGGAGGAAGCTCTCGATCGCCGCTGCTGGGGTATCGAAGACCTCGAAAATGGTCAATAGCCTTGTTATTTGCAGGACTTCGCGGAACTTGTGCCCCAACGCGCATAGCCTAATCGACACTCCCTGAGTCTTTGCGCTGACAAACGCCGCAACGAGGATGCCTAGCCCTGCGCTGTCGATGTACGTGACATTAGACATGTTCAAGACGATCTTCTTCTTTCCCGCCGCGATGAGGCTCTTCACTGCCTCGCGCAGCGCACCGCTCTCTTCCCCAAGAACAATGCGCCCATTCAATCCAACCACTGATACTCCGTCAACTTCTTGAATTGTTACCTTGACGCTCATAAATCTAACCTCTCCTGGGACTGCCTGAGTCCTCACATCTTTGTCTTCAGGACCTTGGTTTTTTTCCGTGGGATCATTTTGCTGTTTGCCCATCGTTGGATCGCTTTTTTCCTGGACTCGAGCTGCATGGCTCTGTCCGAGTCACCGGCGTCCCGACGTTTGTGCATCACAAGGGCCGAGCCCTCGCTAAAGTGGAGCGGATCTCTCAAGTTCTGTAATTCTCGGTAGTAATAAAGCGGTGTCGGATGCCTTCCGTTGAACCTTAGCTCTTTCAGAAAGTCGATCTCCTCCTGGGTCGCGCCACCCTCGACGGCCAAATGCTTCAGGAACTCCTTGAGGCCTGGTTGTTCTTCAGGGCGGACATATTCCTTTTCCACAAACTCAAATTTTTTTGCGTAGCCTGGAATGAGTCTCCGATTCAATACGATTTCCATGCCAAAGGTCGCCAAGTCGATATCCCAAGATTCGATCAGCGGGTCCAAAAAAGAAGCGCAGTTCTCAACCGAGATGTTAAAGGCATCCGTGTCCAGGAACTCGAGGATGCCTACGCGCATCGCTTCATAGCTCTTGCCGCTGAGGCGCGCTACCGAACGGAGCCAACTTTCACTCTGCAATTCTTCTTTGGCGATTTTCTTTACCACGTCCAAAAGCTTTTGCGTGACCAGGCGCTCCAGCTCACCAAAGGGCTGCTTCTCAAAGATGGCGCGGACCTGTTTTTCTTTTCCAGGCACACACTTGCGCAGAATCAACTCCCGGACTTCTTTGAACAATGGTTTGGGCGATTTCTCTAAATTTCGCTTCAATACTTCCTGGCGCTGATGTTCCACAAGATTTGTAAGCCGACCAGTGGGGATTTTCAAGAATTTGCCCATCTTCTCGTAGATATCTGTTCGGCTAGGCTCCGGGGGCTGTTTTTTCCCCGTCAGCAGCTGCGAAATGTAGGATTCCGTGACGGCCGCTGCGGCGGCCAGATCTCGCTGCTCCAGTCTTAGTTCTTCCAACCGCTGTTTGATCAGTAGGCAAACATCCACAGGCGCCCCCGCGCAATTAACTGGATTTGATTAATCCTGGAAAAATAGTCCCAGATTGGGCTTGACACGTCAAGTTAATTAACCTAATATGGTTAAGCTCCTCAGGAAACGTACAACTTATCTGTAACCAACTGAGTTAATCTTGTCCCACTCTTTAGCAGCAACCAAGGAGGTTGACATGTTTGCACGCAAAGTATCGATGCATTTGAAACCCGGCGGCGCCGCGGATTTCAAGCAAAAAATCGAGTCCGACGTCATTCCGGTGTTGCGCAAGCAGAAGGGGTTCCTAGACGAAATCACCTTTCTGTATCCGAGCGGGAAAGAGGTCCACGCCTTTAGTTTGTGGGAAACCGCCGAGGATGCGGAGGCTTACAGTCGCCAAGCCTACCCCGGAGTCGCAAAACTGCTGGCATCCGTGATTGAGGGTGTACCTCGAGTACAAACCTACGAGGTCCTGAACTCAAGTTTCCATAGGGTGGCGGCCGCGACAGCGGTTTGAAACTTAGCGGTTTCGCCATTAGAGGGGGCGGCCTGGTTCGCCCCTTTAGTGCCCAAGCCACACAGCGTCAACAAGAATTGTCTATGTTCATAAGCGCTACAAAATGGGCGAGGGACATCCCCGCAACGTGTAAAGCGGCCCTGGAAAGCGAGGCCAGCTTCCGCAGGTTAGTCGAAACCGTTGCAACGCCGATATTCGTCAGTTACGGCGGCGCGCTCCACTACGTCAATCAAGCCGCAGAAGCAATCACCGGGTACTCGCGAGAAGAACTCTCCTCAATGAATTTCTGGGATCTTGTCTATCCTGAGGGTCGAGAACCAGCCGGACTCCCTTTGCAACGTGAGGTCAGGATCGTCACGAAAAATGACGAGGAGCGCTGGTTGGAGATTAGCGCGGCAGCCTTTGAGTTTGATGGGGAAGCAGCAACGCTGATTTCGGCCTTCGACCTTACTGAGCGCAAGAGACTGGAAGCCCAAACCCATCTTTTGGCTTCTACCGATCCCCTCACCGGCCTAGGCAACTATCGGCGCCTGATTGACGCCCTGCAGGCGGAGATCGAGCGTTCCGGCCGTACTGGACGACCCTTCGCGATTCTGCTGCTTGACTTGGATGGGCTGAAAAAAATCAACGACTGCTACGGACATCTGGTTGGCAGCGAGGCACTGTGCCGCGTCGCCGCGGTGCTCCGTGTATTTGGCCGCTCCATCGATACGGCGGCACGCTACGGTGGCGATGAATTTGCGGTCATTCTTCCGGAAATAACAACACCTGCCGCTGCTTGGCACGTGGCGTCGCGCGTCCGTAGTCGGTTAGGACAGGATGGCCTGGAGCCGTGTCTTTCTGCGAGCGTCGGAGTTGCCGTGTGTCCTCAAGATGGTGAGACGGTTGAGGCCCTGCTGCGCGAAGCAGACCGTAAGCTGTATGCGATGAAGTGCCGGGACGTCGAGACCGATTCATTGCTCACCGTGACGTGATTTCGCTGTGCGGATCGGACGCAAGAGTTCTCCGGGAACTTCGACAAAGGAGCATGTATGGAATTGCTTTGGTGGATTTTGGTGGGATTGGTTACTGGTTGGTCGCCCGGAAAAGCTATGAAGGGCAACGGTTACGGTCCACTGATCGGCGTTGCCATGGGTATCTCCGGAGCCGTAGCGGGTGGGCTGCTTACAAAATCCGCCGGCTTTAATGGCTACCGAGGAAGTATTGCAGCGACTCTCGCTGCCACGACTGGCGCAGCCCTTCTGACGTTGCTCGCGGGTTTCGTAAATGGCAGAAGAATGTACGCTCGGCAAGTCTAGTCCTCACCCAGGCATGGAGGTTTCAAGTGTCAGAGATTACTAGCACCAGGACTGTCTTCATCAGAGAAGGCACGCCATTGCCCACAGAGCTTTCGATCGAAAGCGACGCGTTTGTGCCTGGCTGGCGGCTTGTCAAAATAGATCGGCAAGCGCTAACCCGCGAAATTGAAAGAGCCAACTGGAACTTTTTCTATCTGGCAGGCCAAATCCGGACAATCGTCTTCGGACGCGGAGGAGTAGGAAGTCTGCGGCGGGCCATAAAGCGTATTGCGGCTAAGCAGGAAAGCCAATGCTTTAGGTTTAACTCGCTCGAGATTACCAGGATCACCTCGATATGGTTTCTAGGCATCCCTCTGACGAGTGTTACCGCACACTCTCGCCATATACAACTCGGTAGCGGTCTGATTACTGCAAAGGATCTGTCTCGAGGATCGTTAAAGGGGATACCATCCGCGCGAGCTGGCCAGCAGGGGCAGGTGGTCGCAAAACCATACGCGGCAGTTATCTCGAGTTCTGAGAAATTCTTAGGAGGCGTGCAATGAAAACGATGCGCAGCGCGGTTCTTTGCTTTGTCGTTATGATTCTTACGGCGCCAATGCTCCATGCGCAGGATTTTTCCAAATACCGGAATTTTTCACTCGGAACAAATCTCGCAGCGGTTCTAAAGCATACGGACCAGAGGTTGCTCGATGTAAAGGCTACCCACGATGGTTCTGTGCTGTTTCAGGAGTTGACCTGGCATCCGACCGGCTTTGGGGCTTCGTCCCGTTCGGAGGGCGTGGATGAGCTTGTTTTTTCGTTTTACAAAGGCGAGCTCTACAAGATGGCTGTCACCTACGATCGCGCCTCGACCGAAGGGCTTACGGCGGACGATATGGTGAAATCGATTTCCACGAAATATGGCCCGGCAACGAGCATTGCGCTGGAGATTGACGCCGACGCGAACGAGCCATATACAATGCGAGGAAAACCAGTCGCTTCTTGGGAAGACTCGCAGTATTCCCTAAGTCTTTTGCGATCTTCGTACTCCAATGCCTTTGAGCTAGTCATTTACTCCAAACGAGTCGCTGCAGAAGCGGATGCGGCCCTCGCGCAAGTAGTGAAACTCGACGAGCAAGAAGCTCCCCAAAAAGCAATCGAGCGTCAGAAGAAGGAAGCGGATGCCATGGAGCTTACTCGGCAAAAAAACCAGAAAAGCTTTCGCCCATAGTTCCCGCCTTTAGATGGTAGTAGCCAGGAATTCTTATGGAGGCCCTCTTGCGTGTCTTTTGGGAAAGAACGGGCGTTTTGGGGCCCATTTATCGCTTGGCAGGCCAAGGCCTGAGCGACGTGGACATTGCGATCAAGCTGAAGCTCACCGAAATCAAAGTCCAGGAATGCGTAGCTTGGATATTGCATTTTCTGAAGCTCACGGACCGGATCGAACTCATACAGTACGCATCCGTTCGGGCAATCGCTCCGTGTCCTGGTTTTGGGAATCGGACAGGTCGATCAGCAAGATAGGAAACTGATGTCGGTGCCGAAGACAATTTCTCAACTAACGGGTCCAAACGTGCTTGACGTTCCGCACGACCTCAAGGAGATTGAACTTCCATACGGTCATTCCGACGTTGATCTACTGGCTGTCGAAGAAAGATCTGCACCTCCGATGCATCCACGGCCAATACTGCCAAGCAGGATCGCCGTCGTTGGAAACTATCTACCAAGGAAGTGTGGAATCGCCACCTTTACGACGGATCTGTGCGACGCGATTCACTCTGAATATAGCGCTACCGAGCTCTTGGCGTTACCGGTCAACGATACCGAAGAAGGCTACAGTTACCCCTCGCGGATACGATTCGAGCTTTCTCAAGACGATTTAGCCTCGTACCGGCAAGCCGCTGACTTCTTGAATTTTAGCAATATTGATTTGGTTTGCCTGCAACATGAATACGGAATTTTTGGTGGACCGGCCGGAGCTCATATCCTGGAACTCATGCGCCGACTAAAGATACCAATTGTTACCACGCTGCATACGGTTCTGCGCGAGCCAAATCTAGATCAACGCATGGTGATGGAGGAGATTGCGGCTTTGTCGGACCGCCTGATTGTCATGAGCCGACAATCCGCTGATATCTTGGACGAGGTATTCCTAGTCTCCCCCGAAAAGATCGATCTCATTCCACACGGCATCCCCGATATGCACTTCACCGACCCTAATTTTTATAAGGATGGTTTCGGAACGGAAGGGAAAGATGTCTTGCTCACGTTTGGATTGCTCTCACCGAACAAGGGCATCGAAAACGTAATCCAAGCTCTGCCTAGCATCCTGTCGCGTCACAGCAATGCTGTTTACATGATTTCCGGTGTCACTCACCCGCATGTTTTACGACAAGAGGGCGACAAATATCGATTGTACTTGCAGAAATTGGCGAGAGACCTCGGGGTTGAAGCCAGTGTGATCTTCCGGAATCGATTCGTCAGCCCTCAAGAGCTCGTGGAATTGATCGCTGCAGCAGACATTTACATCACTCCCTACAAGCACAAAGGACAAGTCGTTTCCGGGACCCTGGCGTATGCCTTGAGCGCCGGGAAAGCAATCATCTCCACCCCCTATTTGCATGCGATCGAATTGTTGGACGATGAGCGCGGCGTGCTTGTTCCATTCGATGATCCACAAGCCATTGCCGATAATACGATAGCTCTATTGGACAACGGAACCGCGCGTCATGCGATGCGAAAGCGTGCGTACCTCTATGGCAGAAACATGGTTTGGGATCGCGTGGCGCAGCAATACATGGGGAGCTTTAAACGCGTGTACAACGAGCGCTTACGGAATCCACGTGCAACCTTTTCGGCGCAAAACACTGAAAAGGCTCTCGACCGCCTTCCGGCCATCAAATTGGATCATTTGCATCGGATGACAGACGATACGGGAATTCTGGAACACGCGGTCTTTGTGGTCCCGAACTATCCGGAGGGATACAGCACGGACGACAATGCGCGGGCACTCATCGTCGCAATACTTCTCGAAGAGTTTGGGAGCAGCGCTCCAGCCGGTGCCCTGGACCTAGCCTCTCGTTATCTAGCTTTTCTGTGGCTGGCCTTCGACCCAACAAGCAAAAGGTTTCGAAACTGCCTGAGTTACGAACGCCACTGGCAGGAGCCCGAAGGCTCCCAAGACAGTCACGGGCGGGCATTGTGGGGACTCGGGACCGTTCTCGGCAGATCCAACGATCCCGGATTAAGGGGGGCTGCGGGACGTTTGTTTGAGTTAGCCATTCCCGCGGCTGTGGAGTTCAAAAGCCCCCGGGCGTGCGCGTTCGCCTTGCTGGGACTGGAGGAGTATCTAGACTCGTTCCCAGGCGACCGGGCCGCGCAGGGCGCTGCAGATGCACTTGCGAATCGCCTACTGAATTCCTACCGCACCATCCATTCAACCGACTGGAAGTGGTTTGAAAACGGCCTTGCATATTCCAATGCTCGTTTGCCGCAGGCATTGATAAGAGCGGGAATGCGCAGCGGAAGTGATGAGATGGTTTCGACGGGGCTCGAAGCGTTAGGCTGGCTGACGACGGTTCAACGCTGCGAAATCAAGGGTCACTTCGTACCTATCGGATCGCACGGGTTCTACTCAAAGAAAACGGAAAAGGCTCGTTTCGATCAGCAACCCGTCGAAGCCTGCGCAGTAGTTTCCGCGTGTCTGCAAGCGTATCGTGCCACGGGAAAGGGCCGCTGGCGGAAAGAGGCGTGGACCGCCTTCAATTGGTTTCTGGGAGATAACGATCTCCAGATTGCACTCTACGATCCCAGCACCGGCGGATGTCGAGACGGCCTGCATCCGGACCGCGCCAACGAGAACCAGGGAGCAGAATCGACGCTTTCTTTCTTGATGGCGCTCCTCGAAATGCGCAAGTTGGAGCAAGGTATGGAGAGCAATTCGTGATGAGCAGTCTGGCTGCGAAATCTTTTGATAATAAAGCGGTGATGGAACAACACGAGACCCTATTTCGCCGGCATGCCGCCAACCCCATCCTTAGCGGGAAAGATTGGCCCTACCCGATGAACACCGTCTTCAACGCTGGCGCGACGCTGTTACCGGACGGCTCGACGCTGTTATTGTGTCGCGTGGAGGATCGCCGTGGCCTTTCTCACCTGTGCGTCGCGCGCTCGGTGAACGGCGTCGATCAGTGGCAAATCGATAGCGAACCGACCCTCATGCCCGACGAGGAGAAATATCCAGAAGAGTTGTGGGGCATCGAAGATCCGCGCATTACGTACGTTCCGGAACTGAAGCAATATGCCATAGCCTACACGTCATATTCGCGAGGTGGTCCCGGTGTCTCCCTGGCACTTACAAAAGACTTCCATGCGTACGAAAGACTTGGCGTCGTTATGTCGCCGGACGACAAAGATGCAGCGCTCCTGCCCAGAAGGATCAACGGACTGTGGGCGTTGATCCATCGGCCCATGACGCCCCTCGGAGCTCACATCTGGATCTCTTACTCCCCTGATCTGCGACATTGGGGCAACCACAGACTTATGCTGGAAGCGCGGCGCGGCGCTTGGTGGGATGCGAACAAGATTGGAATGTCGCCGCCACCAATTGAAACCCCAAGGGGTTGGCTTATGATTTACCACGGCGTCCGAAGGACGCCATCGACTTCCATATATCGGCTTGGGCTTGCCCTCTTCGATACTGAACAACCAGAAAAATGCTTGATTCGAGGAGATTCCTGGATGTTCGCCCCCAAAGCGGAATACGAACGTCATGGAGACGTTCAGGACGTTGTGTTCCCTTGCGGCTATACGGTTGCGTCCGACGGGGACACAATCAATCTCTACTATGGTGCCGCTGATTCGAGCATTGCGTTGGCGCACGGCAGCGTTCGCGGCCTTTTGGCGTGGCTCGACGCGAATGGCCATTCCGACCACGCTCACGATCGGCGAAAGCGGCATGGGTAGCGCATTATCGGTAATCGTGGGTTGGTTACCATGACGAGCTTCGAAAACTGATTTAAGCAACACTTTGAAGTTTCGTGGATACCCAAGGAAACGATATTGTTGGCTATAGCCACTCGTAAGGGTGCGAATGTCAAAGTCGCCGGAACTTAGTCAAACAGAGACGGCGCTGTAGGGTGTCCACGACGCCCGGCTGAATATTTTCTCGGCCAGCAAATGCCCTTCGGAGAGGAAATGCCGTGCAGTCCGCGCAAGAATGCCATCTGGCTGAGGATGTTTCACGAATTGATCGAACTCCTGGAATGCGACCACAACAAGGACCGCCAGCACTTGGATAAGGTGGAGTTCGATGTATAAGGATAAAGCGAGCAGGGATGCCGGCAACTGCCCCAACTGCAACAAGCCTTCAGCTTACGGAGCCTTCGATCTGCGTTATCAAGGTGATTGCCATCATCAATTCAGTCTGCGGCCTTTTTTTTTCCACTAGTACTCTATCTCAATAATCCAGAAAGCCCTTTGTGCTTATTGCATGAATCAGATGGAATGTTTGGAAGAACGAACGGATGATTTGACCCAGAGAAATGTCTTATTCGAGAGAGGCGTCGCGCTGTACTCGGCGCGTCACGCATTAAAATAGCAGATAGCACCAGGATCGAATGCAGCAACCACTCGACGATTTTACGATCGCCCTCCCGCCCTCGACCGATATGGGCGCTTGCATCTTGAAAGTGTATAGCGACCTAGAGCGACTATGGAGGATGGTCGCGAGGTATGCGATGACCTCTCCCCTCACGATCACAGTACTCGATAACAAAGCTGAACGCGTGCGGTCGATTTGCGGCAATCATCGTCAAGCCACTAGCTGGGAACTAAAGAACGAAATCGAGCCGGCCGTGGCGCGTACCGCCGAGTTCCCGCTCACGATACGCGTGCAAGATGCCCGAGGAAATATTTTGAAATTGAGAGTGGAACTCGAACTAGCGGTGACTGACTCGGTTTGCGTCAGGCCCATATACCTATACTGGGAAAATTGGGGATTTGCACGCCGCTGAGCATTTAGCGATAATTTCGTCAAATGGCGAAGAAGAATTCAGCAGCGGCCAAGAAGCGGACCAAGAAAGAAGGCGAACTGCGAGCGCGCAAACTGGCTGAAGCGCGATGGATTAAGGGGAAAAAGAAAGACACCATCCCGAAGTCCTGACTCGTTCCCAGCGCAATAAGCAGGCGAGAATCCCGTTGCAAATTGCGCAAGATCGGCTCCCGATCCCGAAAGTTCAGCTACGGCAGGTGTTGGTCCTTACTCATGACTGAGCGACTGCTCCTTTGCCTTTCTCTGTCAGCGCGTAGAAGTCGCCACCCAACGCGTCCAGCATGCCTGCGCGTACCAACTCATCAATAGCAGCTAGCACGCGCAGCCGTTCTTCAGGTTCGTTGCCCGCAGCCTCGAAGAGCACATGAAGGTCCAAGCGATCCTGCCCCATTTCTCCGAATAGTCGCAGAACCCGCAAGGAGAGAGTTGAGTTAGACGTCGCCCCGGATCCGTAGAAGCTGGCGACAACCTGATTCTTCGGTCGGTCGAAGACCACAAACTCCCCTTCGTTGTGGTGTGAAAGCTTTTTCGCCAACCACTTTCCCGATTTCAGGTCCTTCGCGGCTTCAATCCAAAGCATCCTACCAGCCGCATCTCTCTTGAAGATATCGTGTGGCATGGTCTTACGTCCGATGCAAATACGTAGCATCAAAAGTAGTCCAGCGCGTTTGGCCTTGCAAGAGCAGGATTTGGCAAAAGCTGATGAAGACTGAAAATTAATGGGCATAAAAGGCCGGCGAAACGCCTAAGGCTGCTTCGCCGCGAATCCAACGAGTGACGGTTAACTTATAGTGGTTAAGAATATAAAATGCTGTAAGATGCTACTTGACAAGATGAGTTAAGTAACTTAAGCTGGCCAAGTACGAATAGAGGCAGACGGCAATCTGAGCTGACACGAGTTATCTGAAAATTGCCCTTTGGCCAACTCTTAAATGGAGGGCACTGAAATGAGAACAATCAATCGCTGGGAACAACCGTTCCGCGGGGCTACGACCCTGCGGGAACAGATCAATCGCGTGTTTGGCGATGTGGTGAGACGCACGGGCGAGGAGTCGAATTTGACCCCTTGGGCCCCGGAGGTCGACATCTACGAGACCGAAAATGAACTGGTGGTCAAGGCGGACCTGCCGGATATGAATCCGCAGGACCTGGACATCCGCGTGGAGAACAACATCCTCACCATTCGCGGCGAACGCAAGTTCGACAAAAAGGTGAACGAGGACAACTACCTGCGCATCGAGCGCAGCTATGGCTCATTCAGCCGCAGCTTTTCGCTGGCGAACTCGGTGAAATCGGAGGCCATCAGGGCCGATTATCAGAATGGCGTCCTGACGCTAAGCATCCCGAAGCGCGAGGAAGCAAAGCCCAAGCAGATCAAGGTGAACGTGACAACGAATCTGATGGGAACGCATGCGATGGCGGCGGTGGGTGGGGCTCGCTAAAGAAAGCGATACGTAGTGCTGGGGGGAACATATCCGGGTTTCCCAGGAGTTGGCTTCGTAGTTGGTTTCCGACTGCTAGCCTGGGAACCCTCACCACGTGCCCGTTTGTAGAGTTACGCCCTGAAGAATGTTCATATCCTTGGCTCTGGGGAGCACACATCGCTAGGGTCGAGCGTGACCAGGGAAGTTGCGAGTTTGAGCCATGACTCCCTCACTTTACGCACTCTTTTTCCGTGTCCGTAGTTTGCGTGGGTTCGTGCCTGTTTTGCTGAGAAAGTTGCTAGGGATGAAACCACGCGACGACGAGTTCGCGCCACAGCGGATGTGCCCGTCTTGTGGACTCATCACCCCGCGTTCCAAACGATATTGCTTGGAATGCGGCGAATCTCTCAGACCAGCGTAGAAGTCGATGCGGAAAGGACAACTAAGATGCCATTCAGTGGAAATTGTCATTCGTTCGATTCGTCCACGTTGGATTCTTCGACGTTGAAGGCGCTAAATGATGTCGGGATGGTCTATGGGCTGTTTAAGGAAGACCTGCCATTCCGCCCCGACCATTACACCTGTCTGTTTGTGGGACAGACCAACAACTTGAGGGCGCGCCTTCTTGAGCATTACAGCAATCGTTCGATTGCTGGTGTCACACATTTCTTTGCCGAAACCAGTGCGACCGAACAGCAGCAAAAGCTGCGTGAGAAAGAACTAATCGCTGAATTCAACCCATCCGGAAACAAAAACTAGCGAGGATTGCTAAACCGTGGTACGCGCTAAGACATGTACTTGAGGTTCGGATCCCCCCTCCACCAGTCCCTTTGGATTCGACCACATCAGGCCATATAAGCCATTGCAATATATGTAGTGGACGGTCACTTTCTCTTCACGAGCGCGAGATACTTACGGTGTTCTTTTGCAGCATCTCGTAGATGTTGAACGAGTTCTCGCAAGGCATGTTTCTTCTGTTCGTTTTCCAGGTCTGCGATCGTTACTTCCAACCTGCCGGCCCGCTCGTCGATCTTCTTCACTTCATCTTCGAGATAGTCGATATGAGTATTCCAGGAGTCTTCAACCACTCTATTGCCCTCCCCCTCGCTGCGTTCCGCCACACCACACACGGAATTCGTCGGAGTTCTTACGACGCGAGCCGTCCTTTCAACGCAGTAACGGTGCCGGAGTTCGCGTTTACCTTGAGACAAACGCCTTTGTCCTCGTAAGACTCGCTGAGCACGTGCATGTTCTTGCGGATGCCGGCGAGCACGCCTTCCTTGCCGTAGGGAACGACGAGCTCGACCTGAGCCATGTCATCGAGAAAGAGACTGACGAGACGGGTGCGAAGTGCCTCGACGTCCTTGGGGTTCAGCGCGGACATCGCAATGGCCTCGGGGAACTCTTTTTTCAGCAATGCCTTTTGCGAAATATTAACGGCGTCGATTTTGTTTAGAATCAGAAGAGACCGGAGCTTTCCTGCCCCAATTCCTTCGAGCACTTCTTTCGTCACCTGAATGTGGGAGCGCAACGCCGGATCCGACGCATCCACGATGTGGAGCAGAAGGGAGGCGTCCAGCGCTTCATCGAGAGTCGACCTGAATGAGGCCACCAGATCGTGGGGAAGATTTCGAATGAAACCAACCGTGTCGGAAACGAGAATCCGAGGTTGAGTCTCCGGCTGCAACGCTCGCACGGTGGTATCCAGCGTCGCAAACAGCTGATCGGCCACGAGGACTTCGCTCGCGGTGAGCGCTCGCATGACTGAAGACTTTCCGGCATTGGTGTAGCCGACGATGGCGACTTTGGGCAAACCATCGCGATGACGACGGCGCTCGGCTTGCTCTCGATGGACCACTTTGAGTTCTCGGTGCAGCGCGCTGATTCGGTCCCGCACTTCTCGGCGCTCGATCTCGTGAAAGGACTCGCTGACCCCTCGTCCGCCACGTCCCCCACCCTTTCGCTCTTTGGCCCCCGACACGCTCTCGCGGGGCGCGAGGTACTTGAGCCTTGCCAACTCCACCTGAAGGCGCGCTTCTTTGGTGCGAGCATGCCGATGAAAAATCTCGAGGATCACGGCCGGCCGATCGTAAACCCCCACGCCGGTCGCTTCTCTAATGTTTCTGACCTGTGTGGGGGTTAGTTCGTGATCGAATACCACGCTTTCGGCCTTGTAGGGAGCTTTCACGAGCTCGCTCAGCTGTTCCAGTTTTCCCGGACCGATGAGAGACGCGGCCGTAGGGGACTGTAGTTTCTGCGTGAGCGTTCCGACGACGTCCCACCGCAGCGTTTCAATGAGTTGCCTCAGTTCCTGAAGCGACGCATCGTGCTCTTCGGCCGGTGTCTTCTGGAGATGCACATCGATAAGGATGGTGGCCGGCCTACTCATTTTCGACCCGAATTCTTACCCGGCGGTCGATGGTCCGCTCGAAAATGGAGCGGGTCTCTGAGGCTTTGCAACTCCCGGTAATAATAAAGGGAAGTGGGGCGTTTCCCGTTGAACGTCAACTTCTTTAGAAGCTCGATCTCTTCCGTGGTGGCAGTTCCGCTGAGGGAACGATCCTTAAGGAATTCTTTGAACCCCGGCTCTGGCTCTAGCTGGCCAGGCCCCGTTTCAACAAAAGCAAATTTCCTGGGATCTCCCGAAGCTATTCTTCGATTTAACACAATTTCCATACCGAAGGTCGTCAGATCAACGTCCCAGGATTCAATCAGTGGATCAAGAAAGGAAACGCAGTTTTCAGGCGACAAGCTGAAAACGTCTGTGTCCAGGAACTCCAGGAGGGTAACCCGCATTTGTTCGTAGCTTCGGCCGGCAAGTCGAGCCACCAAGTGCAGCCAGTTTTCGCTGTTCAATTCTTCTTTGACAACCTTCTTGACCACGTCCAAAAGCTTTTGTGTAACGAGGCGTTCGAGCTCTCCGAAGGGCTGTTTCTCAAAGATTAGGCGCACCTGCTGTGCTTTATCAGCTGCGCACTTGCGGAGAATCAATTCTCGAATCTCTGCAAACATCGGCGCGGGCGGGCCTGCCAAGCCTTTCTTCAATTCCTCCCTGCGCTGATGCTCGGCCAGCTTCGCAAGCCTATCGCTCGGAAGCTTCAAGAACTTCGCCATTTTCTCGTAGATATCTGTTCGGTCAGGCGCGGGAGGCAGCTTCTTGCGAGCCAACAGCTGGGAAATGTAGGACTCCGTAACCCTCGCGGCGGTCGCGAGATCTTTTTGCTCAAGCCCCAATTCTTCCAGACGTCGTTTAATCACTAAGCAAACGTCCACCATGGCCTCCAGCAGGATTAACTGCATTACTTAAGTACAAAAATAATCGCAGATTGTACTTGACAATGCAAGTTAATTCACCTAGATTAGTTAACTGACTGAGGGACTTGTTCAGAGCCTTAACCATAGGGGTTAATCTGAATCGCTCCTTTGGCATCGAGAACCAAGGAGAGTGTCATGTTTGCACGCAGAGTCTATATGCATCTGAAGCCCAATAGCGTTGCGGAATTTACCCAGAGGCTGGAGAAGGATGTCCTGCCTCTCCTTCGAAAACAGAAAGGATTCCAAGACGAGATCACGTTCGTTGGCCAAGGCGGCCGCGAAGCCTTCGCAATTAGTCTGTGGGACAAAGCGGAAAATGCCGAGACTTACAACCGCGGAACGTACCCAGAAGTGAGCAAGATTCTCGCCACAGTAGTTGAGGGAGCCCCTCAGGTTGAAACCTACGACGTCGCTAACTCGACGTTCCACAAGATCGCCGCTGCTGCCGCGGCCTGAAGCCACCACGCCTTTCGTGTGGATGGGGCGGGCTAAGTTCCGCCCCTTAAGTTGTGCGGCAAAAAGCGCTGAAGCACTCGAGATCTTAAAAGGAGAAACGTATGTATTTTTTATCGTGGATCATCGTTGGGTTGGTTGCCGGCTGGTCGGCCGGAAAGATTCTCAAGGGTAGGGGATACGGTCCGTTGATGGACATTGCCATGGGTATCTGCGGAGCCGTCGCAGGTGGATTGCTGGTGCGCTCCGTGGGTCTTGGCGCCTATCGGAGTGCCAGCTTTACGACTCTCGTTGCCATAATTGGCGCGGTTCTGCTGACCCTGCTAGCGGGCTTCGTGAACGGCAGAAGGGTTTACGTCCGTCAGCTCTGAGCATCCAGGCACAACGAACGCCCGGGATCTTGGCCCAATCGCATGTAAGGATGCCAGCCGAAGCTATCAAGCTGTTATGAGTTCTGTCGCGAGCCATGGCTATTGTCAATTGATGCGTGCGTTTTCAAGCCCGAGGAAGCTCGAATGTCAGACAACAACACCGCTGAAACCATCCTCATCAGGGAGAGCACGCTCTTGCCAGCAGGCTTGGCAGTCGTGAGTGAAGTTTTCTTGCCGCAGTGGAGAGTCGTCAAGAATCTTGATCACTCTACACTGGCTCGAAACATCGAGGGTGCGAATTGGACCTTCCTCTGCGTGGGTCGTGAAATCAGAACGACGGTCTTCGGTATTGACGACAAAAAAATGATCCTCAGGGCAATCAAGGAAATCTTGGCGAGACTCAAGTCGGAGAAATTCAATTCCTTGGAAATCACCCGAGTGGCCTCGGTGGCCTCGAAGCGTTTCTCGGACGTTCGCTATATAACTGTTTCCGGCCAATCGAGGCTCATCCAAAAAGCCCTTGCCTAGTCCATGGTAAGGATTTTGTCTCGAGAATGCTTGCTGCTGGGCGGGAATCCGGCTGGGGCAGGGGCGGGGAACAGGGATCACGCAGACGCGGCCATAAAAGTGTCTACGGCTCTGATTGCGAGTTCTTAAGAATTCGTGGGAGATACAAAAATGAAAACGCTACACAGCTCGATTCTTTGTCTTGTTGTCCTGCTCCTTACGGCGCCATTGCTTCGTGCGCAGGATTTTTCCAAGTATCGGCACTTTACCCTTGGAATGAACTTGGCTAGATTGCTGGAACGTACCGACCAAAAGATGGCCGATGTAAAGACGATTCATGGTCGTCCAGCACTAATTCAGGAGCTGACTTGGTGGCCGCCAAGCGCCCCGGCGACATCCCTTCGACCGGAGGGTGTCGAACAGATTCTCTTCTCCTTCTACAATGGCGAGCTCTACAAAATTTCCGTGACCTATGATCCACCTTCCACGGAAGGACTCACTGAGCAGGACATGGTGAAGTCGATCTCGGCGAAATACGGTCGGGCCACAATTGTGGCGCCGGAAATCAATTCGGCGGCAAACGATCGATATGGCTCGAAGCAAACGCCCGTTGCGTCTTGGGAGGATGAGCAACATGCCGTCAACCTTGTCCGTTTTTCTTTCAGCGACGCCTTAGGGCTGGTCGTTTTTTCAAAGCGAGTCAACACACAAGCCGAACTCGCTATCGGGGAGGCGGTGAAACTCGACGAGCAAGAGGGCCCAAAACGGGAAGCTGATCGCCAGAAAAAACAAAAGGACGACCTAGAAGCGGCGCGGCAGAAGAACCAGAAAAGTTTTCGGCCCTAGTATCGGCCTGGGGTTAAAGAGAGTTACTTGTTCGAGTTTTGGAACGGATTAAATGGAGGTCAACGAAAATGACTGTGAATATCACTCCTCTGCATGACCGCGTTCTCGTACGCAGGCTGGAAGGGAAAGAAACCGCGAAGGGCGGCATCATCATCCCGGACACGGCGAAAGAAAAGCCGCAGGAGGGCGAAGTGATGGCCGCCGGGGCTGGCAAGTTTGAAAAAGGCAACAGAGTGCCTCTCGATGTGAAAGTCGGCGACCGGATCCTATTCGGCAACTACACCGGTAACGACATCACGATCGATGATCAGGAATATCTGATCCTCCGCGAAGAGGAAATCCTGGCGAAGGTAAGCGGAATGGCCAAAGCAGCATCGGGCAAGAAGTAGGTTTGAGATTTCGAAGATCGTGAACGGCAGTAAGCGTCAATCACCCAGGAGGGTGAAGCAAAATGGCAAAACAAATTGTTTCAGGTGAGAATTCGCGTCAGTCGATTCTGCGTGGCGTCAATATTCTAGCGGATGCGGTAAAGATCACGCTGGGCCCGAAGGGGCGTAATGCAGTGATCGAGAAGAAATTCGGTGCGCCCGTCATTACCAAAGACGGTGTGACCGTAGCCAAAGAGATTGAGCTCCAGGACCCTCTTGAGAACATGGGTGCGCAGATGGTGCGAGAGGTCGCGTCCAAAACCTCGGATGTCGCCGGCGATGGCACCACCACCGCGACTCTGTTGGCCCAGGCCATTTTCCGGGAGGGTGTGCGCACTGTCGCGGCGGGTGCAAGTCCCATGGCGCTTAAGCGCGGTACCGATAAGGCCGTGGAAGTCGCCGTGGCCGAGATCAAGCGGCTATCCCGCGAAGTGAAAGGCGACATGATCGCGCAAGTAGGAACGATCAGCGCCAACACCGACAAGCAAGTGGGCAGCATCATTGCCGAAGCTATGAAAAAGGTCGGTAAGGACGGTGTAATTACTGTCGAGGAATCGAAGACCATGGAGACCGCGCTCGAGGTGGTCGAAGGAATGCAGTTTGATCGCGGATACCTGTCGTCATACTTCGTCACCGACCCAGCACGCATGGAGTGCGTGCTGGAGGACGCCCTTATTCTGAATCACGAGAAGAAAATTAGCTCAATGAATGACCTGCTGCCGCTGCTCGAACAGACGGCTAAGGCAGGAAAACCGTTGTTGATCATTGCCGAGGAAGCCGAAGGCGAGGCCCTTGCAACCCTGGTAGTGAATAAGCTCCGAGGAACGCTGCAGTGCGCTGCGGTGAAAGCTCCCGGCTTTGGAGATCGCCGCAAGGGTATGCTCGAAGATATCGCTGTACTTACCGGCGGCAAGGCGATCACCGAAGACCTCGGCTTGAAGCTTGAGAACCTGACCTTGGAGGATCTCGGTAGCGCCAAAAAGGTGATCATTGATAAAGACAACACCACAATCATCGGCGGCGCTGGTCGACCCAGCGCGATCCAAGCTCGCATCAAGCAGCTTCGCATGCAGATCGACGAGGCCACATCGGACTACGACAAGGAAAAGTTACAGGAGCGGCTCGCAAAACTCGTCGGAGGTGTGGCTGTAATCAAGGTAGGCGCGGCCACCGAGATGGAATTGAAGGAGAAAAAGGCTCGCGTCGAGGATGCCATGCACGCGACACGCGCAGCCGTCGAGGAAGGCATAGTGCCTGGGGGCGGAACGGCTTATCTGCGCTGCATCCCAGTCTTGGAAAAACTCAAACTGCACGATGATGAGGCCACAGGCGTGAATATCGTGAGGCGTGCACTCGAAGAACCCATGCGTCAGATTGCACAGAACGCCGGGCACGAGGGCGCTCTGATCGTCGGACGGGTACGCGAGTCGAAGGACGAGAACTTCGGCTTCAATGCGGAGACCGGTGAATTTGAGGACCTGATCAAAGCTGGTGTGATCGATCCGGCGAAAGTCACTCGCTTGGCATTGCAGAACGCTGCCTCCGTCGTGTCGCTGATGCTCACCACCGAAGTTCTGATCGCCGAGTTCAGTGGAGAAGAGAAGGTGGCTGCAGCTGCTGCAGGCCATGGCGGAGGTATGGGAGGATCGTACTAAACGGCGGTCTATTTGTGCCGCGGCTGGGGTTCGAAGAATCCGATGTGGAGGTTAATCTCATGCGTGTCTTTTGGGAGCAGGTGGGAGCGTTGGGCCCAGTTTATCGTCTGGTTGGCCAAGGCTTCAGTGATCGTGACATCGCAACGAAGCTGGATCTTACGGAACTCAGAGTCCAGTCTTGCATAGCGTGGATCTTGCATTTCTTGGGATTCACTGACCGGAACGAACTAATCCGCTATGCTGCAACTCCGACAATAATGTGAAGCGGCAGCGACGGAACATCTTCAGCCTCGAATGCCATGAGTCTCATGGTTCAGGAGAAATTCTTATGATTGTCACTTCAGTGGATATTTTGGGCAGGCACCTGAAGCCGCTTTGCTCCCGGGACAATCGCGTAATGAAGTACGAATCGGGTGGCTCTAAGGCAAATACCGGGGACCGAGCCTCATACCATTGCGGCGTCGAAGGTTGCAGTGTTCGATATAGTTCAACCGACGGATATTACATGCTCATTGGAATGCCTGACCACGCGAACCCCGTTGCGGAGCCTGGCGTAAACACTGCTAGGTGCCCTATACATGGCCGCTGGTTGTATCGCCGATTGAATGTCGACGCAGGACCAGGTGTTGGTTGGAGTTGCGGTGTCGAAGGCTGCGACTATGGTCACAATGCGAACACAAAGGGCGATTGGGTCAGGTCCTAAAGGATTCATTCACAAGATAAACAAGGAGGTTTTGTCATGTTTGAACGCAGAGCACCATCGGGAGACGAGATCGCTCGCCGAGCTCATGAGCTGTACCTTCAACGCGGCGGCGAACACGGAAAAGACGTAGAAGACTGGGTTAGAGCCGAAAAAGAGCTCAGAGAAGGACCTGTCGCGGAACCAGCAAAAACGAGGCCCGCCCAAAGCGTTCGTAATGCGTCCAATTGACGCTCCGCCGGTGTGTCTAAATATCACAGTACGCGAAAGCGCGACGCCAATGGGAGACACAATTAAAACGGAAACCACTTTGGTCGAGGAAGGCGTTCCAGTGCTGGAATCTGTGCGCTTCGAAAACGAGCCCTGGACCTCTTTCTACTTAACGGGCGAAATTGTTCGAGAATTTCGGAAGGGACCGGAAGGCACAGCACGGACTGAACGGAATGCTCCCGAACGGCTGGAAGATCACAGCTTCGACCAAGAAGCTTCGTCGCGAATGGATAACGAAGGGTGCCCCAACGAACCCGGACATCTGCTGTAGGAATCATTCATTGAGGCCCTTCTGGGATACCGCCGCCCGTTTTAAGGAAGGCTCACGCCCACAAGCTAAAGGCATTTCGGATAGTGGGTTTTTGACTTAGGTTTTGTTGTCGAGTGGAGGCGAAGAATGGATTATCAACGACAAGTCATTCGGTTTTTGGAAAAGGAAATTAAGACTTACGCGGCGCTAGCTCTATTCTTCACAAAGAAAGACGTCAAAGAACATGTCCGGGCGGGGGACAAACAAGTCCCTGTAGGCCCATCGTTCTATAAACAGAGAATGAAAGAGGCCAAGAAGCTTGTGGATGAACTGAGAAAATTGACTGACGCAACGCCGCTGAGCCAAGTTCGCTAGATCTATCGAGTCGCTGCGGCAGCAATACCCTGAGTGCATACGACTCGCTGCACTCAGGCTTTGAGCCTTCCCGACGGGTCGGCAGCGAAATTCCGCATTACTAAGTGTTTGCCTCCTACCGCTCCAGCCACCCATGCACGACATCAAAACGCGTCGATTCTCAGAGTCCACAACACTTCGTCACCCTGAAGGCGTGCAGTCGACGGTTTCGGTCCAACTTCGGTCCAATTCACGAGGATGATTGCGCGACCTTTTCGGCTGTAAGCGACACCAGATGCAGCACTTATTTGATTTTTACTGCCTTCTTAACAGCCGAATGCTCTACCGTTGAGCTACCGGGGAACCGCAAAGCGCAGGAGATTAATTTTAATACAGCAGGGCTGCGAATCCAAAATGGAGAACCGTTTGGCAGCCAAGCCTTGTCAGCTTGCA
>Ga0209062_1001035_pt1 | contig 58221 bp, 47 predicted proteins | sample Coa_R2_2_FD_187158 | JGI IMG/M metagenome (GOLD analysis project Ga0209062, IMG submission 187158) | Surface soil microbial communities from Centralia Pennsylvania, which are recovering from an underground coalmine fire - Coalmine... | ecosystem: Environmental > Terrestrial > Soil > Unclassified... | reverse complement strand
AAGTCGGGGAACGAGTTGGATCTCCGGCTCTGCCGCAGATAGCAACCCCAGGCGAATACGACCGATCCTTTCACGCGAAGCGGCCGGCGTCTGGGGCATTAGGAGGACCGATGGAGGCGTACGTAAGGCGACGGCCGGAGGTGTCGAAGGCGGCGATGCGGCGGACGACAACAGCGGGCCCGACACGACTCGAACGCGTGGGAGGGTCGCGGGAAGCGATGGGCGGTCTGGCGGAACTTTAGGAACATCAGGGCTGATATCGGTCATCAGCCATCGGATATGTTTTGGCTTCACCCTGTGATCGCCGGTTTCAGCCGCTCTTCGCACCAATCACGGAACGTGGTCAGCGTGCGCGCGGCGACACCAAGCGCGGCGGCACCATCCATTCCTTCGTTCTTCGCCTTGAACATATCGACATAGCCTTGCGCGAACGATTCGCTCGCGCCGCGCCGGAGAAACTGCTGCTTCACCTGCTCGAACGAGATCTGCTGATAGCGGATTCCGCGGCCGAGCACGTCAGACAGAATCGCGGCCATGTCGTTGTGGGAGAGATCCTCCGGACCAATCACGGGGACTTCCTCTTGGCCGGACCAACTGCCCTCGACCAGCAAACGGACTGCCAGCGCGCCCAGATCGCTGACAGCCGTTACGGGCAGCTTGAGATCCGGATCGATCGGACCGGAGAATACGCCGGTTTCCCCGATCGGCCCCGCCTGGCGAAGCATATTGTCCATGAAAGACGGCATGGCGAGGCCCCGGAAATCCGCTCCCGTGCTCATCAGAAGATCGTCCATGCGAATCGACGCCGTAACGAGGCCGGATGTTTCCTGCCAGCGCGTAGCCCGTCCCAGCGCCGTCACGCCGACCACGCGCTTCACGGTGTTTCGGCGGATCGCATCGACAGCCGGCCGTGCGAACTCAACGTAAATTTGCTCTATCGTCTTGCTCGGCGCGGTGGGTGCCACCCAAAACAGGCCGTCCGCGCCAACGAGCGCGGCATTAATCACGCTGGCTTCGCCATGCGAACCTTCGACGATTTCGGCGATGCCTCGAACGTCATCGGAGAGTTTCGAGGCATCGCGGACGATGACCCGGACCGGTACCTGAGCCGCAATCAATCCTTTGACGACATGCCGGCCGATCTGGCCGGTGGGCGTGGTTACGACGATCATGGGGTCATTCCTTAATTCTTTAGAGGCGATGCGATACCGCGCGACTCGTTCACCTCGGTTGGTAGACGATGCGTCGCCCTTCATCCCTCCAGGTCTCGGTCACCTGAGCGAGGGGCACGGTCCGATAATCCAAGGCCAGCCCGGCTTCCGCGGCGGCGCCGAAGACGCCAGCTATGGCGGCGATGAAGCGGGGAAGCCCGACACTTCCAAAACCGCTGCCTTTCATTTCGATTGAGGACGAGCGAAGCACCGCCGCAGGTATCGCGATTTCCGCGCCGCTGGCGGCGCCGATCTGCACAAACCGGATCGGGACGCCCTCTGGTCCTGCTTTCGCGCCTGCGACGAGGATCAATCGCGCCGAGGTTCCCCAGAGATAATCGAGCACGATATCGATGCCGTCAGCGAAATGCTCCCGGAGATCGGCTTCGAGCGCAGCCTCCTCTTGGCGGAGAGAGATGACAGCATCTGCACGCAGATTGCGAAGCGCGGTCTCATTGCGGCCCGTTGCGATGACCCGCGCGGCGCCGAGATGCCGGGCGATCCGGACCGCCAACATGCCGGCAACCCCTGTCGCGCCGTTGATCAGCACAGTCTCGCCGGCTTTCAAGCCAGCCCGCTCGGTCAGCGCCGCCCAGGATGACATACCAGGATTGGCGATCGCGGCGGCGCTCGCGTCGTCGAGATCATCCGGCAGAGGGAGCCAGTGTCCGTTGGAAACGACCGTGCGTTCCGCCATGGCACCATGTGGCGCGCGCGGCAGGGCGAAGTAGACCCGGCGCCCATCATCAAGATGCCCCACGCCATCCACGCCCACGACGAAGGGGAACTGGGCCGTCACGCTGTAATGCCTGCCGGCGGCGCGTCCCTTGGCAAGTTGGCTCAGCGCGGAAGCCGTGACGTGGATGCGGACCTCATCGGGACCCGGCACCGGTTCGGGGAAATCGCCAGCGATTGGCAGACTGTTCGGCTGTGCGACGATGGCTGCCTTCATTAACGACCCCTTCCGGTACCGAGAACTCCGTGTATAATACACGATATATGAGTCTTGGCCGGAGAGTCAATGTCCGTGCATCATACACCGAGTAGTGAGATACTGAGGACGCTCCACGAAGCCCTCCTGGAAGTGGTTGCCTTCATCAATCGGCCCGATCAGGATCAGGTGTTGATCGCCGAAGCCGGGGTTCGGCTTGATCGGGCGCTGTTTCCACTATTGGTGCTGACGGAAAGGCTAGGGCCGATCGGGGTGGTCGAGCTTGCCAGTCGCGTAGGTCGTGATCACAGCACCGTCAGCCGGCAGGTTGCCAAGCTTGTGCAAATTGGCCTGATCGAGCGACACCCCAACAAGGCTGATCGTCGGCAGCGAGAACTTTGCGCAACAGAGGCGGGCCACGCGATGGCGCGGCAGATCGATGAGGCGCGAGAGCGGCTGGCGCGTCGCGCGTTATCCGGCTGGACCGAGCGGGAGGTGACCAATCTTGCCCAGTCGCTTCGCCGTTTCGCGAACGATTTGGCCAAGCCCAAGGTGGCCTGATCAGTTGCAGAGTTCTGGCGACCAGAGCCCTCCGCTCTTTAGGCAACAGCCGGGATCACATCACAGCCGCTGGTGGAGCCTAACTAGCCGCGAAATTCGGAATCCGCTGGCACCTGCCCGAAGACCTGCAGGCGATCCACAAGCAGCTCGGCGCCGACCTCGTCGCCTTCAATGGCGAGGATAGTTGGACGCTGCCGATGCCGGCGCGATACGTGATCGGGCAGGACGGTGTCATCGCCTATGCGGAAATCAATCCGGACTATACGCGCCGGCCGGAGCCTTCGGACGTGTTGCCCGTCCTCGATCAACTGAAGCGTTCCAGCGCGGCTTGACCCGGCATTCTCATTCTTGAGCCTAAGTCGGGGAACGAGTTGGATCTCCGGCTCTGCCGCAGATAGCAACCCCAGGCGAATACGACCGATCCTTTCACGCGAAGCGGCCGGCGTCTGGGGCATCAGGAGGACCGATGGAGGCGTACGTAAGGCGACGGCCGGAGGTGTCGAAGGCGGCGATGCGGCGGACGACAACTATCTCGATCCCGACGCGATCGCCCAGAGCTACATGCACGTCGTCAACCAACACCGCAGCGCGTGGACTTGGGAAATCGAGTTGAGGTCTTGGGTCGAGAAGTTCTGGACCCTCGTACCGAAGTGGCGCACCCGACACGATTCGAACGTGTGACCTTTGCCTTCGGAGGGCAACGCTCTATCCAGCTGAGCTACGGGTGCTTGAGTGCGAAGCTTTAGCCGATTGGCCGGGCATCGGCAATGCCTTCGCGGGCCTCGGAACGCGCCCTGCCGCCGACCGGGCCATCTCCGGCGGCGTCATCGAGGCCCGCGTCGGCTCGAACTCATCTCGGCACAATCGCGACCAACTCACGGCATAAGCGACGCCCCCCCGGGGTTAGGGTGAATGCCCAAAGTGCAACCATGGATCGTCCAATGCGAGAGCCGACCTGTCCCCTGCCCAACCGGGCCTATAATCTGAAACTCCTGCATGAAGAGGGGCGTCCCGGCCCCGACAGCCATGGCTGGTGTTTTGGGCTGCCGCCCGGCATTTCGCCGCAGCAATGGCCGCTTGATCCCCAAACCGGCTATCCGCTGGTTCACGCCTTCACCCTCCGGCTGCCGGAGGACTACCGCTGCCATGGTCCTGATATCACGGGCGTCAGCCTGTTTGCCTTCTGTGCCGAGCACTCCGATGGCGGCACCTCGCCCGACGAGGCGATCCTCAAAGCGATGACCGGAGAGAGCCCGCCGCAGGATGCGCGCTATCGTCCATTCTGGGATGCCGCGCAGGCCGCCCATCCGCGGCTTCATCGCATGGAAGATATTTTGGGGGACAGCTTTGCGGCTATCCTGCTCACCGAAGCCGAGCTAAACGGACCGCTCTGCGCCGTGCCGGAGACAGCCGCCGCTCAAAGCTTGAGCTCCCACGACAGGCCAAGCTGGCTTGAGCGCGGCAGCGGGCGCACTTTCTTCGATGGCCATGTCGGCACCTCCAGCGTCAAGGAGAACCACTGGGTCTACAAGAGCCTCGGTGGCATCCCCGAAGCGAGGCTCGATTGGAGCCGCGCGCTGCGCTGGACTCCGCGTGCGGCCGACCCCAACGCAGGACGGGCGCCGCAGGATTCCTTCGCGGCGGACAAGACATCGAGCTATCAACAGCCGCATTACTACGAGGGCGGCGTCGTCAAGGCCGAGAATTATCGCAAGCACGCCTGGACCGCAGATCATGCACGGGACCATATCGGCGGCACCATGCAGCCGGTGCAGGCAACCCCGCGCTTTTCCCCGTTCTATGTCGAGTTCGAGGAATATCTCGGTGGATACAATTTCGGCGGCGGCAACTGTCAGTTCGATTTTCTGAACATGCAGCTTGATTGGGCGTGCGGGTGAACGCGCGCTGGCCCTAAGCCGGCACGATCACCTTGCCGATCGGCCACAGCGCGATGCCCGCGAGCTTCAGGTGCGCCCAGGCGAAGGGGATGCCGATGATGGTGACGGCAAGCAGCACGGCCGTGATGAGGTGACCGAGCGCCAGCCACCAGCCGGCGAGCACGAACCAGATGATGTTGCCGATCACCCCAAGCGGGCCGGTGCCGATGTCGGTCATCCCGGTGAGCTCGTCGCGCCGCACCGCCTTCGAGCCGAACGGCAGCAGCGTGTAGATGGCGATGTTGAAGGCGGCCCGGGCCCAGGGCAGGCCGATGATGGTGACGGCCATGATGACGGCCGCCACCAGCCAGCCGAACGCCATCCAGGCGCCGCCGATGAGGATCCAGAGCAGGTTAAGCAGGAGCGAAACAGGAGCCATAGGAGTCTTTCCGGGATTGCCCGCGTGCACGGATGCCGGCTCGTATATAGGCTCGAAACCTGTCGATGCGAAGATGGCTGCGGGAGCGTCCTTTACCGCCGCCGGGCACCGGAGCGCGTCGGCGCGACCGGTTTGCGGCGGTCGAGCTCGGCGAAATCGGCCAGCATGGTGTCGACGCAGGTGACTCGGTTGCGGCCGAGGCGTTTGGCCGCATAGAGCGCCTGGTCGGCCTGGCTGAGCAGCTGGTCGGCGCCGCCGATCTCGTCGCCCGACATCAGCGCCAGGCCGACGCTGATCGTGACATGGGGCCCGGCTCCGGCCGCGCCATGGGCCATGCGCATCTCCAGCACGCCGGTCCGGATTCGCTCCGCAACCTCGAGCGCACCGTCGCGATCGGTCTCCGTCAGCACGATTGCGAATTCCTCGCCGCCGTAGCGCGCGGCAAGGTCGGTCGGCCGGAACGCCTTCTCGCCGATGACGTTGGCGACGGCGCGCAGGCATTCGTCGCCGCGCTGGTGGCCATGGCGGTCGTTGAACAGCTTGAAATGATCGACATCGGCGAACAACAGCGCCAGCGGTTTTCGCGTCTGCTGCGCCCGCAGCCATTCGGTCTGTAGCGCCTGGTCGAACGATCGGCGGTTGAACAGCCCGGTCAGGCCATCCTTGGCGGCGAGCGTCTTCAAGGCCGTTTCCGAGCGCTTGTGCACGGTGACGTCGCGCAAGGTCTCCACCACCGCGATCAGGCGGCCGGCATCGTCGAGCACCGGCCCCGCGTCGATTGCGAGAAACAGATGATTGCCAAGTCGCGGCATCACGCACCAGTTCGCGGCGCTGTAGCCGCCCATGGTATTGTTGCCGATGGAGAACTCGGAATAAAGCTTTGCGAGCCTGTCGGGACGGTTCAGCGCGACCAGGTCGGCCAGGCAATAGCGGCGCTCCTGATAGAAGGCCGTCCAGTGTCGCCTGGTGCCGAGTACTTCGGAGGCGGCGACGCCCGTCAGCCGCTCGCAGGCGCGGTTCCACACCATCACGCGCCGCATCGGATCGATCACGAAGGTCGGCACCACCAAATGCTGCAACAGGCGCACGGCATAGTCGTGCGCGACGTCAGTCCTGCTTGCACGCGACATTCTCTCGGCTCCCTCCAGCGCGAGCCGCCTTTCGTTCGGCCCCGGCGGCATCGTGTCCTTGCGCAGCGGCCTCGACCCGATCGGGCGGCCGTCCAAATTTTCCCTCAGGCCACCGCCGTCGCGTCGCACGCGGCCGACCTGAACAAATGCTTCACTTCGGCGCCGGGCTTCGGCGCGCTGAACAGATAGCCCTGCATCTCGGTGCAGCCGAGCTTGCGCAGCAACTCGCGTTGGCCCGAGGTCTCGACGCCCTCCGCGACCGTCGTCATGTGCAGGGCAGCGGCGATGTTCACGACCGCCTGCACGATCGAGGAGGAGCCGTCCGCCTCCGAAATATCGCTGACAAAGCAGCGGTCGATCTTGATCTTGTCGAACGGAAAACGCTTCAGGTAGCTGAGCGAGGAGAAGCCCGTGCCGAAATCGTCGAGCGCAATGCGCACGCCGATGGCGCGCAGCTGATGCAGGATCGCGAGCGCCGCCTCGTCGTCGCGGATCAGCACGGCCTCGGTGATCTCGAGCTCGAGCCGGCTGGGATTGAGACCGGACGCGGCCAGCGCGCCTGCGATCCTGAGCGCCAGCGTCTGGCACTTGAGCTGGACCGGCGAGACGTTGACGGCCAGGTGAATATGATCGGGCCAGCTCGCCGCTTCATGGCAGGCCGTGCGCAGCACCCAGTCGCCGAGCTCGGTGATCAGTCCGGTATCCTCGGCGACCGGAATGAACTCGGCCGGCGAGATCATGCCGCGCTCGGGATGGCGGAAGCGCAACAGCGCCTCGCAGGCGGAGACCTCGCCCGAGCGCAGGTTGACCAGCGGCTGGTAGTGCAGCTCGAAGCCGCCGTCGGCCATCGCCTGGCGCAGATCCTGCTCCATGACCAGCCGCGCCTTGGCGCTCGCATCCATCGACGGCTCGAAGAAACGGTGGGTGCGGCGGCCGCCGGCCTTGGCGGCGTACATCGCCAGGTCGGCATTCTTGATCAGCTGGTCGAGCTCGGTGCCGTCCTGCGGCGCGAGCGCAATGCCGATCGAGGCGTCGGTCGAGAGCTGGTGGCCGAGACACTGATAGGGTCTGCGGATGGTCTCATGCAGGCGCGTGACGAAGTCGACGACCTCGGCCGTCGAGGTGACGGCGGTCTGGATCACCGCAAACTCGTCGCCGCCGAGCCGGGCGATCAGATCGTTGGGCTTGATGCAGGCGCGGATGCGGCTGGCCACCGTCTTGAGCAGCTCGTCGCCGACATGGTGGCCGAGCGAATCGTTGATGCCCTTGAACTCGTCGATATCGATATAGAGCAGGGCGAACTGCCCGCCATCCCTGGCGCGGCCGAGCTCGCGCTCGATCTGTTCGCGGAACAGCACGCGGTTGGGCAGGTCGGTGAGCGCGTCGTAATGGGCGAGGTGGGCGATCTTCTCGTTCGCCTCGCGCCGCTCGGTGACGTCGTCGACCACATTGATGATGTAGCGCGGCTCGCCGGCCGCATCGCGCACGTTGATGCGCCTGCAGGTGATGTAGCGCGGCCCCATCATCTTGGTGTCGACGAGATGCTCGTCGTGGAAGCTGCCGTCGCCGCAGGCCAGCGCCTTGTCGTCATCGCTCGTGATCGACGCGGCCGTGTCCTCGTTGAAGATGCCGAAGGCGGTCTTGCCGATGATGTCCTCGCGCACCATGTCGAACTGGTACTCGGCGACGCTGTTGACCAGGAGATACTGCCGCGTCCCCGCGTCCTTCACGGTGATCTGCGACGGGATATGGTCGATGATCTGGCGCAGGAACGTGTAGTTGCGATCGAGCTCCTGCTCGAGCCTGCGGCGCTCGGTGATGTCCTCGATGGTCGCGACCCAGCCGCCCTGCGCCAGCGGCTTGTTGACGATCTCGAAGGCGCGGCCGTCGCCAATCTCCATGATATGGATATTGACCTTGCCGGCCGCGACGTCGCGCATGATCGGGTCGCAGAAGGCGCGGACGTCGCCGTCGAAGGTGCCGGTGTCCTTGCGGTGCTGGATCAGGTCGTAATAATGCAGTCCCGGCTTCACCACGTCGCGCGACAGTCTGTACATGTCTATGTAGCGCTGGTTGAAGGTGACGATGCGCGCCGACGCATCGTACATCAGAAGCCCCTGCGTCATGTTGTTCAGCGCGGTATCGAGCCGCAGCCGCTCCGCCTCCAGCTTCTCCTGCGCCTCGCGGTTCTGCGCGTTGATCTGGCGCACGATCAGCAGGAGGATGCCGGCGATCACGATGGCGGCGAGCGCGGCGACGAGCACCAGGAAGCGGGTCTGCTCGCGCCAGTCCGCAAGCGCGGAGGCGGTGGTCGTGGTCGCGATGACGACGATGGGGAAATGGCCGAGCGGCGCGCCGGATGCGAGGCGGTCCTGGCCGTCGATCGGGCTTTGGATCCGCAGCGTCTGTTCGCCGCCGCGCGTCACGATCCGCTGCAGCAGCGGTGTGTGCGTCAGCTTCTTTCCGATCAGCGCGTCGACATGGGGAAAGCGCGCCAGCATCGTTCCGTCGGTGTGGAACATGGCGATCGCCGCCCCGTCGCCGAGCGCGAGCGAAGCGAAGAACAGCTCGTAATTGATGGGATCGATACGCCGCGACATCACGCCGAGCAAGGTGCCGTCGGGCGCATTCAGCCGGTGGGCGATGATGGTGGTCCAGCTGCCGTCGAGATAGCTTCGCACGACCTCGACCGCGATCGGATCGGCATGCGGATTGGATGTGAATTCCTTGTAATAGGGCCGCTCGGCAATCGTGATATTGGTGATCGGGTCCGGCCGCGACCAGTTCAAGAGCCGGCCGTCGGCGTCGAAGATGGCGACGTCGCCGATATAGGAGAGCGCCGAGACCTTGGAGCGCAGCATCAGATGCGCTTCCGCCGTCGACATCTGCTTCCTGAAGGCTTCCGGGGTCGATGCGCCGGACATCTGCATCTGCGCGATCAGCTCGGAGGCGACCGTCTCGGAATCCTCGAACTGCCGATCGAAATGGCGCGTCAGCAGCTTCACGGTGTTCTGCAGCTCGCGCTCGGCATTGTGGATGGCGCGCTCGCGGAATTCGTCGACCATCATCATGGTGCCGGCGAAGATGGCGATCACCAGCAGCGCGCCACACAGCGTCAGCCACGCCACCGGTCCGCGGGGAACGCGCAACAGCTGCTCAAGCCGGCGCGCGAAGCTGCCGGTCGTCGCGCTCCAGCCGTTGGACATCACACCGCGCATTCCCGCCACTCCGAGACGGAATGCATACGATGCGGAAATGGCATAAGCCGTTAGCAAATCCGGTTACTGAAGCGTTAATCGCTCAAAATCTACGCATATGGCGTGTGCTGCGGCAGCGCCGACCGACGGTGGCGGCGCACGACAGACCAAGCATCCAAAAGAATCGCGATCCCTGGTAGGGACTAGTTAACGCGTCCGGGTCAGCGCCTTCGCCGCATCCCGCTTCGCCCAGGCGCGTGCTCTCGTCCTCGCTGCCGCGTCATTTTGCCGCCTGCGGCTTGCCGCGCAGCCGACCGACGACCCCGGTCGGAAAGAAATAGACGCTGGCGACGAACAGCACCCCGAGCCACAACAGCCAGCGATCCGGATGCAGCGGCCCCGGCAGCAGCGGCAGGCCGGCATCGGCGGCGGCGCGGGACGCCGTGCCCATCAGGGTCTGCAGATAATTCTGCGCCAGGATGAAGATCGTGGCGCCGATGACGGCGCCATACATCGTGCCCATGCCGCCGATCACCACCATCAGCAGAATGTCGAGCATGATGGAGAAGCTCAGCGACGTGTCGGGGCCCGCATAGCGCAGCCACAGCGCGTTCAACACGCCGGCGGAAGCCGCGACCACGGCCGCGATGCAATTGGCGTAGGTCAGATGAAACACGGTGCGGTAGCCGAGCGCCTCGGCGCGGAAACGGTTTTCCCTGATGGCCTGCAGCACGCGGCCGAACGGCGAGTTGACCACCCGCAGCAGCAGGAGGATCATCGCGGCCGATGCTGCGAGCACGAGATAATAGGTCAGGATTCGCCCATTGATCTCGACGCCCAACGTGGCCTTGGAGATCAGCACCGTGCCGGGCCGCAGCAGCTCGGGCAATTGAAAGCTGCGGCCATCCTCGCCGCCGGTGAGCCAGGACATTTGTGATGCCAGCACCTGGAAGGCGGAGGCGACGGCGAGGGTGATCATGGCAAAGAAGATCGCCGCGACCCGCAGCGAGAACAGCCCGATGGCGAGCGCGAGCAGGATCGCCAGCGGCAGGCCGATGACGATGCCGGCTGCGACCGCAAGCCAGCTCGGGCCGAGCGAATAGAGCGCGATCGCGACCGCATAGGAGCCGATGCCGTAGAACATGGTGTGGGCGAACGAGACCGTGCCGGTATAGCCGAGCAGCAGGTCGTAGGAGGCAACCAGCGCCGCGAAGATGCAGATTTTCGCGGCGACGTTCAGCGCCTTGGCGCCTGGAAACAGCCAGGGCGTCGCGACGAGCGCCAGCACGATCAGGATGAGCAGGATGGTCAGCGCCCGGCTGCGCGGCGGATCGCCGGATAGGATCATCATCGGCTGGTCACCGCATGAAGCCCGCGCGGCCGCCACATCAGGATCGCGACCATCAGCAGGATGTTGGATACGAGCGCAAGCTTCGGCACCAGGAAGCCGCCGTAATTGGCGACCATGGCGACCAGCAGTGCGCCGATGAAGCAGCCGCCGATCGACCCCAGGCCACCGATGATGACGACGATGAAGACGAGCACGGTGAGATCGTCGCCCATGGAGGCGTGCACCTGCTCGCGGTACAGCGCCCACATCACCCCGCCGAGCCCGGCCAGCGCCGAGCCGGTCATGAACACGCCGAGGAACAGCCTGCGGATATGGTAGCCCAGCGCCTCCACCATCTCGCCGTTCTCGACGCCGGCGCGGATCAAAAGCCCGAGCTTGGTGCGGTTCAGCACCAGCTGAATGGCAACAAAGACGATCAGCCCGACCAGCATCGCCAGCAGGCGATATTTCGCGATCGCCACGTCGCCGATGATGAACGAGCCGCGCAGGGAGGCCGGCAGCGGCAGCGGGATGATCTGCGGCCCCCACAGCGCATAGAGCGTCTGCTCGGCCACGATCAACCCGCCGGTGGTCATCAGGATCTGCTTCAGATGCTGGCCATAGACCGGGAGGATCAGCACGCGCTCGACCACGAGCCCGAGCGCGCCGGTCACCGCCATGGCCAGCAGGATGGCCGGCAGCACCGCGGCGAGATTGCTCAATAGCGAATCCGCCTGCATCCATCCGGCCAGCGGCACGAGCACCAGCGTCGCGACATAGGCGCCGACCGCGATGAAGGCGCCATGGCCGAAATTGAGCACGTCCATCAGGCCGAACACCAGCGTGAGCCCGCTCGCCATGATGAAGATCATCATGCCCATGGCGAGGCTCGCCACCGTCAGCGTCGCCCAGGAGCTGGCCGAGCCGATCAGCGGCAGCACCAGCAGCGCCAGCGCGACCGGCAGCAGCGCCGGGATGATGTCGCGCTTCGGCTTCGGCAGGGAATCGGTCGCGGCAAGCTCGTTCACTGATGCGCCTCCAGGCTCAAGCCCAGCAAATGTTCCTGCAAGGCAATGTCGGCGGCCAGCGCCGCCATCTCGCCGCGATGGACGATGGTGCCATTGTCCATCACCAGCACGCTGTCGCCGAGCTCGCGCGCGGCGTGGAAGTTCTGCTCGACCAGCAGAATGGTCGCGCCGCCGCGCTTGATCTCCTTGAGGCATTCGATCAGCGAGCCGACGATCGCCGGCGCAAGCCCCTTGGTCGGCTCGTCGATCAAAAGCAGCTTGCGCGGCTCGATGATCGCCCGCGCGATCGAGAGCATCTGCTTCTGCCCGCCCGATAAGCCGCCGGCGCGCGACAGCCAGAATCGCTTCAGCGCCGGGAAAAATCCGAAGATCCAGTCCAGCCGCGCATCGTCCGGCGGTCCGTCGCGCGCCGCCAGCACCAGGTTCTCGCGCACCGTGAGGTCGGAGAACACCGCCATGGTTTCCGGCACATAGCCGACGCCGAGGCGGGCGATATCGGGCGTTGCGGTACGCTCGATGCGCACGCCGGCAAGCGAGATCTGGCCGGCGGACGCCTGCCACAATCCCATGATGGTGCGCAAGGTCGAGGTCTTGCCGGCGCCGTTGCGGCCGAGCAGCATCGTGGTCTGGCCCTCGGGGACGACGAAGTCGACGCCCTGCAGGATGTGATAGCGGCCGACATGGGTGTGAATGCCGGACAGCGTGAGAAGGTCGCTCATGCTGCGCTCCGCCCGGGCGCAATGCCGAGATAGGCCTCCTGCACGATCGGCGAGGCGATCACCTCGGCTGGCTTGCCGTCGGCGACGAGCTGGCCGTTATGCAGCACGATGATGCGGTCGGCGAGCGAGCGCACCACGTCCATCTTGTGCTCGACCAGGAGGATGATCTTGCTCTTGTCCTCCTTGAGTTGCGCGATCAGGTTGAGCACGACCGGGACCTCGTCGATGCTCATGCCGGCGGTCGGCTCGTCGAACATGAAGACCTTGGGCTCCAGCGCCATCATCAGGGCGACCTCGAGCTTGCGCTGGTCGCCATGCGACAGCGCGCTCGCCACCGCCTGGCGGCGGCCGCCGAGCGCGACCTTGTCGAGAATGGCATCCGCGCGCGCGATCAGGTCGCGCCTGATCATCCAGGGCCGCAGAATGTCGTAATGCACGTGATGGGCGGCCTGCACCGCAAGGCGCACGTTTTCCTCGACCGACAGATTGGGAAACAGATTGGTCAGCTGGAAGGCGCGGCCGAGGCCTGCGCGGGTGCGCAGCGGCGCGGACAGCGGCGTGAGGTCCTTGCCCTCGAACAGGATGCGGCCGCCCGTGGGGCGCAACTGGCCGGAGATCAGGTTGAAATAGGTGGTCTTGCCGGCGCCGTTCGGACCGACGATGGCGGTGAGCTCGCCAGGACGGAAGCTGCAGCCGACGCGGTTGACGGCGACATGACCGCCGAAGCGGATGGTGAGGTCTTGCGTCTCGAGCGTGTGGGACATCTGTTACCCCGAATGAGCTCTCGCTTCTTACCTCTCCCAGCGCGCGGGGAGAGGTCGGATTGCATCGAAAGATGCAATCCGGGTGAGGGGGACTTTCCGCATACTCCTCAGTCAACGAATCCGCGGAGAGAGCCCCTCACCCCGACCCTCTCCCCGTGAAGGACGGGGAGAGGGAGAGGAGAGAGCGAGCGCTCCATCACCGCTTGTTGCGGATCGGGACGTTCATGTCCTCGATCTTGATCTCGCGGACCGGCTCGTTGATCGCCCAGGCGAGGTTCGGATCGACCTTGACGCGGAAGTGGTACATGCTCTGCAAAGCCTGATGGTCCTCCTTGCGGAAGATCATCTTGCCCTTGGGCGTGTCGAATTCCATGCCTTCCATGGTTGCGATCAGCTTGTCGGTGTCGGTGGATTTCGCCTTGGTCACCGCGGTGACCACCGCCATGGCTGCGGCAAAGCCGCCGGCGGTGAAGAAGTCCGGCGGTGCGCCGAAGCGCTTCTGGTGCTCGGCGACCAGCCAGTCGTTCACCGGGTTCTTGGGAATGTCATAATAGTAGTAGGTGGCGCCTTCCATGCCCGGCAGCCGCTTGTAGGCGGCAAGTGCCGGCAGAATGTTGCCGCCGGTGGAAAGCTCGATGCCATAGCGCGCGGGGTCCATGTCCTGCAGCTTGGTCAGGGGATCGCCGCCGCCGGCCCAGATCACCCAGATGATCTTGCGGCCCGGCTTGTCCTTCAGCGCGTCGAACAGGCGCTGGCCGACCGCGGTGAAATCGGTCGTGGTGGTCGGCGCATATTCTTCCGCCGCCAGCGTCGCGCCGGTCTTGGCCAGCGCCTCCTTGAAGGCGGCGACGCCGTCACGGCCGAAGGCATAATCCTGCGCCAGGGTCGCAACCGTCACGCCCGCTTTGCCGATGGCCACCGCATTGGCAATCGCGTCCTGCGAGGAGTTGCGTGCGGTGCGGAAGATGTATTTGTTCCATTTGTCGCCGGTAATTTGGTCGGCCACCGCCGGCTCGACCAGGAAGATCTTCTTGTTTTCCTCGGCGACCGGAAGATCGGCCAGCGCGGCTGCCGACGACGTGGTGCCGATGGCGATGTCGGCCTTGTCGTCCTGATAGGCCTCCGCGAGCGCCGCCTTCGACAGGTCCGGCTTGCCCTGGTCGTCCTTGGTGACGATGACGATCTTCCGCCCGTCGACCGTCATGGTGCCCTTGGTGGCATATTCCAGGCCCATGCGCAGCCCGGTCTCGGTCTGCTTGGCATAGGCCTCGAGCGGGCCGGTCTTGCCGTAGATCAGCGCGATGGTCAGGTCATCGGCCTGCGCCGCGGTCGAGATCAGGGCCGCGGCGACCGCGGAAGCCAGCAGGGATGTGCGCACGTCTCTCTCCACCAATTGCATTTCTGCGGAACTGATAGTGTGCGGGCTCGCCCCCGGTCAAGGCGTTCGACGGCAAAGGATGCTCCGGAGGCTGGAGATATCAGCGCCGCGCGCCGCGATCGCGGTAACCATAGCCGGGGCGGCTCGATTGGGCCGGGCGGCTCGCCAGGCTCACGCGCGCATCGCTGATCCGCGGCGCGGCGAGTTTCAGCTCCTCGAGGAAGATCGGCTGCGAGAAGTAATAGCCCTGGGCATAGCGGATCTTGGTCGCTCCCTGCAGGTAGGCGAGCTCCTCGAAGGATTCGAGCCCCTCTGCAATCACGGTCATGCCGAGCGCTTCGCTCAGCGACTCCACGGCACGCAAGATGCCCTGGCTGCGCGGGCGCTTATGAATGTCGGTGATGAACGAGCGGTCGATCTTGATCTCGTCCGCGGTGATGTCGGCCAGCGCCGACAGCGAGGAATAGCCGGTGCCGAAATCGTCGATCGAGATGCCGACCCCGATCTCGCGCAGCAGCGGCAGGATATACTGCTGGAAATGGCTCTTGGCGACGAAGGCATCCTCCGTCACCTCGATCATGAAGCGCCGGGGGAATCCGGTCGCGTCGAGCGCCCGCGCGAACGAGCGCATGAAATCGACGTTGCAGGCCTGTTTGGCCGCGACATTGATGCTGATCGTGGCCTGCGGGCCGAAGGTCTCGTTGATCGGGTCGATCGACTTGACGATCTCGGCCAGGACCAGGTGGGTGAGCTCGTCGATCAGCCCGAGCTCGACCGCGAGATTGATGAACGAGCCGGGCGCCTGGATCACGTCCTCGTCGTCGCGCAGTCGGACCAGCGCCTCGATGCCCTTGATCTCCTGGCTGCGGATATCGACCTTGGCCTGGAAGGCGCAGCAGAAGCGCTTGTCCAGGATCGCAAGCCGCAGCGACTGCTCGAGCTTGGTGCGCGCGAGTGCTTCGCGCTCCATCCCGGCGTCGAAGAAGGCCGCCGTGCCCTTGCCCTCGTTCTTGACGCTGTACATCGCGATGTCGGCGTTCTGGCGCAGCACCTCGTAGCTTCGGCCATGGTCGGGATAGAGGCTGACGCCGACCGAGGTGGAGGCGAAGATCTCCGAGCCGTCGATGAAGAACGGTGCGCCCAATTGCTCGATGGTCGATTGCAGATAGTCCGCGACTTCCTGGATATTCTGCACCGGCGACAACAGCAGGAGGAATTCGTCGCCGGAGATGCGCGACAGCATGTCGGTCGTGCGCAGGCCGCGACTCAAGCGCTTGGCCAGCTCGACCAGGAGCGCATCGCCGACGCCGTGGCCGTAATAGTCGTTGATGTGCTTGAAATTGTCGAGGTCGAGGAAGGCGAGCGCGAACGGCTCGCCGGTGTCGTTCCCGATCAGGCTGTTGGCGCGGTGCTCGATCACCCGGCGGGACGGCAAGCCGGTCAATTCGTCATAATAAGCGGAGCGGAACAGCTGGTCTTCGAAGGCTTTCTGCTCGCTGATATCGGTCGAGCTCGAGACCAGCAGCCTGCGGTCGCCGATCACGGCCGGGCGATGGGCCGTCAACAGCACCTGGCGGGAGAGACCCTCGCCGATCGCCTCCTCGGTCACGGCTGCGCGGTTGTCGCGCAGAAGCTCGAGGCCGGCCTTGCGACGGCCATGCAACGCATCGCCCGCATCGTTGCCGCGGAGCTGCGTTGTTGCGGCATCGTTCATCAGGATGAACCGGCCGTGCTCGTCCAGGACCGTAACGCCGGCAGGCAGCACCGCGAGCACGTCCTTCAGAAGGCCGAGCTCGGCCTCTGGAGAACGAGGGGGATCGGCCTCCGGCGCGGCGGCCGGGTGCAAATGGGTGAGGCGGTCCTGCATGCGCGCCGATCCTGCTGCGACTCCCTCTTAGGTTTGGTTAAGAGCCGTGCAGAATCCGCATATCGGCGGCACGCCAGGGTGTCGCAAGTCATGCGCTCGCGCAGCGTTCTTAATAGAACATCAACGCGGCGAAGGGGCCTGGCGCTTTCGAGCGAAGCAGATGCCGGTTCGCGCGAGGAAAACGCGTCGAAGCTCGAGGTTCACACTCTCGGATGTATCACGCTTTGGGAATGCGGCACTGCATGGTGCAGTGAACGCCGGTCTTCAGATAGGTGATCTCGGTCTTTCCGTCGAACGGCACGAGGGCCGATTTCAACAGCTTGGTGCCGAAGCCGGCCGGCCCCACCTGATCGATCGGTGGTCCTTCGGTCTCGTCCCAGACCACGTTGAGGCGATCGTCGGAGATCGTCCATGACACCTGCAGCAGGCCGCGCGCGGCGGAGAATGCGCCGTATTTGGCGGCGTTGGTCGCAAGCTCGTGGAAGATCAGGGACAGGCTCACCGCGAGCTTGTCGGGCAGGAACAAGGGAGGGCCGTTCAGGTTGAAGCGGACATGGCCGTAGGGGGTGAGCTCGGAGAGCAGCAAATCCTTGATGTCGCAGCCGGCGTTGTCGACCCGCGCGATCAGATCGTCGACCGTCGACAGCGCGCGCAGGCGGTGGTCGACTCTGGTCCAGACCTCCGGATCCCGCTCCAGCACCTGATGCAGCACGGCATGGATGGTCGACAGCTTGTTCTTCAGCCGGTGCTGCAGCTCGGCGACCATGAGCTTGCGATATTCCTCCTCCTCGATCAGGCGCTTGGTGATGCGCCGCTCCCGCGCGACCGTCGAGCGGTAGTGCTCGACGCCCCAGATCGCGAGAGCGCAGACCGCCCAGTAGATCAGGAGCAGCATCACGCGCGCGGGATCGGCGCGCGTCTCGCCGAAATTCAGCACGAGGCCGAGAATGCCGCTGGCGGCCGCGGTGAAGATAGCGGGTCGCAAGCCTGCCACCGCGGCGGTAAAGAACACCGCCGGCATGTAGGGCGTGAAGTAGAGGTCGGGTCGGATCAAGGAGAAGCCCCAGCGCGCGGCGGTGCCGAGTGCGAGGCAGAATGCCGCAAAGGCGATGCCGAACAGGGGAGAAGGTTGTGCAATCCCCTGCCAACCGCGCCGGAACTCGTCGGATAGCTTCATCTTCCTCCTGATCCAGATCGAATGAAGCCGGAACATGGCGCCGCCCTGCGCGCCGCAGGATACGCGCTTCAAGCTTGCTCGCAAAGCTAGCCTTTTGGTCCTGTCCGACAGGAATATTGATTCCTGCGGGTCGGCAGTTTCAGCTAGCATCAGTTCGATTCAACATCGAAACATCACGAGGAACGTTATGGGACGACTGAGCGGCAAGGTCGCGATCATCACGGGAGCCACCAGCGGCATCGGCTTGCGCACCGCGGAAATCTTCGTCGCCGAGGGCGCCAGGGTGGTCATCGCCGGCCGCCGTGTCGCCGAAGGCGAGGCGCTGGCCAAGCAGCTCGGCGCGAACTGCATCTTCCGCCAGACCGACGTCACGCAGGAGGATCAGGTCAAGGCGCTGACCGCGCTCGCCGTGGACAAATTCGGTCGCCTCGACTGCGTCTTCAACAATGCCGGCGGGCCGGCGCAGACCGGCGGCATCGAGGGGCTCGAGGTCGAGCGCTTCGACATTGCCATGGCGACGCTGGTGCGCAGCGTGATGCTCGGCATGAAACATGCCGCGCCCGTCATGAAGAAGCAGGGCTTTGGCAGCATCATCAACAATGGCAGCATTGCTGGCCGGCTTGCCGGCTTCTCCTCCTCGATGGTCTACAGCGCGGCGAAGGCCGCGGTGATCCATCTCACCAAATGCGTCGCCATGGAGCTCGGCGAAGCCGGCGTGCGCGTCAACTCGATTTCGCCCGGCGCGATCGCAACCGGCATTTTTGCCAAGGCGCTCGGCCTGACGGTCGAGGCGGCCGAGAACACCCCGCCGGTCATGCGCGAGGTCTACAAGAGCGCGCAGCCGATCCCGCGCGCCGGCCTCCCCGACGATATCGCCCATGCCGCGGTATTCCTGGCGAGCGACGAATCCACCTTCATCAACGGCCATGATCTCGTCGTCGACGGCGCCATCACCGGCGGCCGCAACTGGACCCAGCAGCAACAGGGCTATGTCGCGCTGCGCAAGGCGTTCGAGGGGGGAAAGTCGTAGTCGTTGGATCGTCACTCCGGGGCGCCTCGGAGAGGCGAACCCGGAATGACGGGGTTCCGGGTTCACGCTTCGCGTGCCCCGGAACGACGGTGCGATATTACACCGGCTTCACCACCACCCGCAGCCCGTCGCGCGGCTTGGGGATCGGCCACATCTGCCAGCTCGGCTTGTAGCCTTGCGGCAGCGAGACCGAGAGGTTCTGCAAAAAGTGCCGCGAAAAACATTTCGCCTGCATATAGGCGAAGTGCAGCCCCAGGCACATATGCGCGCCGCCGCCGAACGGCACGAAGGCAAAGCGGTGGCGGTTGCGCTGTGCCTCGTCGGCAAAGCGCGTGGGATCGAAGCTGTCGGGCTCGATCCAGAGGTCCGGCATGTGGTGGGTGAACAGCGTATTGACGCCGACCGACGTGCCGGCGGGGATCGCATAGCCCATGAAGGTGAAATCGCGCACCGCGCGGCGCGGCATCGAGGGCACCGGCGGCTTCAGTCGCAGCGCCTCCTTGAACGCCATCTCCACCTGCGGCAGCGCCTCGAGATTGTCGAAGCTCGTGGGTGCGTTCGCGGCAAGGCCAAGGCTTGCGACCTCCTCGCGCAGCTTCGTTTGCCACTCCGGATGGGCGGCGAGCTCGCCGACAAACGACGTCAGCGACGAGGTCAGCGTGTCGTGCGCGGCCATCATCAGAAAGCTCATGTGATCGATGATGTCCTGATCCGAGAGCAGCGCGCCGTCGTCATCGGTCGCCTGGCACAGCTGCGAGAACAGGTCCTCGCCGCCCTTGCCGCGGCGGATCGGGATCTGCTCGGAGAAATAGGCGATGATGCGCTTGCGCCCCGCAACGCCGCGCCCCATCTGCGTGCCCGGCAAGGGGGTGCGGATCGGCGCCACGGCCGCGGCCACCATGTCGATGAAGGCCTTGTTGATCTCCGTAACCTCGGGTCCGATGTCGGCGCCGAGGAAGGAGGTGGCGGCGAGATCCAGCGTCAGCTGCTTCATCGCGGGATAGAGCAGCATCTCGCCCGGCTGCTGCTTCCAGATCCTGATCCGCGCGGCGATGCCCTTGTCGAGCTCGGCGAGATAGGACTTCATCGGTCCGGATTTGAAGGCGACCGACAGCGTCTTGCGATGCGTGCGGTGCTCGTCGAAATCGCGCAGCATCAGCCCGCGCGGAAACAGCCGTCCGAGGATCGGGCCCCAGCCGAGCTCGGAGGAGAACTTCTTGTCCTGGTCGAACAGCACGAGCTCGTTGGCCTCGGGCCCGAGCAGCGAGATCGAGGTCTCGCCGAACATGTGGGTGCGATAGACCGGGCCGTATTTCCTGAAATTCGCCTCGACATGCCCCTTGGGATCGGCCAGCGCGGCAAGCGTCTTGCCGATGATCGGCCAGCCCTCGTCGCCCGGAATATGGGTCAGCGAATTGCGCTTGGGCGGCGTGAGGCTTTGCGAGGGAAGAACCATCGACATGGGCTGCGGCTCCGGCACGGGCTCGGCTGACACGCATCCTAGCCGGGATCGCGGCTTTGTCGTGATCAATTGTGTTACCGCCGTCATCGTCCGGCTTGCCGCCGCCGCTAAAGCTACGGCGTGCCCAGGATTCGCTCGCCCCTCGAAGCCTTGGCGGAGGCGGGACCGGACGATTCCGTATTCCAGAGGCGTCGGAGCTCCAGCTGAGAGGCTTCTCGAATACTGGATGCCCGGCCTGCGCGGGGCATGACGACCAGTGGCAGGATCACGCCGTCGTCCTCACGCCTTTCGCTTCGCGGCTTCCGTCTGCAGATCGGGCGCGTTGACCGCCGGAATCGCGACGCGTCCCGGGCCGGTCTGGGCGAGCGCGGCGGCGGCCTTGTCGTTCTCCATGATCTTGGCCATCACGGCCTGGCCGGCGCGCTCGAAGATCGCGCGGTTTTCGATCACGAATTTTTGCGACTTGCGCAGGCTGTCGATATAGCCATTGATCTCGGGCACGACATAGCGCGCGACCATGTCCCAGCTGCGGCGGGTGTTTTCCGGATTGGCCCAGTCATGGACAAAACCGATGATGGCGCCGACGCCGCCCGACACCTGCATCACGTTCTTGATCGTCTTCACGAGATCGTCGGGCGTGCCGATGGTGGAGGCGGCGCCTTCGACGAAGGCGGTCTTGTCCACGGCTTCATCGGGCGAGGCGAACGCCTTCAGTCCCGGCCGCATCAGGGTGCCGACGGTATATTCATTGTGCCAGCGCATCAGCCCGGCGCCGGCCTCGCGCCGCGCCTGCTCGCGCGTCTCGGCGATGTGCCAGGTCAGCAGCACGCGCCAGTCGGCGCGGCTCACCTTGGTGCCGTGCTTCCTGGCGGAATCCTCGGCAAATTCCCATTGCTGCGCCAGCGACATCAGGCCCTGCGTCGACATCGAGCCGAGCGAGATGATGCCGATGCCATATTTGCCGGCGAGCGTCATGCCGGAAGGCGAAATCTGCGAGGCCACCACGAACGGCATCTCCTCCTGCAGGGGAAGGATCTGCAGCGCCGCGTCGTTCATGGTGAACCAGTCGGTTTTCGCGGTGACCCGCTCGCCGTTGAACAGGCGGCGGATCACGGCGATCGCCTCGTCCTGGCGATCGCGCTGGGTCATCGGGTCGATGCCCAGCGTGTGGGCGTCGGAGGCGAGCGCACCGGGACCCGAGCCGAAAATGGCGCGGCCGCCGGTCATGTGGTCGAGCTGCACCATGCGCTGCGCGACGTTGTAGGGATGATGATAGGGCAGCGAGATCACGCCGGTGCCGAGCTTGATGCGCTTGGTGCGTTCGCCGGCCGCCGCCAGGAACATCTCGGGCGAGGCGATCATCTCCCAGCCCGAGGAATGATGCTCGCCGCACCAGAACTCGTCATAGCCGAGCTCGTCGAGCTGCTGGACGAGGTCGATGTCCCGGCGAAATTGCAGCATCGGATGCTCGCCGATCGGGTGATGCGGGGCGAGAAAGGCTCCGAATTTCAGGCGCGCCGATTTTACGCGTGTCATGGTTTCCTCCGGGCGGAATTTTTCTTGTGCGGGGCTTTTGTCAGGCTACGTGCTCGCTGCCTGCAACGCAATCGCCGGCCGGCCGCGACGCATCACGCAGATTGCTGCCATGCGTGCAAGCGATGGATCGCCTGCGGCGTCAGGCTGTAGGCGTCGACCGTGCTCCTGGACAAGCTCGCCACGGCATGCGGATCGATCAGCAGCCGCGATATCACCACAGCCCAGGGAATCGCGCAGCACGGGTCCGTCCAGAGCGGCACCAGCTCCTCGCGCGAGCCGCGGTAGCGGCCGGAGCTTGTCATGAGCCTTGCGATCTCCTCAAGGACATCGCGCCGGCGGTAGCGCCGCTTTGCGGCCTCCGAGAGTCCCATCAGTCCAAGCCGGGTCACGACGCCGGCGCTCCCCTCGGCCTGGCGCTTCGGCGTTTCGCCGAGCGAGATCTTCAAGAGCGCGCCGGCGAGGTCGACGCCGGAAAACCAGGCATTGACCGGCTCGACCAGCCGCGGATTGGCGTCGATGAAACGGGGCACGCCCGCCGTCGCGTCGCGGATATAGTCGAAGGACAGCGCCCCGTGCCAGTCGAGCGCGCCGCCGATCCGCTCGACGACGTCGTACACGTCCTTGCTCACGACGCTGAGCTTGAGCACGTCGCCGCCGCCGGGCCCTTCCGCGAGCTGGCGGTAGATATGGCAGGCGATGAGCCGGCCGCGATCGAACACCGCCTGCGTGCGCTCCAGCGCGCCTGTCACGGCGGCCTGGACCAGAAGCCCCTCCGCGAACGCGCCTTGTTGATCGAGCCGGCTCAGCAGCGCATCGCGTTGCCGTTCATCGCCGACCCGCCACACGCCGGTGCTCGCCGTGCCGAACGCGGCCTTGACGAAGAACGGAAGCGGCCGGTCCGCGGCAAATTCCGCTGCGCTACGCACCACCGCAGTGGCCGGCTGCGGCACTTCGAGCCGCGTCAGCAATTCGGCAAGGCTCGCCTTGCTCTGCACCTGCTCGAACGCGGCAAAATCCGCAACCGCGATGCCGAGCCGGTCCGGAAGCTGCTTGCGCGCGGCGGCGAACAGATAGGCCTGCTCGTGCACCGGCAGCACCGCGTCGATTGCGCGCCGCTGCACCACGTCGAGGGCCGCCGCGAGGTAGCCATCGGGATCGGCGCCGGAGGCGGGCGAGCGGTGCACGCGGTCGACAAAGCGTGAGAAGCGGCCGAGGCAGAGGAGATCGCTGGACATGATGTCGACGCGATGGCCCGCAAGCCCAAGCGCGGTGATGGTCTCGCGAGCCGACAGGCTCGAGCCCTCGCTAAGCAGGATTTGCGGCCTGGCTGCGCCCATGCGCAGACAGTCTAGAACATGATCTGCAGGAATCGACGCCGGTTCTTTCGGAAAGCAGGACCTCGGGCTTGCCCCCGCGGGATCGAGCTCAGGCGAAGCCCGCGCGCGCCATGGCGTGGCCGGCCGGCCCGAAACGGAAACAAAGCGGATACATCCGGGGCTAGGGGGCAGGAAAACCGGGTTCTGTTCGGCAAAGCTTCGGTCTAAAAGGCGCCCGCGCCAGCCCGGCCACCCCTGCGGGCCGCTCAAGCGCCGCGTCGTTCGTTCATTCGAGGCAGTTCATGGCTTTGTCGCAATCCTCTGCAGCTCCGCCAATCTCAAATCCGCGGAAGCGGCAATTGATGCAGGAGATCGACTCCTCGCTGGACGATCAGGAGCGCTGGCGCAAGTTCAACGCGGCCTATCACGAGGACGATTTCAGGTTCATGCGCTTCCTGATTCCGCCGGGGAAGCGGGTGCTGGAGCTCGGCTGCGGCACCGGCGACCTGCTCGCAGCGCTTGAACCCTCTTACGGCGTCGGCATCGATTTCGGCCCGCAGACGATCGCGCGGGCGCAAGCCCGCCATCCGCAGCTCGATTTCGTGCTCGGCGATGCCGAGGACCCGGCGACGCTGAAGTCGATCCAGGGGCCGTTCGACTACATCGTCATCGCCGACACCATCGGCATGTTCGAGGATATCGACGGCACGCTGCGGCTGATCCATCAGCTCTGCGAGCCGTCGACCCGGATCGTGATCTCCTATTACTCCCATCTCTGGGAGCCGATCCTGATGACGGCGGAAGCGATCGGCCTCAGGCGCAAGCAGCCGAAGATCAACTACATTGCCAATGCCGACTTCCTCAATCTGATGGACCTCGCCGATTTCGAGGTGATCTCCGCCGAGCAGCGGCAATTGCTCCCGCAGCGCTGGTTCGGCCTCGGCCCCCTGATCAACCGCTACGTCGCGCCGCTGCCCGGCATCCGCAAGCTCTGCCTTCGGACCTATCTGGTGGGGCGCCCGGTGCGGCAATTCCCGGACCGCAAGCTCTCCGTCTCGATCATCATTCCCTGCCGCAACGAGCGCGGCAATATCGAGAGCGCGATCACCCGCATGCCGCGCTTCGGAAGCGAGCAGGAGATCATCTTCGTCGAAGGCAATTCCAGCGACGACACCTTTTCCGAATGCGAGCGCGTCCGCGACGCCTATCAGGGCCAGTGGGACATCAGGGTGATGAAGCAGGACGGCAAGGGCAAGGGCGATGCGGTCCGCAAGGGCTTTGCCGCGGCCAAGCACGACGTGCTGATGATCCTCGACGCCGACCTCACCATGCCGCCGGAGGCGCTGCCGAAATATCACGCCGTCATCGAGACCGGGAAGGCGGAGTTCGTCAACGGCACCCGCCTGATCTATCCGATGGAGCAGGAGGCGATGCGGCCGCTCAACTTCATCGCCAATCGCTGCTTTGCCTACATGTTCAGCTATCTCGTCAACACCCGCCTGACCGATACGCTGTGCGGCACCAAGGTGCTGCTGCGGCGGGACTACGAGGTGCTGGCGCGGGAGCGCAGCTATTTCGGCAATTTCGATCCGTTCGGCGATTTCGACCTGATCTTCGGGGCGGCCAAGCAGAACCTGAAGATCATCGAGACGCCGATCCATTATAAGGCGCGCACCTTCGGCGAGACCCAGATCTCCCGCTTCCGCGACGGCTGGCTGCTATTGAAGATGGTCTGGTTCGCTTATCGCAAGTTGAAGGCGGTCTAAGCTCCTCGTCCAGAGAACGGGCGCAAGACTGGTATCCCAAAAAGCCGGCTTTCCTGGTATCCCAAATTGGGATACCAAATGGGACCGAACGGCGATTCCGTTCGTTTCCCCCGGCGAAGGCCACCATGTCCCAGATGCTCCACATCCACGACCGCTTGCGCGAGATGATCCTCTCACTCGACCTGACCCCGGGCGAGCGGCTGACCGAGCGCTGGCTCGAGGGCCAGTTTGCCGGGTCCCGCACACCGATCCGTGCGGCCCTGGCGCGGCTGGAGGGCGAGGACCTGGTCCGGCGCGACGGCCGCAACTGGATCGTTGCGCCGATCGAACTCGGTGAGCTGGAACAGCTGTCCGAATTCCGCGAGCCGCTGGAGACCACGGCCGTCCGTCTCGCCTGCGCGCGTGCAGGCGAGACGGATCTGGCTGCGATCGAGGAGATGCTCGATGCCTGCCAGTCCGGCGCGCCGCGCGAGGAGTGGCACCGGGTCGGCACCGATTTCCATGTCGAGATTGCGCGCCTCTCGGGCAATCCATTCATCGTCAAGGCGATCGAAAGCGTGATGACCCGGCTGTCGCGTGCGCGCTGGCTGGAGGTCTGGACCGAGCCGTCGCGCGAGCAGGCCTGGGCCGAGCACCGACGCATCCTGGACTGCATTCGCCGCAACCGGCCCGATGAAGCTGCGCGCCAAGCCGCCGACCACATCCGCGACACGCGCGATCGCCTGCTTCAGTCGCTGAACGAGGATCGCCGCGGCCTGCGTGCGCGCGGCTTCGCCGTGATCGGGGCGCGCTAGCGATGGACGCGACAGCTCTGCAGGATGTCGGCCGCGACGCCGGCTATTGGAAGCGAAATCTGCTGGTCTGCTTCCTCGGCTCCGTCACCACCATCGTCGCGATGACGCTGCTGCTCCCGTTCCTGCCGCTCTATGTCGAGCAGTTGGGCGTGACCGATCACGCCGCCATCGTGCAGTGGTCGGGCATCGCCTATGGCGCGACCTTCTTCAGCGCGGCGCTGACGGCGCCGCTGTGGGGGCGGTTGGGAGACCGCTACGGCCGCAAGCTCATGCTGATCCGCGCCAGTCTCGGCATGGCGGTTGCGATGTCGCTGATCGGCATGGCGCACAATGTCTGGGAGCTCGTTGCGCTGAGGCTGCTTGCGGGGCTGCTCGGCGGCTACACCTCGGGCTCGATGATCCTGGTGGCCGCGCAAACGCCCAAGGCGCGCTCCGGCTGGGCGCTCGGCGTCTTGTCGTCCGGCATCATGGCCGGCAATGTCGTGGGCCCCCTGATCGGCGGCGCGCTGCCGCCGCTGATCGGCATCCGCGCCACCTTCTTGTGGGCGGGCGGCATCATCTTCATCACCTGCCTCGCCACCACCTTTCTGATCCGCGAGGAGAAGCGGCCGGCGCAGGCGAAAGGCGGCAAGTCGCGTGGCGGCTGGGCGCAGATTCCCGACAAGCGCCCGATCGTGGCGATGTTGGCGACCGGCGTGCTGCTCATGGTCGCCAACATGTCGATCGAGCCGATCATCACCGTCTATGTCGCGCAGCTCGTCGCGCCCGCCCAGGTGACGTTCGTTGCCGGGCTGGTGATGTCGGCGGCGGCGCTCGGCGCCATTCTCTCCTCGTCGCAACTCGGCAAGCTCGCCGACCGGGTCGGGCACTGGAGCGTCATCACCGGCTGCCTTGCGGTCTCGGCCGTGCTGCTGATCCCGCAGGCCTTCGTGGTCAATGGCTGGCAGCTCATCGCCTTGCGCTTCCTGATGGGTCTGGCGCTGGGCGGGCTGTTGCCGTGCATTGCAAGCGTCATCCGCCACAACGTGCCGGAGACGATCGCCGGCGCCATCCTCGGCTATTCAGTGTCGGCGCAATATGTCGGCCAGGTGCTGGGGCCGCTCGCCGGCGGCTATGTCGGCGGCCATATCGGCATGCGCGCAGTGTTTCTCGGCACCTGTGTGTTGATGGCGGTTGGCGCGATCGGCAATTTCGTCGTGGAGCGAGGCCGCGGGCACCGCTGACGAGGCCGTGCGTGCCTCCGCACTCATCGCGCCGATGATGGCGATCGCGCCATCATCTGCCCCTGAACGACTGACATTTTATTTCCTAATGACGGTCTTCATGCAAAGAACGTTAGGCGCGGGCGGTGCATGCCTCGACTGCGCAATCGCCAACGGCAGCGTCGTCGCCAGCCGCGGTGTTCTTTGCGACCGAATCACTGCACGCGGCGCGACACGCATCGTTTGCAGCGCTGATCACCTTCCCGTTTTCGATCATGACATGCGTCGCATTTCCGTCGTGGATGCGTCGCGCAGCCTGAAATCGTGACAAAACTGTTGCGACAATCGCACGGCAGCTCAAATTATGGGGACCGACAGCACACAGTCTTTTGTTTTGCACTGCAGCAACTATCTTTGCTTGGTAGCATTGAGTATATGCTCACCCGAGGAAAGCTGATTGTCTCTCGCTGAAAACATCGAATTTCTGAGCCGCCTCCCCAAACCGGGCGATTGGCCGATCTACGGCCGCGGCTTGCAGGGCGAGCCGCCGAGTCCGCTGACGGAAGTGCGCGACTTCGGCAGCAATCCCGGGAATCTGCGGATGTTCGCATTCGCGCCCGCGAGGTTGCAGCAACCGCGCGCCCTCGTCGTCGTGCTGCATGGCTGCGGCCAGACTGCTGCGGGCTACGATCTCGGCGCCGGCTGGTCGACGCTTGCCAAGCATTATGGTTTTGCGCTGCTGCTGCCCCAGCAGCAGTCCGCCAACAATGCCAATGGCTGCTTCAACTGGTTCAACAAGGACGACATCGCGCGCGGGCACGGCGAGGCCTTGTCGATCCGCGAGATGATTGCGCGCATGGTGCGCGAATATGACATCGACCAGCGCCGTATCTTCATCACCGGACTGTCCGCCGGCGGCGGCATGACGTCGGTCATGCTCGCCACCTATCCCGAGGTGTTCGCGGCGGGCGCGATCATCGCCGGCCTGCCGTTCGGCGTGGCGGCAGGCGTCCGCGAAGCGCTGGGCGTGATGCGCGGCTCGGGCTCGCGTCCTGCCGGCGAGCTCGGCGATCTCGTCCGCGGCGCCTCCAGGCATCACGGCCATTTCCCGCGCGTCTCGGTGTGGCACGGCAGCGCCGATCGCACCGTCCATCCCAACAATGCCGACGACATCGTCAAGCAGTGGCTCGACGTGCATCAACTGCCGGAAGCGCCGATGGCCGAGACCGTGGTCGACGGCCATCCGCGCCAGGTCTGGTGGAATGCCGACGGCGACACCATCGTGGAGTCCTATACCATCGGCGACATGGCGCATGGCACGCCGCTCGGCCGCGCCGGCGACGACAGGCGCTACGGCCGCAAGGGCGCGTTCATGCTCGAGGCCGGCATCTCCTCCTCCTATCACATAGCGAAATTCTTCGGCCTCACGCATTGGATCCGCGATGCGAAGCCCGCGATCCCGCAGACGCCGAGCACGCGGCTGATCCCGCAGGTTTCGCTGATGGCCGCAGCCGCGACGATCGCCCGCCCCAAGGCGGACCGTCCGCAGGCCGCCGCGGCCGAGCCGGTCCTGCCAACGCAGGCCCGCGCGGAGCGTGCGAATGTGCAGGCGGTGCTCGAGCGCAGGAAGGCACGGCCCGCGCCGCCCCAGCCCCGCGAAGCCGCGGCGCCCAAGCCGAAGGTCGTCTCGAAGCCGGACAAGCGGCCTCGCGTGCTCGACAAGGTCGGCCGCGCGATTCTGCGTGTGCTGATGGATGCCGGCTTGCTGCAGAGGCGCTAGTTCAACGAGCCCGCCTTTACCTCGCCCCGCTTGCGGGGAGAGGTCGGATTGCATCGCAAGATGCAATCCGGGTGAGGGGGTGCCGGACTATCCGCCACACCGAATTCGCCGATAGAGCCACCCTAACCCTCTCCCCGCAAGAACGAGGCGAGGGAAAACTCGCAGCCTCTCACATCTCTCCGGTCAAAAACGGATTCGTCAGCCGCTCCTGGCCGAAGCTCGAGCCGGCGCCGTGGCCGCAGATGAAGCCGACATCGTCGCCGAGCGGCAGCAGCTTGGTCTTGATCGACGCGATCAGCGTGGGATGGCTGCCGCCCGGGAGATCGGTGCGGCCGACGGAGCCGTTGAACAGCACGTCGCCGACATGGGCAAAGCGCATCTCGCTGTTGAAATAGACCACGCTGCCCGGCGAATGGCCGGGGCAATGCAGGATGTCGAAGGAGAGCGAGCCGATCTGGACTGTCTCGCCCTCCTCGAGCCAGCGGTCGGGCGCGAAATTGCGCACGCCGCTCATGCCGAACTGCGCGCCCGAGGTCACGACATTGTCGAGCAGGAATTTGTCCTGATAGTGCGGACCCTCGATCGGCACGCCCAGCGCGTCGCGCAGTTCGGCGGCGCCGCCGACATGGTCGATATGGCCGTGGGTCAGCCAGATCTTCTCGACCTTGACCGCGGTCTTCTCGATCGCGTCCAGGATGCGCGGCACGTCGCCGCCGGGATCGAACACCACGGCCTGCTTGGTCTTCGCGTCCCACAGGATGGTGCAGTTCTGCTCGAACAGCGTCACCGGCACGATGATCGCGCCGGCCTTTGCGTTGTTCTCGGCCTTGGTGTCGTTTTCGCTACTCATAAATACACAATGCCGATTTTTTGCGGCGCGCGAAAGCGAAAGATTCATGCGGCAAGCATAGCGGAATCGGGTAAACTTGCCGGTCATGGAACAGCGCGCCCGTCAGCTATCACCTGTGCCGCCGCCGGACCGCCGTCAGTCCGAGACGGCGCTGACGGTTGCGCGCGGAACTGCGCGGCTGCTCCGCTCGCTCGGCTTTTCCTGCATCAGCGAGCTGCCTTTGCCGTCCGGGAGGCGCGCCGATCTGGTCGCGCTGAACGAGCGCGGCGAAATCTGGATCATCGAGATCAAGTCCTCGGTGGAGGATCTGCGCGCCGACCACAAATGGGAGGATTACCGCGCCCATTGCGACCGGCTGTTCTTCGCCTTCACGCAGGACGTGCCGTGCGAGATCTTTCCCAGGGATACCGGACTGATCGTCGCGGATGCCTATGGCGCGCACATGCTCTGCGAGGCGCCGGAGCATCGTCTGCCGGCGCCGACGCGCAAGCTGATGACCGTGCGATTCGCGCTGGTCGCCGGCCAGCGCATGAACCGCCTGCTCGACCCGCAAGGGCATGCGGAGTTCTAGATGTAGATGTAATAGTGAACCGTCATGCTGAGGTGCTCGCGGAACGCGAGCCTCGAAGGATGAACGGCCCCGCTGCGACAGCCGGGCCGTCGCCCTTCGAGACGGCCGCAGTGCGGCCTCCTCAGGGTGACGGTGATAGACCGGGCGAAAAGAAAAGCCCCGTCGCATCATCTGCAACGGGGCCAGTCGCTCAGGGGACGGGGGAGACGATTACGGGCCGATCTGCCGGCTGACCACGTTCTCCTGCTGGTTCAGCGCGCGCTGCTCGGCAGGGGTGATGTAGCCGCCGTTGAAGCGGGCCATGGCACGCTCCTCGGTGCGGATGGTGTAGTCCTCGGCGTGCAGCCGTTGCGCCTGGTAGGGCGTGATACGGCCGGAGGCTTCGGCGCGGTCGATGCGGTAGTTCTGATAGCCGAGGCGCGCGTTCACTTCAGCACGGCGCGGATGATTGTACTGCCACAGCGTCTCTGCGGATGCGGCGGTGAACGACGTGCCGAGCGTTGCGAGGGTGAGGGCAGCAATGGACAACAATTTGATGCGGGTCATGACATGCTTCTCCGTGGGCTCCGTGTGGGTGCAGGGGTCATCCACCAACAGGCCCGACAATACGGGCCTGTCCCCGAAGCCGCGCTGAACGGGCCGTTCATACGGCGATCAGCAACATTGATTCGGCGTCATTTACCTTGACGGTACGGAAAGGTTTGGAGCGGCGAGCGCGATTGCGTAAGGGGTTCGCGGTCAGCGCGGCGCGCGCTTGGCGAGAATCCGCTGCAGCGTGCGGCGATGCATGTTCAGGCGGCGCGCGGTTTCCGAGACGTTGCGGTTGCACATCTCGTAGATGCGCTGGATGTGCTCCCAGCGCACGCGGTCGGCCGACATCGGGTTTTGCGGCGGCTCGGATTTGTCCGTGCCGGTTGCGAGCAGGGCGGCGATGACGTCGTCGGCATCGGCAGGCTTTGCGAGATAGTCGACCGCGCCCATCTTCACCGCGGTGACGGCGGTGGCGATATTGCCATAGCCGGTCAGCACGATGACGCGGGCATCGGGCCGCTTGCGCTTCAGCGCGGAGACAACGTCAAGCCCGTTGCCGTCGCCAAGTCGCAGGTCCACCACGGCAAAGGCCGGAGCCGCCTTCGTGATCTGCGCCAGCCCCTCGGCAACGCTGTCGCTCGACGTCACGGCAAAGCCGCGCGTCTCCATGGCGCGGGCCAGGCGCTCGAGAAAGGGCTTGTCGTCCTCGACGATCAGCAGCGATCGGTCGGGACAATCGGACAGCTGCATGGGGGCAGCCAAAGCGGAGGTTTCTGTCATGGCACTCGATATATGGCGTTGCTCCTGCCCCCTGCCAAGACCACCAAAAAGGGCCGGCGGAAATGCGGCCTTAAGTCGCGTTAAGCTTCTGGTTTCTCGCCATTTTCATCCGCCTCGAAACGATCGCGCGGCCACGCCAGCGAGACCACGGCGCCATGGTCGGGAAAGGTGCGATTGGTAAACGCGACCTTGGCGCCGGTCCGCTCGAGCAGCGTGCGGGCGATGAATACGCCAAGTCCCAGTCCTGAATGATCGCCGGAATTTTCGCCCGATACCTCCTCGGCCCCGCGCCGGCGCGACAGGTAGGGCTCGCCGATGCGCTTCAGGATGTCAGGCGCAAAGCCCGGCCCATCGTCGGAAATCACGATTTCGACGGTCTCGTTGTTCCACCATGCACTTACCTCCACGGCCTCGCGCGCGAAATCGACCGCGTTCTCCAGGATGTTGCCGACGCCGTACAGGATCGCCGGATTGCGCCAGCCGACCGGCTCCCTGGTGCCGGCAACCGCGATGCGCACCTTGATGGCGACGCCGAAGTCGCGATGCGGCGCCACGATCTCCTCGATCAGGGTCGAGAGCTTCATGCGGTCGAACGGCGCGCCCGTCGAGGAGAGCTGGGTGATCTTGGCCAGAATGTCGCGGCAGCGCTGCGCCTGCTCGCGCAGCGTCTTGATGTCGGAGGCGACCAGCGGATTCTCCTGCAGCGCCTTCTCCAGCTCGCGCGAGATCAGCACGATGGTCGAGAGCGGCGTGCCGAGCTCATGCGCGGCCGCCGCCGCAAGGCCGTCGAGCTGGGTCAGATGCTGCTCGCGCGCCAGCACGAGCTCGGTGGCGGCGAGTGCATCCGCAAGCTTGCGCGCCTCCTCGGTGACCTGGAAGGCGTAGAGGCTGGTGACGCCGATCGCAACCACGATGGAGAGCCACACGCCGAACAGATAGATCGGCGGCAGGATCAGGGGCTCCTCGGCGTCCCAGGGCAGCGGCATGGAGAAGAACACCAGCACCGAGGCGCAGGCGACGGCGAGGCCGCCGAGCGCGATGGTGAGACGAACCGGGAGCGCGGTCGCCGAGATCAGGACCGGTGCGAGAAACAGGAACGAGAACGGGTTCTGCAAGCCGCCGGTCAGGAACAGCAATGCCGCAAGCTCGATGATGTTGAGCGCAAGGAGCGCGGCGGCATAGGCCGGCTCCAGCCGCTGCATCGGGTTGAAGGCGATCTGCAGGCCGAGATTGAGCAGCGCCGACAGGCCGATGATGGTGAGGCAGGGAATGACGGGAAGATCGAATTCGAGCCCCTGCAGCACGATGAAAACGGCCGCCAGCTGGCCGAGCACGGCAAGCCAGCGCAGCCGCAAGATCGTGTCCAGGCGCACATGGCGGCGCGGATGGCGGAAATCGGAGGCAGCGATGTCGATCATGTCGTCCAGGTCTATTTTGCCAAGTCTATCCGTGCGGCGGCCCGATCACAAATCGCACGCTTTGGGCTGCAATGGAGTTGCGCTAATCGCCGCAATGCCCCAATGAACGGTCGCCATGAACGTCATCGACCAGGCTTCGCAACCCATTCGTCCCGCGGACGCAACGCCTGCGGCGATCGAGGTCGCCCATCTGACCAAGCTCTACAAGCAGACCCGCGCCGTCGACGACATTTCGTTCCGTATCGCGCGCGGCAGCACCACGGGACTGTTGGGCGGCAACGGCGCCGGCAAGACCACGACGATCGCCATGATCATGGGGCTGGTGCTGCCGACCTCCGGCCGGGTCCAGGTGCTCGGCCATGACATGCCGCGCGAGGCGGCAAGCGTGCTGGGGCGGATCAATTTCGAGAGCCCCTATGTGGATATGCCGACGCGCCTCACGGTGCGGCAGAACCTCACCATTTTCGGCCGCCTCTATGGCGTGTCCCATTTGCGCGAGCGCATCGCGCAACTGGCCGAGGATCTCGACCTCAACGAGTTCATCGACCGTCCCAACGGCAAGCTCTCGGCCGGGCAGAAGACCCGCGTGGCGCTGGCAAAGGCGCTGATCAACCAACCCGAGCTGTTGCTGCTCGACGAGCCGACCGCCTCGCTGGATCCCGATACGGCCGATTGGGTGCGCAAGCATCTGGAGAATTACCGCAAGACCCGTCAGGCGAGCATTCTGCTTGCCTCCCACAACATGCTCGAGGTCGAGCGCCTGTGCGACCGCGTCATCATCATGAAGCGCGGCCGCATCGAGGACGACGACAGTCCCGACGGCATCATGGCCCGCTACAACCGCGCGACGCTGGAGGACGTGTTCCTCGACGTCGCGCGCGGCCGCAACCGGGCGGGCGCGTCATGAGCGAGTTGGCGCTGCAGGGCGGGATTTCGGCCGGCCGCATCGGCGCGATGATCCTGCGCTACTGGTATCTCCTGCTGTCGTCCTGGCCGCGGCTCCTGGAGCTGATGTATTGGCCGGTGCTGCAGGTCATCACCTGGGGGTTTCTGCAGACCTACATCGCCCAGAACGCCAATTTCTTTGCGCGCGCCGGCGGCACGCTGATCGGCGCGGTCATCCTGTGGGACATCCTGTTCCGCGGCCAGCTCGGCTTTTCCATCTCCTTTCTCGAGGAGATGTGGGCGCGCAACCTCGGCAACCTCATGATGAGCCCGCTCAAGCCGATCGAGTTCCTGATCGCGCTGATGGCCATGAGCCTGATCCGGCTTGCGATCGGCGTCATCCCGATGACGCTGCTCGCATTGTTTCTGTTCCACTTCAATTTCTTCGCCCTCGGCCTGCCGCTGATCGCCTTCTTCTGCAACCTGATCTTCACCAGCTGGGCGGTCGGCATCTTCGTCTCGGGCCTCGTGCTGCGCCATGGGCTGGGCGCGGAGAGCATCGTCTGGACGCTGATGTTCGCGCTGATGCCGCTCGCCTGCGTCTACTATCCGGTGCACGTGCTGCCGGTCTGGCTGCAATACGTGTCCTGGTCGCTGCCGCCGACCTATGTTTTCGAGGGCATGCGGGCGCTGCTGATCGACCATGTCTTTCGCTTCGACCTGATGCTTTCGGCGCTTGTGATTAATGCCGCCTTGCTGGTGGCTTCCTTTGCAGCATTTCTTGCCCTTTTGCGCAGCGCGCGCCGCAACGGCTCCTTGCTCGGGGGTGGCGAATAAGTCACTTTCGCGTGGAAATTCGCGCCCTTCGCTGGAAAAGGCCCGTAAATATACCGATCTCTGCATTGACGCATTATTACGCATTCGGCAGTATTTTGCGTTGCAAAAGGGAATTAGAATCATGGCCATTGGTGAGTTTGGCGGCGCACCTCCGTTAGCAGCTGAAGGCAGTCCACTCCTAACGACGCCGATGTACTGGATGTATGAGATGGCGCACGCCTCGCTCAATCCAGCGCGCGCGGTTTCGGACGCCACCAAGATCCTGTTTCAGAATCCGTTGAATCCGTGGACCCACACCCAGCTCGGCAAGTCGCTCGCGGCGGCTGCCGAATTGTTCGAGCGCACCACGCGCCGCTACGGCAAGCCGGAATGGGGTCTCAACGACACCGAGGTCGCCGGCGTTCGCGTGCCGATCGAAGTCCGCAGCGTCTGGGAAAAGCCGTTCTGCCGGCTGCTGCACTTCGACCGCAAGTTCACCCGTCCGCTGCGGCAGCCGCAGCCGCGCGTGCTGATCGTGGCGCCGATGTCCGGCCATTACGCGACGCTGTTGCGCGGCACGGTCGAGGCTTTCCTGCCGACCCACGAGGTCTACATCACCGACTGGACCGACGCCCGCATGGTGCCACTGTCGGAAGGCCGTTTCGATCTCGACGACTACATCGATTACGTGATCGAGATGCTGCAGGCGCTGGGCGGCAACATGCATGTCATCGCGGTGTGCCAGCCGTCAGTGCCGGTCGTCGCCGCCGTGTCGCTGATGGAAGCGCGGCATGATCCGTTCGTGCCGCTCTCGATGACCCTGATGGGCGGTCCGATCGATACCCGCAGCAATCCGACCGCGGTGAACAACCTCGCCCAGGAGCGCGGCATCGAATGGTTCCGCAGCCACGTCATCACCAAGGTGCCGTTCCCGCATCCGGGCGTGATGCGCGACGTCTATCCGGGCTTCTTGCAGCTGAACGGCTTCATCAGCATGAATCTCGACCGTCATGTCGATGCGCACAAGGATCTGTTCCGCAACCTGGTGAAGGGCGACGGCGACCTGGTCGACAAGCATCGCGATTTCTACGACGAATATCTCGCGGTGATGGACCTGGCTGCCGAATATTACCTGCAGACGGTCGACACCGTGTTCGTCAGGCACGCGTTGCCGAAGGGTGAGATGACCCATCGCGGCACGCTCGTCGAGCCAGCCAAGGTGACGCGCGTCGCGCTGATGACGGTCGAAGGCGAGAAGGACGACATTTCAGGCCTCGGCCAGACCGAAGCAACGCATCGGCTGTGCAGTTCTATTCCGCAACATCGCCGCGTGCACTATGTGCAGCCGGGTGTTGGACACTATGGCGTGTTCAATGGTTCCCGTTTCCGCTCGGAGATCGTGCCGCGCATCAATGATTTCATGATGTCGGCTGCGAACCCCAAGTCGAGATTGGCGTTGGCCGCTGAGTGACGCTGCGCGCATCGCAATCGCGCGTGAATCGGTGCCGAAGAGCAGCGAATCTCCCCTTCGCCTAAGTGCCTGATCCGGCGTCCGGAATGCCGGATTCCCGCTCCGACAAGGAATGATTGTGGCCTCACTCCTTGACAGGGTAAATAGAAGGTCTTTTTTGTCGAAATTTCCGCTTCCGGGCCCATTTTGTAGGGGCTGACCGAGGGGGAAGGCCCTGTATATTGGGCAAATGATTTGTTTTTGCGCCGGGCGATTTCGCTGGCTTCGGATGTGGCAGAATCCGGGCGAACTCCTACCCCCCGGACTGACTGACATGGCCACACGTGCGCTCCTGTATCGGCGCCCCTACGAACCTTCGACTCTTCTGATCAAGCACGGCTCGCAAGTCTTTGCGATCCGCGTGCGCCGGCATCGCCGCGCGCGCCGTTATACGTTGCGCATCCATCCAACTGATCGCGAAGCGATATTGACCATGCCTCCGCGTGGCACGATCGCGGAGGCCAAGGAGTTCGCACAGCTTCATGGCGGCTGGATCGCGGCGCGCCTCGGGCGTTTGCCCAAGGCTGCACCGTTCCATCCCGGCGTCGTGGTGCCTTTGCGCGGCACGCCGCACCGGATCGTGCATCGCGCCGGCGAGCGCGGCACGGTCTGGACCGAGACGCGCGACAGCGGCGAGAAGATCATCTGTGTCGCAGGCGGCCTCGATCATGTCGATCGCCGGGTGCATGATTACCTCAAGCGCGAAGCGCGGCGCGATCTGCAGAAGGCGGCGGAAGCTTACGCGGCGGAGCTCGGTGTGCGCGTCAAGCGGCTGTCGATCCGCGATCAGTCCAGCCGCTGGGGCTCCTGCACCTCCGCCGGCTCGCTGTCATTCTCCTGGCGGCTGATCCTGGCGCCGCCCTTCGTGCTCGACTATCTCGCCGCCCACGAGGTCGCGCATCTGGTCGAGATGAACCACTCGCCGCGGTTCTGGAAGGTGGTCGGCCGCATCTGCCCATCGCAGGAGCGCGCCAAGAAATGGCTCGATACCTGCGGCAACGACCTGCACAGATACGGCATCGAGGATTGATCCTCGGCTCGCGTCGCCGCTGCGAAAACCGGGGCCTATAACCCGGTAGGCGTCGCTTCGCGACTCTCTCTGTGGTGGGGGCGACCTCGGTGGTCAAGCAAGCGAAGGCAAGAGGCCGTGGGCCCGCCTGGCTCATCGAGCTCTTGAAGCGCAAGGCGCCGAAGCTTGCGGCTGTAGCCCTTGCCAACAAGATGGCTCGGATCGCCTGGAAGCTGATGACAAGCGGAGAGTGCTACGATAGCGCGCGGCTCGACGACCGAGCCGCGGCCCAGGCGGCCGCCGCTGCATAGATTCGGCCGACCGGCGGGTTACCCCACCGGCCGAACCGGAGCTGCAAGAGCAGAGGAGATGGTGCGATCGATCGAACCGAGATGCGAGCAAATCCGTGGGACCCATCGGCCCAACAAGGTCGCGAGGTTGATTGGAGCTCGTGTCGCGGAAACCATCTTGGCCCGCGGTCTAACCAGCCGCACCAACAGGCCGGACATATGGACGCAAGCGATCCGATCAAACCTCAGGGTCCCGGCTTTCGCCGGGCGACGGTGAGAGTTACTCCGCCGCCGTGGTCTCGGGCAGCTTGGCGCCGTTGCCATAGCGCTGGTCGATATAGTCGATCACCAGCGCCCTGAAGTCGGCGGCGATGGTCGGGCCGCGCAGGGTGCGGAACTTCTTGCCGTCGACAAAGACCGGCGCGGCCGGGGCTTCGCCGGTGCCGGGCAGCGAGATGCCGATATTGGCATGCTTGGATTCGCCGGGGCCGTTGACGATGCAGCCCATGACCGCGACGTTGAGCGTCTCGACGCCGGGATACTTGGTCTTCCAGGCCGGCATCTCCTCGCGGATGAAGTCCTGGATCGAGCGCGCCAGCTCCTGGAAGGTGGTGGAGGTGGTGCGACCGCAGCCGGGGCAGGCCGCAACCAGCGGCACGAAGGTGCGGAAGCCCATGGTCTGCAGCAGCTCCTGCGCGACCTGCACCTCCAGCGTGCGGTCGCCGCCGGGTTCGGGCGTCAGCGAGATGCGGATGGTGTCGCCGATGCCGTCCTGCAAGAGGATGCCGAGCGCCGCCGAGGAGGCGACGATGCCCTTGGAGCCCATGCCGGCCTCCGTGAGGCCGAGATGGATGGCGTAGTCGGAACGGCGCGCCAGCTCCTGATAGACCGCGATCAGGTCCTGCACGGCGGACACTTTTGCCGACAGGATCATCTTGTTCTTGGGCATGCCGAGCTCTTGCGCGCGGGCGGCCGACAGCAGCGCCGACTGCACCATGGCCTCGCGGGTCACGGCGCGGGCATCCTTCGGATTGGGCGAGGCCGTGTTCTCATCCATCAGTTTGGTGAGCAGCTCCTGGTCGAGCGAGCCCCAATTGGCGCCGATGCGCACCGGCTTGTTGTTCTTGTTGGCGATCTCGATGATGTCGGCGAATTGCGTATCGCGCTTGTTCTTGAAGCCGACATTGCCGGGATTGATGCGGTATTTGTCGAGCGCCTCGGCGCAAGCGGGATATTCGGCCAGGAGCTTGTGGCCGATATAATGGAAGTCGCCGATCAGCGGCGTGGTGATGCCGCGCTTGCGCAGGCCGTCGCGGATGTGGGGGACGGCGGCCGCCGCCTCTTCCCGGTCCACCGTGATGCGCACCATTTCGGAGCCGGCGCGCGAGAGCGCTGCGACCTGCTCGATGGTGCCGGCGATATCGGCGGTGTCGGTGTTGGTCATCGACTGGACGACGATCGGGGCGCCGCCGCCGACGGCGACGTTGCCGACCATCACCTGGGTGGTTGTGTGCCGCGGCCGGGGGCCGGCGACGTCGGTATCGGGCAGTATCTCGGGCTTGTTCATGGGGGCTTCGATATCAGGTTTTGGTGACATTCAGCAACGGATCAGCGGCCTCCTGGACGACCGGGCTCGGCCGGTTAACCAGAAAAAGTCCAGCAATTACAAGCAGGGCTGCGGCGCCAAAGGCCAGGCTCAGCCGGTCATGCATGATGAAATAGCTAGCCACGACGCCAAACAAAGGGGTGATGAAGGTAAAAGCCGACAATTTGCTGGCCGAATAGGTCTTCACCAGGGAGAACCACAGGGTGAAGGTGGTTCCGACCACCCAGATCGACTGGAAGGCCACCAATATAATGGACAGCGTCGCCGGCGCGTGGGTGATGGTCTCCCCGGACAGCAGGGCGGCAGCGCCCAGGATCGGGATCGAGGTCGCAACCTGGTATCCCAGGGCTTTTTCCGGCGGTGCCAAGCGGAGCCGGGTTCCCTTGGCGACCAGCGTCGTTGCCGCCCACAGCGCCCCGCCGCCGACGATCATCAGGTCGCCGAGCAGCACCTTGGAATCGACATCGGCCTGGGGAACCCCGATCGCCAGGGCCACGCCGAGGAAGCTCAAGGCCAGGCCGCCCGATTGGGTCAGGCCGAGACGCTCGCCCAGCACCTGGTAGGAGCCGAGCGCGACGAAAAACGGCGCGGTATAGAGGAATACCACCGCGCGCGAGGCCGAGGTGAAGCGCAGGCCCTGGTAGATCAGCACGAATTCGAGGCCGAACATGACCCCGGCCACCAGGCCGGGAACCAGCGTGCCGTCGCGCTGAAAGAGCTTGGCGCCGCGCAATTGGCCGATCAGGAGCAGGACCGGCAGCGCGCCGGCCGAGCGGATCGCCGCCTGCAGCATCGGCGGGATGTCCGGCAGCACCAGCTTGATCGCGATCTGATTGAAACCCCATGTGAAGCACAGCATCAGCATCAATGCGATGGCCCCCGGGCTCAACGGCCGCCCGGCGGATGAAATCAGCTTCCCTGAAGACATTTCTCTCTCTATCGGCGCTTGTCGCGCGCCCTTCTTATTGGCGTTGGACGTGAGGTGGATGTGATCAGGTTCATGCAGCCTGCTGGCAATGGGCGCAGAGGCCTGTGATCTCGAGCACGGACAGTTTCGGCGCAAAGCCCGTGGCCCGCGCGGCGGCGTTGAGGCTCTTCGCCACCGGCGCGGCGGCGATTTCGCCGACCGCGCCGCAGCGGTCGCAGATCAAAAACGCCACCATCGCCGCATCATCATGCGGCTGCGCGCAGGCGAGATAGGCATTGCGGCTTTCGATGCGATGAACGAGGCCATTGCCCATCAGGAACTCGAGCGCGCGATAGACCGTGATCGGCGCCGGCCGCGGCATCGACTTGGCGAGCGCGTCGATCAGCTCATAGGCCCCGAGCGGGCGATGGCTCGACAGCAGCGCCTGCAGCACCAGGCGGCGGATCGGAGTCAGTTTCTGCGCCCGCACCGCGCATATCCGCTCCGCATGCGTGATCGCGTCCGCGGCGCAGCGGTCGTGATCATGGTCGGGCGCTGGGAAAGCGGGCTTTTCGGGGGTCATTGCCCGTATTTGTAGCATTTCGGGCGCCGATGCCAAAGCCCGCACGTGAGGTGATGCCTGCCATGTGCGGGAAGCGGATCAGGCGGCTTGTTAAGGGGACGTCAAAAGATCATAAGCAAGCTTATTATTGCCTTGGCTTCTTATTGCCATGGCTTATTGGATTGTCTGGCTCATTGGAGACCAAGCTCATGGTCCGCGGTTCCGTGGATGCGAACTTCCTGTTCACGCTGGGCGAATTGCACCGGCTGATCCGCGCCTATGCCGACAAGGAGGCCGGGCGCTTCGGCATCACCCGCGCGCAGTGGGCGGTGCTGGCCAAGGTCGAGCGCACCGAGGGCATGAAGCAGACCGAGCTTGCGGAACTCCTGGAAATGCAGCCGATTACGCTGACGCGGCTGATCGACAAGCTGTGCGATGCCGGCTGGATCGAGCGGCGCAGCGACGCGACCGACCGCCGCGTCAACCGTCTCTATCTGCGCAAGGCGGGGCGCGCGCTGCTCGGCAAGATGAGCGGCCTGAAATCGGAGCTCACCGCGACCGCGCTGGAGGGCATCAATCCGGCGGACGCCCATCGCCTTCTCAACCAACTCGAGCAGATCAAGGAAAACGTGCGCAACGCTGTACAGAACACCAATGGCGGCCAACTCAGGAAGGAGCCGCGCTATGGCTGATCCGGTCCGGAAACTTCGACCCGAGCTGAAGGACAAGTCCGAGGCGCCGCAGTCCGACGGGCCGCGCACCAAGCTCGCGGCCACGCCGCGCCGCCGGCTGCTCGCCGGCCTGCGCCGTTATCGCCGCGTCCTGCTGCTGGTCGTGCTGCCGCTTGCAGCCGTGATCGGCGGCTTCTTCTTCTATCTCAATGGCGGCCGCTATATCGGTACCGACGACGCCTATGTCGGCGCGCAGAAGGTGCTGATCACGCCCGACGTTGCCGGCAAGATCATCAAGATCGTGGTGAAGGAAGGCCAGCACGTCCATGAAGGCGACGTGCTGTTCGAGATCGACCCCGAGCCCTATCAGCTCGCGCTCGACCAGGCCAAATCCGCGCTGGAGCAGGCGCGCACCAGCTACAACAATCTGCAGGCCAACATCAAAATCTACCAGCAGATGGCCGATTTGATGCAGCAGAGCGCCGACCTGAAGCAGCGCGACGTCGATCGCAAATCGTCGCTGGCGAAATCCAGCTTCGGCTCGCAGCTCGACCTCGACAATGCCTCCAACGCGCTGGTGACCGCGCGGGCGGAATTGGCCTTCGTGCAGCAGCAGATTTCCAACGCCAAGACCCAGCTGCTCGGCAATGTCGAGCTGCCGATCGAGCAGTTCCCGCCCTTTTACCAGGCCAAGGCGGCGCTCGGCGTGGCCCAGCGCAATCTCGACCACGCGGTGCTGCGCGCGCCGTTGTCTGGCATCGCGACCCAGGTCGACCAGATCCAGATGGGACGCTACGTGCCCGCGGGCACGCCGGTGTTCACCGTGATCGACGTCGATCATCCCTGGGTCGACGCCAATCCGAAGGAAAGCGACTTCACTTACGTCGCGACCGGCCAGCCGGTCACGCTCGACGTCGATGCGTTCCCCGATCATGTCTTCAAGGGCTATGTCGGCTCGCTGTCGCCGGGCACCGGCGCACAATTCGCGATCCTGCCGCCGCAGAACGCGACCGGCAATTTCGTGAAAGTCGTGCAGCGGGTGCCGGTGCGCATCTATTTCGATGAGCACGATCCGTTCGTGAAGAAGCTGAAGGCCGGCATGAGCGTCTATGCCACCATCGACACCGGCCACCAGCGCACGCTGGCGGGCCTGTTCGGCCTCACCGCCGCAGCGAAGCCGGACTAGCCATGTCCGGCGCCGCCCCCGCATCGCTCGCGGTTCCCGGCCTGCGCCGGAACATGGTGACGATCTGCGCCATGACCGCGACCATCATGCAGGCGCTGGACACCACCATCGCCAACGTCGCGCTGCCCTACATGCAGGGCACGCTGTCGGCCTCGCAGGACCAGATCAACTGGGTCCTGACCTCCTACATCGTCGCGGCCGCGATCATGACCGCGCCGGTGGGCTGGATCGCCAACCGCTTCGGGCGCAAGCGGACCTTCATCATCTGCTCGGCCGGCTTCACCGTCGCCTCGGTGCTGTGCGGGCTCGCGCAGGACATCAACCAGATGGTGCTGTTCCGCCTGCTGCAGGGCGTGTTCGGCGCCGCGCTGGTGCCGCTGTCGCAGGCGGTGATGCTCGACTACTACACGCTGCAGGAACGCGCGAAGGCGATGTCGATCTGGGGCATGGGCGTGATGATGGGCCCGATCATGGGCCCTTCCCTCGGCGCCTGGCTCACCGAGACCTATTCCTGGCACTGGGTGTTCTTCGTCAACCTGCCGTTCGGCTTCGTCACCGTGCTCGGCCTGATCGTCTTCATGGACGAGACCAGGCAGGAGCACGAGCTCCGCTTCGACTGGTTCGGCTTCGGGGCGCTTGCGGTCGCGATCGGCTCGCTGCAGCTCGCGCTCGACCGCGGCGAGCAGCAGGGCTGGCTGGAGTCCAACGAGATCATCGTCGAGTTCATCATCGCGGCGGTCGGCTTCTATTATTTCCTGGCGCACGCGTTCACGACCTCGAACCCGTTCGTGCGGCTGGCGCTGTTCAAGGACCGCAATTTCCTCACCGGCTGCATCTTCATGACGGTGATGGGGCTCGTGCTCTACTCGACCATGGCGCTGTCCTCGCCCTACCTGCAGAACGTGATCGGCTATCCCATCATCACCGCGGGCGGGCTGCTGGCGAGCCGCGGCTTCGGCACCTTCTTTGCCATGATGCTGGTGGGACGCTTGATGCGCTATATCGAGGCTCGCACGCTGATCATCAGCGGCCTCATCATCACCGCCGCATCGCTATTCCAGATGACCGGCTGGACCGACCAGACCCAGGCGCCGGAGATCGTGACCGTCAGCGTGATCCAGGGCTTCGGCTTCGGCCTCGTCTTCGTGCCGCTGTCGACGGTGGCGTTCATGACCCTGCCGAACAATCTGCGCACCGACGGCACCTCGATGCTGACGCTGGTGCGCAATGTCGCGAGCTCGATCGGCATCTCCATCGTGATCGCGCAGCTCACCGAGGGCTCGCGCCGCACCTATGCGGTGCTGTCCGAGCACATCAGTCCGTTCAATCAGGCGCTGCAGATGCCCGACGTCAGCCGCCTGTTAAACCTCAATACCGACGCGGGCCGCGCGCTTGCCGACGTCATGGTGGCGCTGCAGGCGCAGATCATCGCCTTCGAGCAGGACTATGAGCTGGTGATGATCTTCATCCTCTGCTCGATCCCGCTCGCCATCATGATCGGCTCGACCAAGGTCGCGCTGCGCAGCCAGGCCGGCAGCAAGGCTGCCGAGCAGCATGCGGTGATGGAGTAGCACGTTCGCTCTCGCCGTCATGGCCGGGAACAGGCCGGGCCATGACGCTGGGGTTGCCGATGTCCTGCGTCACTGCGGCCTCGGGTTACGGGCCCCGGCTTTTGCCAAGTCTTTGTGGAAGTAGTCCTGCTTCGCTACCGTCCGAACAGCCGCTGAATCAGCCAGCCGTCGAGCCCCGCATCCGCCTCCGGCCGCACGGCGGCGCGTGTGGGCGTCGGCCGGGCGCCATTGTTGGCCGGCTGCGGAGCTGCCGGCGTCGGCGCCGTAACCTGCGAGGCGATCTGGGCCAATGTTGCGAGCGGGCCGCTCGCCGGCGCGGCTGATGACGGCGCATTCGGCAACGGCGTCGGCTGCACGCCTTGCAAAGCCACGTGCATGAAACGAGACCAGACTTCCACGGGCAGGCCGCCGCCGGTGGTCTTCTTGGTCGGCGAGCTGTCGTCATTGCCGAGCCAGACGCCGGCGACGAGATGGGAGGTGTAGCCGATGAACCAGGCGTCGCGGAAATCCTGGCTGGTGCCGGTCTTGCCGGCCGCCTGCCAGCCCTGGATTTCGGCCTTGCGCGCCGTGCCGGAGATCAGCGTCTGCTCCATCATGCTGTTCATCATCGCGACATTGCGCGGCTCGATCACCTGATTGGGCTGCTCCGGCTGGCGCATGTAGAGCAGCTTGCCGTCGAGCGTCTTGATCCGGGTCACGACATGGGGCGAGACGGCAAAGCCGCCATTGGCGAAGGTCGCATAGGCGCCGACCAGCTCGGTGACCGAAACTTCCGAGGTTCCGAGCGCGATCGAGGCATTGGGCTCGAGCTTCGAGGAGATGCCGAGCCGGTGCGCGGTGCGCACGACATTCTTCGGTCCCACTTCCAGCCCGACCCGCACCGCGACCGTGTTGAGCGACATCGCCAGCGCCTGGGTCAGCGTGACCGGGCCGAAATATTCACGGCTGTAGTTTTCCGGCTTCCAGCCCTTGACGTCGAGCGGCCCGTCCAGCCGCACCGTGTCGGGCGTCAGCCCCGACTCGATTGCGGTGAGATAGACGAACGGCTTGAACGCCGAGCCCGGCTGGCGCCTGGCCGTGACCGCGCGGTTGAACTGGCTTTCGGCATAATTGCGTCCGCCGACCATGGCGCGGACGGCGCCATCGGGGGTCATCGCCACCAGCGCGCCCTGGCTGACATTGAACTTCACGCTCTTGGCCGCGAGCTCGTCGATCACGGCGGCCTCGGCTGCGCTCTGCAGCTTGGGATCGATGGTGGTCTCCACCACGATGCTCTGCTCGATCTGGCCGACCAGGTCGTCCAGCACTTCCGAGATCCAGTCGGCGACGTAGTTCACGGTGCCGGCGCCGGCCGGCTTCACCGATTGCGCGGGATGGGCGCTCGCAGCCTGCGCCTGCGCCTCCGTGATGAATTTGGCCTCCGCCATCGCCGCGAGCACGGTCTTGGCGCGCGCCTCCGCGCCCTCCGGATTGCGGTTGGGCGCGAGCCGCGAGGGCGATTTGACGAGACCGGCGAGCATCGCGGCTTCGCCGATCGTGACGTTCTTCGCCGACTTGCCGAAATAGCGCTGGCTGGCGGCCTCGACGCCATAGGCGCCGGAGCCGAAATAGACCCGGTTCAGATAGAGCTCGAGAATGTCGGTCTTGGAATATTTGCGCTCGAGCCACAGCGCGAGCTCGGCCTCCTGCAGCTTGCGCAGCATGGTGCGCTCCTGGGTCAGGAACAGGTTCTTCGCGAGCTGCTGGGTCAGGGTCGAGCCGCCCTGCGAGACGCCGCGGTGCAGCAGGTTCGCGACCGCCGCGCGCAGGATGCCGACGGGATCGACGCCGAAATGCGAATAGAAGCGCCGGTCCTCGATGGCGATGAAGGCCTTCGGCAAATATGGCGGCAGGTCCTTCAGCGCGACATTGGCGCCGGCCATCTCGCCGCGCTGTGCCAGCACGCTGCCGTCGAGGCCCACGATCTCGATGGTCGGGGGACGCTTGGGGATCTCCAGCGATTGGATGGGCGGCAGATGCGCGCCGGCCCAGATCACGGCGCCGATCAGCGCAATGCCGACCCACAGGCCGCACACCACGCCCCAATAGACGAGGCGCGACAATGTGAGGCCGCGCGTCTTGCCGCGCCGCTTGTTGCTCACGGTGGAAGCCTGTTTGCGCTCACGCGGCGGCTCCTCGTCGTCAGGCTCCTCCTGCTTGCGCTTCGGCGAAGCCTTCTTTGTCTTGGCGGCGGGCGAGGGGATCCGGTCCTCCGGCGAAAGCCTGATCGCGGCGAGGGAAGCGCCGAGCCCGAATTGCGGCTCCTTGCGTACGCCGCTTTTTTTTCGTCCCCACGCCATACGCCCGTCACGCCCACAAAACTGCCGCCAGCCACGCTAGTGGTGGGACTTTAAGGGCCGGTTACGCAAAGCTTAACGCGGGATTAGGAGGTGAGGCGGGGCGTGATAGAAATGGCGTCTTGAAGGCGTTCCAGGGAGAGAGCCGCATGGGCCATATCGATCCGACCAAGGAGGTTTTTGCAGAGTTCCGGGCCAATGATCGCCCGGGACCGATCCACATGCTCAATCTGGTGCGGTTGAAGGCGCAGGCAGCCTATCCCGACGGGCGCAAGGCGAGCGGCGCGGAAGCCTATGCGGCCTATGGCCGTGAAAGCGGCCCGGTGTTCACCCGGCTCGGCGGTCGGATCGTCTGGCAGGGCCGGTTCGAGCTGATGCTGATCGGACCCTCGGAGGAGCGCTGGGACCATTGCTTCATCGCGGAATATCCAAGCGTCGGCGCCTTCGTGGAGATGATCCGCGATCCCGTCTATCGCGAGGCGGTCAAGCACCGCCAGGCGGCGGTGGAGGATTCCCGGCTGATCCGGTGCGGCACGCTGCCGATCGGAAAGACATTCGGGGAGATTCCGGCGTAGCCGCGAGGATCAAGGGCGATCCGTCATCCTGAGGCGCGAGCGTAAGCGAGCCTCGAAGGATGTATGGCCCCGCTGCCGCATCCGGGCCGTCTCCTTCGAGGCTCGCGTGCCGCGAGCACCTCAGGATGACGGGGATGGTGCGAACCGCAAAAAAAAAGCGGGGGTGGGCACGGCGGTTGCGCCTTTGCCCACCCCACGTGATCGGGCCTGCGACCAACTACCCAGCAGCGCCGGTGTCCTCGATGATCGGGCCGAACAGCTGCCAGCGTTCGCCGTCGAAGCGCTCCATCTGCAGCTGCTTGTTGACGCGGTAGTCGGTCGGCGACGTGTTGGCCTTGATGCCGGGCAGCGGGATGTCGAGCACGACGTCCTTGAGGCTCGCCGCCTGCTTCATCACATTCTCGCGCGTGAGATCGTCGCCGCACTGCTTCAGCACATAGGCCAGCAGCTGCGCGGTCGAATAGCCGTAGGTGTTGAAGTTCGAGTTCTTGTCGCCGTCCGGATAGTACTTGGCCATGAAGTCGAAATAGCGCTTCATGCCGGGATCGTCCTTCCAGGTCGGGTCGAGCGGATCCTTGCCGTAATTGACGCTGATCACGCCTTTCGATGCGTCGAGCCCCGCCGGCTGCATCACCGCGCCGACCGAGGTCGCGTTGATGTCGACGATGTGCACCGGGTGCCAGCCGAGCTCGAAATTCTTCTTGATCGCCTGCGCCGCGAATTTCGGCGTGGAGGCGCTGAAGAACAGGTCGGCGCCGGCTGATTTCAGCTTCAGGATCTGGGAATCGATGGTCGGATCGGACACCTCGTAGGAGGCCTCCGCCACGATCATGCTGGACGCCTTGTCGCCGAGGCCGGCCTTGATGCCGTTGAGATAGTCCTTACCCAGATCGTCGTTCTGGTAGAGGATGCCGACCTTGGCGTTCGGATATTCCTTGAGAATGTACTGGCCGTAGATCCGCCCCTCCACGAAATAATTGGGGTTGAAGCCCATGGTCCAGGGGAAGTTCTTCGGGTCGGTGAATTTCGAGGCGCCGGTGGCGGCGAACAGCTGCGGGATCTTCTTGGCGTTGAGATATTTCTGCACGGCGGCGTTCGACGGCGTGCCGATGATCTGGAACGTCAGGAGCACCTCGTCGCTTTCGACCAGCTTGCGCACCTGCTCGACGGCCTTCGGCGGGCTGTAGGCGTCGTCATACTGGATCAGGTTGATCTTGCGGCCGTTGATGCCGCCCTGATCGTTGATCATCTTGAAATAGGCGGCCTGCGTCTTGCCGATCGAGGCGTAGGCCGATGCCGGTCCCGAGAACGGCACGGTCTGGCCGACCTTGATCTCGGTGTCGCTCGCGCCGGTGTCATATTTCTTTTGCGCGTAGGCCGAATTTGCCGACAGCGCGACGGCAAGCGCTGCGCCCGCAGCCAGGCGGAATAGGTCTTTCCTCATTGCAAAGCGTTCCTCTCGTCTTGTGTAATTGTTGTTCTGACGTTGGCCGATGGTCTCTCCCCCCTGAAGGGCGCCACGGTTGGCGCGGATTGTGGAGGAACGATTTCCGCAATGCAAGATGAGCCCCTGCCGGCTAAGACTAACGGAGCATGCTCCGCCCCCGGGCCGCCGGCGCCGCAAAACGGGTGGCGCGGGCGTCTGGCCGCGCGCTAGATCGGGCCGTCTGGAATGGCGAGATCAAGCTCTTGAACATGAGACCGCCCGTGAAAACGACGCCACCTGGCTCACTGGGACTGGACCGGCTGGAGACGCCGATCGGCGTGGCGCTGCTGGTCAGCGACGAGCACGACGTGCTCTGCGCGCTGGACTGGGAAGACCATGAGCCGCGCATGCGCCAGCTCCTGCGGCTGCAGCACGGCGTGATCGATCTGGTGGAGAGGCCGGCGCCGGGCGGCATTCGATCGGCGCTGTCGGCCTATTTCGACGGCGAGCTCGCTGCACTCGCCGAGATCAAATGGCGCCTCGGCGGCACGCCATTCCAGCGCAGGGTCTGGTCCGCGCTCATCGGCATCCCGCCCGGAACGACCATGAGCTATGGCGCGCTCGCGACATCGCTCGGCTCGCCCAGGGCCATGCGCGCGGTGGGCCATGCCAATGGCGCCAACCCGCTCAGCGTCGTCATCCCCTGCCACCGCCTGATCGGCGCCGACGGCGCGCTGGTCAAATATGGCGGCGGGCTGCACCGCAAGCGCTGGCTGTTGCAGCACGAGGGCGTGGTGCTGAGGCAGGCCGCAATGCGCGCCGCGAATTGAAGCGCGACCCGGCGCGGACCCAAAGCAGCTGCCTCCATCTCTCACCGTCATCCTGAGGCGCTCGCGGCACGCGAGCCTCGAAGGATGAACGGCCCCCGCTCTTGCCGCCGGGCTGGCCTTCGAGACGTTGGAACCGAGGTTGCCGACCTTAAAGAAGAGAATCTACGGTGCGGTGATCGACAGCGCTAATCGCGCCTGCGCTACACCGCATGTCCGCTGTGTCGGGTAAACCGGACTTGGCGGACTCAAGGTAAAACCGACGCGAATGACCCGAAGCCGGCTTGAACGATCCGCCTGATCAAGATGGCTGTTGCGGACTCGGACGCCTCGCAGACCAAGGGATAGACCGGAAAAGTCTTTAACGCAGCGTAACCCGATGCTGACGATCGATCTCCGGCATGTGTATCGAAGCTAACTCGCCCGATACGTACTGAAGCGTGGATGTCAGGTGAGCGGCAGTTGACGCAGATCAACGGTCATCCAAGGGAAGTTCTACAAAATCCCGTTTCCAATCGACCAATAGCGGGGGTGCAGCGATGAAGATTTCACGCATGTGCAAGCTCGAATCGGGGCTCGTCACCGTCGTTTCAATGGTCGTCGCTGGTGCGACGGGAGCCGTAGCTCAATCGGCTCCGACGAACCTACCCGCAGCCATCACGTGCTATGCTCAAGCGGACCAAAGTTGGCGGGTTGTTATCTTTTGAGGGTCACGAAGGATGGCGATGCGATTTACATTTCGCCCGATGGAAGATTGACAACGACCGTCACTGCGAAAGGCATCGTGGCAGCCCCGACCAGCCGCCCCGGCGGCCTCGATTGCTACGGCAAGACCGTGGATGAGTTGCGTTCGAGCGGTCGCACCTTGGAATTTCAGCACAAGTAGGCAAGCGAGGACGAAGTGCTGCTCAATAGATCAAAGCCTCCGGGTATTTGTGCGCGGCAGCGTCTCATTGTCAGACTGGCGAGCGCAGGTCTGCTCTTGGTCGCTTGCACGCAAGGCCTTCGCGCCGATGAAAACGGCATTTCGTTCTGGCTTCCCGGACAATTCGGCAGCCTTGCGGCCGTGCCGACAACGCCAGGATGGTCGCTGGGTACAGTTTACTACCACACCTCTGTGGCCGGCTCCGGTGGGGTTGCGGCCTCGCGGGAAATCACGATTGGTCGATTGCCGGCGACAGCCAACGTAAGCCTGAATGTCAATCTCAATGCACAAGCCGATATCCTGATCCTGGCCCCGACGTACACATTCGCTACACCCGTGCTCGGGGGACAATTGGCTGCCGGTCTTACCGGTACATTCGCGCGAAGCGCCGTCGACATCAACGGTACACTGACGACCAACTCTGGTCCGTTCGGCGCGAACCGGACTGGCGACCTCTCGGACACGCTCGTGTCGGTCGGCGACCTCTATCCCGTGATTTCGTTGAAGTGGCACGACGGCGTTCATAACTGGATGACCTATGCGACCGGCGACATTCCCGTTGGCTCCTATGACCCGACACGTCTCGCCAACACCGGGATCGGTCATGGTGCCATCGATGGCGGCGGCGGCTACACCTATCTCAATCCCGCCACGGGAGTGGAATTCTCCGGCGTTGCGGGCTTCACCTACAACTTCAAGAACCCCGACACCCAATATCGGAGCGGTGTCGATTTCCATTTCGATTGGGGCGCATCCAAATTTCTTTCCAAGCACGCGTTCGTGGGTCTGGTCGGATATGCCTATCAGCAGGTCACTGACGACTTCGGTCAGCCCCCGATACTGGGCGGCTTCCGGTCGCGCGTGTTCGGCATCGGCCCGCAATTCGGCTACCTGTTTCCGGTTGGAGACATGCAGGGGTATCTCAATCTCAAAGGTTACGGCGAGTTCGACCAAGCCAACCGACCTTCGGGCTGGAACACTTGGTTGACGTTCTCCATCTCTCCCGCTCCGCCGGCAGCCACGGTCACACCGACCCGCCATTTCATTACGAAGTAACGGACCAGTGTCCTGCAAGACAAGCTCGTGTTCATGAGGAAAATGATGGCCAAGATAGCGGGCGTGATGGCATCTCTCTTCTTGGCAGCATGCGGAGTTGTTGCCGCAACAGGCGCGCAGGCGGCGCCTTGCCTCGTAGTCACACTGACCGGCACGAGCGGCCCGCCGCCCTACAATGGGCTCGCGGGGCCCGGAACTTTCGTGCGGTATGGCGACGACGACAATGACTGCAGGTCCGTGCTGATGCAGTTCGATGCTGGGCGCGGGACACTGATGCGCCTGTCGCAGATTGATGTTCAGGCCGCGCAGCTCAACGCCTTATTCATCACTCACATCCATTCCGACCACACAGAAGGTCTGTCCGATATCGCCCAAATGCGCTGGTTCTTTGGTTTGCCGCAAGGTCCAAAGCTTGACGTCGTCTGCAGCACCGACGCGAAATCGCCGCTTGGCTTCACAATGAGCTGCACCAAACTCGTCAATCATATCGACGACGCCTATGAGCAGTCGGGCGAAACCGCCTACCGGGCCGCCGAGATGAAGGGCATTGTCGATCCCGCCGGGCCCGTAGCGGGGATGAGGGTCATCACCTTCAATCCCACGGAGGACGCCCAGACCGTATGGACGTCAGGTGATGTAAGGGTCAGCGCAATCCGGACCACCCACATCCCGGGTTCTGTGGCGTTTCGTGTCGACACCCCAGCCGGCAGCGTGGTGATCGGTGGCGATGCATCCAACGACGCACAAGAGCCGCCGCGAAAAACCTCGACGTCCGATCAGGTCGAGAAACTGGCCAAGGGTGCCGATGTGCTTGTCCACACAACCATTCATCCCGCGCTGTCGCCGGAACGAGGCAGTGGAGCGCCGCCTCCGGTCTACTATCGCCAGAGTAATGCGACCGATCTCGGTGCCATGGCTCAACGCGATGGGATCAAGTACCTCATGCTCACCCATCTCGCGCCGTCGCTCGGTGCTCCTACTCAGGGGACTGTGAAGGTCCCTGGTGGTCCGTTGACGGAGCAGGACTACATGAAAGCGGCCCAGGATGGCGGCTATACCGGCAACATTATCGTGGGCACCGATCTCGCCAGCGTGAGGTTGCCAGCGAAATGAGGGGCAAGACGTTTACGTCATCTATTGGCCCTTAAGTGACCGCCGGAGATATCCGTTTTTCCGCGGCGCTCATCAGGTGCCCAGCCGTCGCGTGGGCGCAGAAAACGCGGCCGAGAGCGTGACTCGGCTCTTCATCAGGATCGAATCGATCAACGACAGCGCGGTGGCCGAGGCGTGCCTGCGCGGAAACGCCGATTTCGCGCGTGAAGTCAAACCGATCCGTTCTTCGCGATCATCCGCCGCACGCTCCTGCTCTTGCAAGTTCCGTAAATCCGAACCATTCTCTCCCGCATCCCGCCTCAAGCAGAGGGACGGATCGCGGTCGTCACGAGACGTGGGGCGGGGATGCGGTGGACGCTGGTGTGCCTGTCGACGAGCGGCACCGAGGCGGACGGCGAAATCGTGTGGTTCTGGCATGCCCATGCAAGTGCCAAGTCTGGCGCCCGATGATGCGCGAGATGACGGTGACAACGCGAGGTTCACCGGGAAGAGCGCGTATAAGCCGTAAACCACTGCGCAGGGAAGGCCGGTGTGATCACCGCCTGGACCTGTGGACTCGCGCCTTTGCGCAATCCTTTTTGCGCGGGTGCCCCGGGTGCAGCGGCCACCTGGTCTTCCCTGCGCCCTCTGTGCTCTAGGAGGGTGATCGATGAGCAAAGCTCGGGCGATTCCCGCCGCGAGAATGCGGACGCTTGTCTCTCCGCCGTCATTGCGAGGAGCGAAGCGACGAAGCAATCCAGGGTCGTGTGCGTGGCTCTGGATTGCCGCGTCGCTTCGCTCCTCGCAATGACGACGCTGGGGCTGTTTGAAAATTGGAATCTGGAACGGTTGTTATTTTGCACCGTCATTCCGGGCGGTCCGACAGGACCGAACCATGGTGCGCAATTGCGCACCTGAGAATCTCGAGGTTCCGGGTTCGGTCCTGTCCGACCGCCCCTGGAATGACGGTCACGCCGCGGGCTTGGCCACCGCCTCGTCGTTCGACAACAGATGCAACAGCGCGCTGCGGATCGCGGCCTGCCGGGTCGGTGCGGTGATCTGCGCGCCCAGGAGGTCCGTGACGTAGAACACGTCGCGGGCGCGCTCGCCGAAGGTCGCGACATGGGCGGAGGCGATGTTGAGGTTGAGCTTCGACAGCGCCGTGGTCAGCTGGTAGAGCAGGCCGGGCCGGTCGAGGCCGGAGACCTCGATCACGGTGTAGAGCTCCGACCACTGGTTGTTGATGGCGACCTCCGGCTCGACCACGAACGCCTTGCTGACCTTGACGCGGCTGGAGCGCCGCGCCACCGCGTCGGGCAGCCGCAGCTTGCCTTCCAGCACGTCCTCGATCATCTCGCCGATGCGGGTGGCGCGGCGGCCCTCGTCCTCGTCGCGGTCGTATTCCCGCGAAATCGCGATGGTGTCGAGCGCGCGGCCGTCGGTGGTCGTATAGATCTGGGCGTCGACGATGTTGGCGCCGGCGGATGCGCAGGCGCCCGCGATGATCGAGAGCAGCCAGGGATGGTCCATGGCAAAGATGGTGAGCTCGGTGACGCCGCGCGCCTCGTCGAAGCCGACATTGATCGCGAGCTTGTGGCCGGCATCCTCGCTCGCCTTGATGAAGCGGGCCTGGCGGATCTTGCGCGGCAGATCGACCTTGAGCCAATAGGCCGGATAATGCCGCCCGATATAGGCGTTGACGTCGGCCTCGCTCCATTCGGTGAAGGCGCCGCGGAACTCGGCCTGCGCCGCGGCCAGGCGGCGGGCGCGGTTGACCTCGGAGAAGCCGCCGGTCAGGACCGGCTCGGTCTCATAATAAAGCGAGCGCAACAGCTGCGCCTTCCAACCGTTCCAGACGCCGGGGCCAACGCCACGGATGTCGGCGGTGGTGAGAATGGTCAGCAGCTTCATCTGCTCGACGGATTGGACCACGGCCGCGAAATTCTCGATGGTGCGGCGGTCGGAGAGGTCGCGCGACTGCGCCACCGTGGACATCGTCAGATGCTCCTCGATCAGCCAGGCCACGAGCTCGGTGTCGGCGGCGGAGAAGCCGAGCCGCGGGCACAGCCGCCGCGCCACCTTGGCGCCGGCGATCGAGTGATCCTCGGGCCGGCCCTTGGCGATGTCGTGCAGCAAGGTCGTGATGTAGATCACCGCGCGATGCTCCGGCCTGATCTTGCGCATCAGGTCGCTTGCCAGCACGAACTCGTCGTTGCTGCCGCGCTCGATCTCCTGCAAGAATCCGATGCAGCGGATCAGATGCTCGTCCACCGTGTAGTGGTGGTACATGTTGAACTGCATCATCGATACAATGCGGCCGAAGGCGCGGATGAAATGGCCGAGCACGCCGCTCTCGTTCATCCGCCGCAGCACGATCTCGGCGTCGTTGGAGGTGAGGATCTCCATGAACAGCCGGTTGGCTTCCGGATTCTCGCGCAGCTCCTGGTTCACGAGCTTGAGCGAGCGCGCCACCGTGCGCATCGCGTCGGGATGGAAGGCGAGGTTGTTCTTCTGCGCGAGGCGGAAGATCCGGATCATGTTGACCGGATCGTGCTTGAACACGTCGGGGGCGGCGAGATTGATGCGGTTGTTGTCGACGATGAAGTCGTCTGAATCGGGCACCCGCCGGCGGGTCAAATTGGGGCGGAAGCGCGCCATCATGCGGCTCAGCACCGGCGCCGGCTTGGCCTGCTGGTCCTCCAGCTTGGCGCAGAGAATGGCGGTGAGGTCGCCGACCTCCTTGGCGATCAGGAAGTAGTGCTTCATGAAGCGCTCGACGTCCTGCATGCCGGGATGGGAGGTATAGCCCAGCCGGATCGCAAGCTCGCGCTGCAGGTCGAAGGACAGCCGCTCCTCGGGCCGCCCGCTGACAAAGTGCAGGTTGCAGCGCACCGACCAGAGGAAATCGGCGCAGCGGCGGAAGGTGCGGTATTCCTGGGCGTCGAACACGCCGCGCTCGAGCAGCTCTTCGGTCTCGCGCACCCGGTAGACGTATTTGGCGATCCAGAACAGCGTGTGCAGGTCGCGCAGGCCGCCCTTGCCGTCCTTCACATTGGGCTCGACCAGATAGCGCGACTGGCCGGCGCGGCGGTGCCGCTCCTCGCGCTCGGCAAGCTTGGCGGTGACGAACTCGGTCGCGGTGCCCTGCACCACTTCCTTGTCGAAGCGCGAGACCAGCTCGTCATAGAGCGGCTGGTCTCCGGTCAGGAACCGCGTCTCCAGGATCGCGGTGCGGATGGTCATGTCGCCGCGGGCCTGGCGGATGGATTCGTCGACCGAGCGGGTGGCGTGGCCGACCTTGAGGCCCATGTCCCACAGGCAATAGAGGATGGCTTCGGCGACCTGCTCGCCCCAGGCGGTCTGCTTGTAGGGAAGGATGAACAGCAGATCGATGTCGCTTTCCGGCGCCATCAGGCCGCGGCCGTAGCCGCCGGTCGCCACCACCGCCATGCGCTCGGCGCCGGAGGGGATCGGCGAGCGATAGAGATGGCGGGTCGCCGCCGCAAACAACACGCGGATGATCTCGTCCTGCACGACACAGAGCCGCTCGGCGCAGCGTCTGCCGTGGCGATCCTTCAGCAGCGCCGCCTGGGCCGCGGCGCGTGCGGCGACCAGTTCGCCCTTGAGCAGCTGCGCCATCGCGGTGCGGAAGACGTCCTCACGCCCGGCATGCTGCGCGGCCAGCGCATCGACCGCGGCAGTGACGCGGGCGGTGTCGAAAAACGCGGCGTCCTGCTCGCGATGGGCCGCGGTTACGAGATTGTCCATGACATCTCCGGATATCGAACCGCGCCTGCCCTGTCACGACACATTCTGCCAAGCCGCCCCTCTGATGCCCGGCCCCTGGGCGGCCGCGACAATGCCAATACGAAATCAACCAACAATATATTGGAAAAGCCTTGCATTTTAAGAGGGGGCGCCCCGATCCCCTGCTTCTTCTTGCCGCTGCTCCGGCTCCGCGCCTGCCCCCGCTTCCTGCAGGGCTGCCCCGCCGGAGGCTTCTCGCGGCTGACACTTCCGCTCTTCCCGACTATACGAGGCTCTATAGAAACGCCGGGAGAAAACCATGGACGCGGCTGCGCTTCGCGCGATGCAGGCTCCGATCAAGGAGCGCCTGAAATCCGATCCCAAATCCGGGCTGATCACGCTCAAGGCCAGGGGATCGACCGACAGCGACGGTATCGCCTGCAAGATCGAGACCGGCCGGGCGATTGCGGTCGCCGGCCTGCATCCGGCCACCGGCGGCTCGGGGCTGGAACTCTGCTCCGGCGACATGCTGCTCGAGGCGCTGGTCGCCTGCGCCGGCGTGACGCTGAAATCGGTCGCAACCGCCATCGAGGTACCGCTGCGCCAAGGGCTCGTGTTCGCCGAGGGCGATATCGATTTCCGCGGCACGCTCGGCGTCGACAAGGAGGCCCCGGTCGGCTTCTCCGAGATTCGCCTGCGCTTCGAGGTCGACACCGACGCAGCCCAGGACAAGCTGGATCTCCTGCTGAAACTCACCGAGCGCTATTGCGTGGTCTATCAGACCATCAGGAACGGCCCGCAGGTCGCGGTGACGATGCAGCGGCTATGAGCCTTCACCCGCCCCTGGAGGGGGCGGGTCGATCGCGCATGAACATGCGCGAGCGGGGTGGGGTGACAGTCTCCACTCAGGCACTGTTCGACGCTGCGAGACTGTCACCCCACCCCGTCTCACATTTCGCTTCGCTCGATCTGAGCCGACCCGCCCCCTCCAGGGGCGGGTGAAGAAATCACCCGATGTCCTCCCATCTCGCCTTTCTCCTCGTCCTCGCCATCCGCATGGTGGTCGCCGCCTTCTTCGTGGTGTCGGCGTCCTTCATCGCCGAGCGCACCGGGCCCGTGATCGGCGCGCTGGTGGCGACCTTGCCGATCTCGGCGGGACCCTCTTACGTCTTCCTCGCGCTCGACCACGATGCGGCCTTCATCGCGGAAGGCGCGCTGGCGAGTCTGCCGGTGAATGCGGCGACGATCTTTCTGGCTCTCACCTACGTGCTGCTGGCGCAGCGCCATGGGCTCCTGGTCAGCATCGGGTCGGCGCTTGCCGTGTGGTTCGGGCTTGCGGTGCTGCTGCGATCGCTCGACCTGTCGCTCGCCGGCGGGCTGATCGCCAACGCGATCGCCTTTGCCGTCTGCGTGCCGCTGCTGCAGCGCTACACTCATGTCAAAATGCCGCTGATCACCCGCCGCTGGTACGACGTTCCCTTCCGCGCCTTGCTGGTCGCGGTGCTGGTAGCGACGGTGGTGACGCTGTCGGGCTGGGTGGGGCCGGCGATCACGGGCACGCTGGCGCTGTTTCCGGTGGTCTTCACCAGCCTGATGCTGATCCTGCATCCGCGCATCGGAGGCAAGCCGACCGCGGCGGTGATCGCCAACAGCGGCTGGGGCCTGATGGGATTTGGCCTTGCGGTCGCGGTGCTGCATGTCGCCGTGCTGCGCTTCGGCTCGGCGATCGGCCTGAGCCTGGCGCTCGCGACCTGCATTGGGTGGAATCTGGCGCTGTGGTGGAACGGGCGGCGCAAAGTGGTGGTGGTGGCGAAGTGACGCGGCTCACCCCTTCGGCAGCTTTGCCTTCAGCGCATAGAGCGCTTCCAGCGCCTCGCGCGGGGACATCTCGTCGGGGTGCAGCGCCTTGACGGCTGCGATCAGCTGCTCGGCTTCGCTCGGCAGCGCGGCTTCCGCGGCGGCGCGCGAGGGCACCGCGAACAGCGGCAGGTCGTCGGCGAGCGCACGCGCGGTCTGCCCGCGGTCCTGCGCCTCGAGCTTGGCGAGCACCGACCTGGCGCGTGCGATCACGGGCGCCGGCAGGCCGGCCAGCCGCGCCACCTGTATGCCGTAGGAACGGTCGGCCGAGCCGGGCAGCACCTCGTGCAGGAACACCACGTCGCCCTGCCATTCCTTCACCCGCACCGTGGCATTGAACAGGCGCGGCAGTCTGGCCGAAAGCGCGGTGAGCTCGTGGTAATGGGTGGCGAACAGCGTCCGGCAGCGGTTGCTCTCGTGCAGATGCTCGATCGCGGCCCAGGCGATCGAGAGGCCATCGAAGGTGGCCGTGCCGCGGCCGATCTCGTCGAGGATCACGAGCGCCCGCTCGCCGGCCTGGTTGAGGATCGCCGCGGTCTCGACCATCTCGACCATGAAGGTGGAGCGGCCGCGGGCCAGGTCGTCGGCGGCACCGACGCGCGAGAACAGCCGGTCGACGATGCCGATGCGGGCGCGGCTGGCCGGCACGAAGGCGCCGATCTGGGCGAGCAGCGCAATCAGCGCGTTCTGGCGCAGGAAGGTCGACTTACCGGCCATGTTCG
>Ga0209062_1001033_pt1 | contig 58313 bp, 62 predicted proteins | sample Coa_R2_2_FD_187158 | JGI IMG/M metagenome (GOLD analysis project Ga0209062, IMG submission 187158) | Surface soil microbial communities from Centralia Pennsylvania, which are recovering from an underground coalmine fire - Coalmine... | ecosystem: Environmental > Terrestrial > Soil > Unclassified... | reverse complement strand
CGCCGCCGGGGATGCGCAGGAACCCCGCGCACTGCTCGAACGCCTTGGGCCCGAGCCGCGGCACGTCCTTCAGCGCCTTGCGCGACCGGAAGGCGCCGTGCGTATCGCGATGGGAGACGATGCTCTGCGCCAATGCCGGGCCGATGCCCGACACGCGCGCCAGCAAGGGCGCCGAGGCCGTGTTCAGATCCACGCCGACGCCGTTGACGCAGTCCTCGACCACGGCATCGAGCGAGCGTGACAGCTTGAACTGGCTGAGATCGTGCTGGTACTGGCCGACGCCGATCGACTTCGGATCGATCTTCACCAGCTCCGCCAGCGGATCCTGCAGCCGGCGCGCGATCGAGACCGCACCACGCAAGGTCACGTCGAGGCCAGGCAGCTCCTCCGAGGCATAGGCCGACGCCGAGTAGACCGACGCGCCGGCTTCCGACACCACGATCTTCTGCAGCTTGAGCTCGGGCAGCCCCTTCACCAGCTCGATCGCGAGCTTGTCGGTCTCGCGCGAGGCGGTGCCGTTGCCGATCGCGATCAATTCCACCTTATGCTCGCGCACCAGCCGCGCCAGGATGGCGAGCGATTCGTCCCAGCGCCGCTGCGGCTCGTGCGGATAGATCGTGCTGGTGGCGACCACTTTGCCGGTGGCGTCGACGACCGCGACCTTCACGCCGGTCCGATAGCCAGGGTCGAGGCCGAGCGTCGGCCGCGCGCCGGCGGGAGCGGCGAGCAGCAGGTCGCGCAGGTTGGAGGCGAACACGCGCACCGCTTCCTCCTCGGCCGCGGTCCACAGGCGCAGCCGGAGGTCGATCGACAGCATGATGATGATCTTGGTGCGCCACGCCCAGCGCACGGTCTCGGCCAGCCACTTGTCGCCCGGCCGGCCCTGGTCGCTGACGCCGTAGGCGCGCGCAATGCGCAGCTCGTAGGCGCTGGGCGCGGCAGGCGTCGAGGCGATACGAGTCGCCGGGTCGTCCGGCTCGACCGTCAGGCTGAGAATTTCCTCGCGCTCGCCGCGGCACAGCGCCAGCACGCGGTGCGACGGCATCTTGGCGAGCGGTTCGGAGAAGTCGAAATAGTCGCTGAACTTGGCGCCCGCCTCGGCCTTGCCCTCCCGCACCTTGGAGACGAGGTGCCCGTTCGCCCAGAACTCCTCGCGCAGGGCGCCGATCAGGTCGGCATTCTCGGCGAAGCGCTCGACGAGGATGGCGCGGGCTCCCTCGAGCGCGGCGGCCGTGTCGGCGACGTTCTTGTCGGCCGAGACATAGGGTTCGGCGCTGGTCGCGGGTATGTTCTGCGGCTCCTTCAGCAGCTGGTCCGCGAGCGGCGCCAGCCCTGCTTCCTTGGCGATCTCCGCCTTCGTGCGGCGCTTGGGCTTGTAGGGCAGGTAGATGTCCTCGAGGCGCCCCTTGCTGTCGGCCGCGATGATCGCCGCTTCGAGTTTCGCATCGAGCTTTCCCTGCTCGCGGACGGAGTCGAGGATGACCTTGCGCCGCGCTTCCAGCTCGCGCAGGTACGTCAGCCGCTCCTCGAGCGTGCGCAACTGCGCATCGTCCAGCGATCCCGTGGGTTCCTTGCGATAGCGCGCGATGAACGGGACGGTGGCTCCGCCGTCGAGCAGGTCGACCGCGGCCTGGACCTGCTGTTCCTTGACCCCGAGTTCTTGGGCAATACGCGCCTGGACGGAAACCACCAAGAAACACCTCCTCGGCTGAATGGGAGAGAGACAGTCGCCACGTCGGGCCGCGGGTATGGACGGCGCGCCTGTGAGACTTCAAGCTGTTTGTGGGCTTGCGGATGTTTGGAACATCGCAGGGCGCTCACAAGGCTTGACAATGTTTCGCTGCCGGACGGCGAGGGAGCGTCGTCTAGGCCGGCACCTGGGTTCGATACCAGTCGAGGATCTCCGCGCCGGTCCACATCACCACGCCGTCGTGGCCGAGCATGTAGTCGTACAGCATCTCGAGATACTTGATCCGGTGCGGCACGCCGGTGAGGTAGGGATGGACCGAGATCGCCATCACGCGCGGTGTCTTCGCGCCGTCGAGCAGCAGACGGTCGAAATGATCGCGGCCGCGGCGGAAGATCTCGTCCGACGGCTGCTTCTCGACCGCACTGATCACCACGTCGTTGATCTCGACCGTATAGGGCACCGACACGATCGTGCCGGCGCGCGTCCTGAGCGGCACCGGCTGCTCGTCGAGCACCCAGTCGGCGACATACTCGATGCCGGCCTCGGCCAGCAGGTCCAGCGTCTCGTCGGTCTCGGTCAGGCCGGGCGATTCCCAGCCGCGCGGCGGCCTGCCGGTGAAGCCCTTGATCGCCGCGATGGTGTCGGCGATCGCCGCCCGCTGGTCCTCGACCCGATGCATCGGCCGCTGCACGAAGCCGTGGCCCATGAAGTCCCAGCCGGCGTCGAGCGCCGCCTGGCAGGCCTCGCGGTACAGATCGACAACGGTGCCGTTCAGCGCGAACGTCGCCTTGAGCTTGCGCGCGGCCAGCACCTCGACGAAGCGCCAGAAGCCCACCCGCATGCCGTACTCGTGCCACGCCCAGTTGGGCACGTCGGGCAGCAAGGGCTGTCCCATCGGCGGCGGCAGCACGGTGCGGGGCATGGCGCCCAACGGGCTCCAGTTCTCGACATTCACGATCGTCCACACCGCCACCCGCGCATTGTTCGGCAGGACGAGCTTTGGCCGCTTGGTGATCGGCAGATAGGGTGTGCGGCCGCGCAGGCTGTGGCCGGGATCCTGTGCCATCGACATTCTCCCTCATCGTCGTCCCGAGCCGAGCGAAGCGAAGTCGAGGGACCTCTTTTGTCGATGTAGCCGCAAAAAGAGTTCCCTCCACTGCGCGCTTCGCGCTCCGGCCGGGACGACGGAGATTAGGCCTTGTTGGGATTGATCAGGAACTTCTCGCCGGTCGCGCGTCTGTTGTAGACGGCGATGTTCTTGAGATCGAGCACCTCGGGGAGAGAGATCGTCCGGGTGTAGTGGCTGGCGAAGGTGGTCTTGAGCGAGTTCACCACGCGCTCGCGCAGCCGCGTCTGGTCGGGCCGGCCGATCTTCTGCAGGAACGGCGTCAGCAGCCAGCCCCCGACGCCCCAGGCCTGGCCGAAATTGCGGACGATCTCGATCGGGCCGGTGTCGAGGCCGCCGTAGATGTAGACCTGCTTGTGCACGCTCGAGCCGTAACGGCTGTACTCCTTTGCGGTCTTGTTGATGGCGATTTCCATCGCGGTGAGGATCTGGCCGGCAAGCTTGCCGCCGCCGATCGCGTCGAAGGCGATGGTCGCGCCGGTTTCGACCAGCGCCTGGACCAGATCGTCCTTGAAGGTGGGCGACGTCGAATCGACGACATGCCTGGCGCCGATGTCCTTCAGGATCTTCGCCTGCGCGGCGCTGCGCACGATGTTGACCAGACCGATGCCGTCCTCGAGGCAGATCCTGTTTAGCATCTGGCCGAGATTCGAGGCGGCGGCGGTATGGACCAGCGCCTTGTGGCCCTCGCGCTTCATGGTCTCGGTCATGCCGAGCGCCGTCAGTGGATTGACGAACCACGACGCGCCCTCGGCCGCCGTCGTGCCGGCCGGCAATGGCTGGCAGTCACGCGCCTTGCGGACCACGTACTGCGCGTACATCGAGCCGCCGACCACCGACACGGTCTTGCCCATCAGCGCCTGCGCCTCGTCGGACGAACCCGCCTTGACCACGGTGCCCGCCCCCTCGTTGCCGACCGGCATCGACTGGTCGAGGCGGGCGGCGAGGAAGGGCAATGCCTGCGGCGGCACCTTGGCGGTGACCTTGACGCTGTCGCCGCTGCCCGACGCAGTGGCGGCCGACATGTCGGCCGGCCCGAGCAGCAGTCCGAGGTCCGACGGATTGATCGGCGTCGCCTCGACCCTCACCACGACCTGGTCGGGGCCGGGCTCGGGCACCTTGACCCTGGCCAGCGACAGTTCGAGCGCGCCGTCTTTCGTGATCAGGGAGCGCAGCTGCAATCCGGTCGTCATGTCGTTCCTCTCCAGGCGGGTCTCGTGGTGGAAAAGGCTAGCACAGCCGCGAACGAGACGATGCCCAAAGCGACGAAGGCGAACAGCCCGCGCAGCCCCCAGCCCAGCAGGTCCAGCGCCAGCAGGCTGCCGCACACGGCGATCACGATGCGGGTGAGGTTGGCCAGCACCGGCCAGATCATCTCGCCGGTGCCCTGGCTCGCGAAGTAGAGCGCCATGGCGACGCCGAAGAAGCCGTAAACCGGCCCGACGGTGTGCAGGTAGATGCGGCCCGAGGCCAGCGCGCCCGGATGGCCGGTGAACAGGCCGAGCCACAGGTCGGGCGCGATCGCCACGACGAGCCCGATCGCCGCCGCAATGCCGCCCGCCATGGAGGCGCCGATCCAGGCCACCCGTCGCGCCCGGGCATACTGGCCGCTGCCGATGCTGGTGCCGACCATGACGGTGAGCGCCGCGCCGATGCCGAAGCTGATCGGCACCATCATGTATTCCAGCCGGCTGCCGATGCCATAGCCCGCGATCGCCGCGTCGCCCGCGCGGCCGACCAGGCCGGTCACCATCAGGACGGTGCCGTTGGTCAGGATCACCACCAGGCAGGCGATCAGGCCGACCTTCAGGATGTCGCGGAACGGGCCCCAGTGGAATCCGTCCTTGGGCCAGTGCAGGCGCAGCGCCGCGTTGCGTCCGACCAGCCGCGTCAGCATCCAGAGGCCCGACAAGGTGAAGGAGATCACCGCCGATGCGGGCGGGCCGACGATGCCGAGGCTGGGCACGCCGAACCATCCGAGGGTCAGCGTGCCGGTGAGCGGGATCTGGATCACCGACGCCACGACGAACGCGTAGCCCGGCGTCTTCATGTCGCCGGTGCCGCGCAGCACCGAGGCCAGGGTGTTGGAGCCCCAGTGCGCGACGCAGCCCAGGAACAGAACGGTCGAGAAGGCGACGGCGCGGTCGAGCGCGGCGCCGCTGCCGCCCAGCGCGCCATAGATCGGCCGGCCGAAGCCCACCAGCACGATGGCGAACAGCGCCGCCATGCCGAGCGCGATCACCAGGGCATGCGCCGCCGCCGCTTCGGCCGCGGCTCGGTTGCCTCTGCCCAGCGCCCGGGCGACCGAGGAGGAGATGCCGCCGCCCATCGCGCCGGCCGACATCTGGCCGAGCGCCATCTGCGCCGGGAAGAGCAGCGCCAGCGCCGCGAGGTCGATCAGGCCGAGCTGCGCCACGAACCAGCTGTCGGAGATGCTGACCAGGCTCTGCATCGCCACGTTCAGGACGTTGGGGGCGGCCAGGGTCAGGATGGTCGGCACGATCGGGCCGGCGAGCATCATCTGCCGGCGATCGGCGGGGTTCATGCCCGCTGTCTGTAGCATGCGCGGGCGTGCGCCCGCGCGAGCTTATCTTATGACCTGCCTCAGGATCGTGTCGGCGAGCTGGTTCACCGTGCGGATTTCGGCGACCTGCTTCATCGGAATCGAGACGTCGAAGCGGTCTTCGAGGTCGACGATGATGTCCATGACCGTGAGCGAATCGACCGTGGTGCCGTCGCAGATCACGGTGTCGCCCGTGATCGGCATGCCGTTGACCTGGTAGGGCGCGAGCAGATGACGGATCTCGCTGAAGACCTCCATCTGCAGCGAGACGCTCTCGAGCTTGCGCGGGATGATGGTAGAGGGGCTGTTCATGCCACCATTCAACGCCTTCCGTGGCCAAACGTTAAAACACGTTTGGTTACCGATCGTGTCGGACCATTTCGAATTGTTGCAGCCGCTACTCTGCGGCCAGTCGATCGGGCGCTAGCCAGCGGTCAAAGTCGACGAGCGCCCGGTTGGCGAGCGCCTGCTTGCGCTCCTTGCCGCGGACATTGCCGTCGATCGGCGGGAACAGGCCGAAGTTCACGTTCATCGGCTGGAAGGTCGAGGCGTCGGCGCCCCCGGTGATGTGGTTCAGGAGCGCGCCCATCGCGGTCGTGACCGGTGGCGCGCTCGGCGTCTCGCCGCGCAGCTCCGCCGCCGCGAACCGGCCGGCCAGCAGGCCGACAGCCGCGCTCTCGACATAGCCCTCGCAGCCGGTGATCTGGCCGGCGAAGCGCAGGTCGGGCCGCGCCTTCAGGCGCAGCGTTCCATCGAGCAGGCGCGGGCTGTTGAGGAAGGTGTTGCGGTGCAGGCCCCCCAGCCGCGCGAACTCGGCATTCTGCAGGCCGGGGATGGTGCGGAACAGGCGCACCTGCTCGCCGTGCTTCAGCTTCGTCTGGAAGCCGACGATGTTCCACAAGGTACCGAGCGCATTGTCCTGGCGCAGCTGCACCACCGCCCACGGCCGCCGGCCGGTTCGCGGGTCGCGCAGGCCGACCGGCTTCATCGGACCGAAGCGCAGGCTCTGCGGTCCGGTCGAGGCGATGACCTCGATCGGCTGGCAGCCCTGGAAGTAGGGCGTGCTCGCCTCCCACTCCTTGAACTCGGTCTTGTCGCCCGCCAGCAGGCCGGCGACGAAAGCCTCGTACTGCTCCTTGTCGAGCGGGCAGTTGATGTAGTCCGCGCCTCCGCCGCCCGGTCCCGCCTTGTCGTAGCGCGACTGCTTCCAGGCGATCGATGGGTCGATGCTCTCGTGATGAACGATCGGCGCAATCGCGTCGAAGAAGGCGAGCGATTCCTCGCCGGTCAGCTTGGCGAGCGCCTCGGCCAGTGCCGGCGAGGTGAGGGGCCCGGTCGCAATGATCGTGCTCTCCCACTCGGCGGGCGGCAGGCCGGCCACTTCCGCGCGCTCGAGCGTCACCAGCGGATGCGCGAGCAGCGTCTCCTGCACCGCGGCGGAGAAGCCATGCCGGTCGACCGCGAGCGCGCCGCCGGCCGGCAGCTTGTGCGTATCGGCCGCGCGCATGATCAGCGAGCCGGCGCGGCGCATCTCCTCATGCAGCAGGCCGACCGCGTTGCTCTGTGCATCGTCCGAGCGGAAGGAGTTGGAGCAGACCAGCTCGGCCAGCGAATCGGTGACGTGCGCCTCTGTCCCGCGCACCGGCCGCATCTCGTGCAGGACCACGGGCACGCCGGCAGAGGCGAGTTGCCACGCCGCCTCGCTGCCCGCGAGGCCGCCGCCCACGATATGTACCTTCCTGCTTGACGCCATGCGTTCGAACCTGAAACCGTCGCCCCTTTACATGGGGGAGCCGAGGATGGCCATCAAGTTCCATAATCCCAAGACCGTCACGCTGGCCGGCAAGTACAGCCTCGGCGCCGAGGTCCCGCCCGATGCGCGCGTCCTTTATGTCTCGGGCCAGGTCGGCCTCGATTCGCGCGGCAAGCTCGCGCCCACCTTCGAGAAGCAGGCCCTGCAGGCCTGGAAGAACATCGGCCAGGTCCTGAAGGCCGCCGGCATGGGCTACAAGGACATCGTCAAGCTGACCAGCTTCATCACCGACGCCCGCTACATCGCGGCCAACCGCGCCGCGCGCGACCAGTTCATTACGGGCGAGCCCTATCCGGCGTCGACCCTGCTGGTCGTCCAGGGCTTGGCCGATCCCGCCATGCTGGTCGAGATCGAGTGCGTGGCCGCCAAGTGACCCCTCCGTCGTCCCGACCGAGCGCGAAGCGCGCAGCGGAGGGACCTCTTTTGTGCGAAATGCTCCGCGATCGTGGAAAAAAGGTCCCTCCACTCCGCTTCGCTGCGGTCGGGACGACGCGAGAGGGCGACAGTAATGGACAGTCTCAAGGTCGCGCTCGCCCAGCTCAATCCCAAGGTTGGCGATGTCGCCGGCAATCTCGCCAAGGTGAGGGCGGCGCGGGCCGAGGCGAAGGAGCAGGGCGCGGACCTTGTGATCACGTCGGAGCTGGTGATCGCGGGCTATTTCCCCGAGGACCTGGTGCTGAAGCCCTCCTTCGTGCAGCGCTGTGAGGAGGCGGTCGGCGCGCTGCGTGCCGACACGAAGGACGGCGGCCCGGCTCTGTTCGTCACGACGCCGTGGCGGGAGGATGGCAAGCTCTACAACGCCATTATCGCGCTGGATAAGGGCGAGATCACCGGCAAGCGCTTCAAGGTCGACCTGCCGAACTACGGCGTGTTCGACGACAAGCGGGTCTTCTCGCCGGGGCCGATGCCGGGCCCGCTGGTGTTCAATGGCGTCCGCATCGGCGTGCCGATCTGCGAGGACGTCTGGACGCCCGACGTCGTCGAATGCATCTCCGAGACCGGAGGCGAGATCCTGCTCGTGCCCAACGGCTCGCCCTACGAGGTCGGCAAGACCGACATCCGCGTGCAGCTCGGCGTGAAGCGCGTGATCGAAAGCGGCCTGCCGCTCGCCTACATCAACCAGGTCGGCGGCCAGGACGAGGTGATCTACGACGGCGGGTCGTTCGTGCTGGGCGCGGACCGGATGCTCAAGGCCAAGCTCGCCTCGTTCCGCGAGCAGGTGGCGACCGTCGAGTTCCGCCGCAGCAACGGCGGCTGGGAATGCCAGCCGGGCCCGATCGCGCCCGAACTCGAGCAAAAGGAGTCGATCTACCAGGCGATGATGCTCGGCCTGCGCGACTATGTGAACAAGACCGGCTTTCCCTCGGTCGTCATCGGCCTATCGGGCGGAGTCGACTCGGCCCTTACGGCGGCGGTGGCGGCCGACGCGCTGGGGCCCGAGCGCGTGCACACCATCATGATGCCGTCGCCCTATACGTCCGCTCAGTCCCTGGAGGATGCCAAGGCCTGCGCCGAGGCGATCGGCGTCAAGTACGACATCGTTCCCATCGAAGCCGCGATGGAGGCGTTCCGGTCGATGCTCACGCCGCTGTTCGGCAATCGCAAGGAGGACGTCACCGAGGAGAACATCCAGAGCCGCGCGCGGGGCGTCACCCTCATGGCCGTGTCGAACAAGCTCGGCGGCATGGTGCTGACGACCGGCAACAAGTCGGAGATGGCGGTCGGCTACGCCACGCTCTATGGCGACATGTGCGGCGGCTTCAACGTCCTGAAGGACGTCTACAAGACGACGGTGTTCGAGCTCTGCAGATGGCGCAACGCGCATCGGCCCGACGGCGCGCTCGGCCCCAAGGGGCCGGTGATCCCCGAGCGGATCATCACCAAGCCGCCGTCGGCCGAGCTCAAGCCCGACCAGAAGGACGAGGACTCGCTGCCGCCCTATCCGGTGCTGGACACCATCCTGAAGGGCCTGATCGAGCGCGACCTGTCGGCCGAGGAGCTCACCCGCGAGGGCCATGACGCCGCCACCGTGCAGCGGGTCTGGCGACTGCTCGAAGGGGCCGAGTACAAGCGGCGCCAGGCGCCGCCCGGCGTGAAGATCACCTCGCGCTTGATCAGCCGCGAGCGACGCTATCCGATCGTCAACGGTTTCAGGGGCTGACCATGTTGATCGCGCAGCTTTCCGACATGCATCTGCGGGCCGAGGGCCAGCTTCTCTATGACCGGATCGACACCGCGGCCTATCTCGAGCGCGCGGTGGCGCACGTGCTGAAGCTCGATCCGCGCCCCGACGTGGTCATCATGACCGGCGACCTGGTCGAAGCCGGCAAGCCGGCGGAGTATGCGCATCTGCGCCGGTTGATGGCGCCGTTGCCCATGCCGGTCTACGTCATCCCCGGCAACCATGACGCGCGCGAGGCCCTGCGCGCGGCGTTCGCCGACAAAGGCTATTTCCCGGCATCCGGCTTCCTGCAGTACGCGGTCGAGGATTGGCCGGTCCGGCTCATCGGACTCGATACACTGGTCGAGGGCAAGCCGCACGGCGCCCTGTGCCAGCAGCGTTTGACCTGGCTCAAGGCCCGACTCGAGGAGCAGGCGGACAAACCCGCGATGCTGTTCATGCACCATCCGCCGTTCGACTGCGGCATCGAGACCTTCGACAAGTCGCGCCTGCTCGAGGGTGACGAGCAGCTGGCTGATCTGGTGCGGCGGCATGGGAACGTGGAGCGGGCGACCTGCGGCCACGTTCACCGCCCGATCCAGACCCGCTGGGCAGGCACCATGGCCTCGATCGCACCGAGCACGGCGCACCAGGCAACCCTCGACCTGCACGAGCATTCGGCACTCAGCATGATGATGGAGCCGCCGGCGATCGCCCTGCATCAATGGCGCCCGAGCACCGGCCTCGTTACCCATGTCAGCTACATCGGCGAGTTCGACGGCCCCAAGCCCTTCCGGAAGCTGTAGAGCGGCCCCGTCGGCGGAAACCGGAGCAACCTCGCGCCTCAACGCGGCGTTCTACGATGCCGTGTCCTTCTCCAATTTTTTCAAGCGCCTTGGCCCCGGCATCATCACCGGCGCCGCCGACGACGATCCCAGCGGGATCGCGACCTATTCGCAGGCCGGCGCACAGGCAGGATACGGCCTGCTTTGGACGGTGGTGCTGACCTGGCCGATGATGGTGGCCGTCCAGTCGATCAGCGCGCGCATCGGCCGGGTCACCGGCCGCGGGCTGGCCGCAAACATGCTCGATCTCTTCCCGCGTCCGGTGGTGATGGCGCTGGTCGTGCTGCTGTTCGTGGCCAACACGATCAACATCGGGGCGGACCTGTCGGCCATGGGCGCCGCGCTCCGGCTGGTGGCGGGCGGCGCCCAGCATCTCTACACGGTGCTGTTCGCCCTGGTAACGCTGCTGGCGACGGTGTTCGTCCCCTATCACCGCTACGTCAACGTCCTGAAGTGGCTGACCTTCTCGCTGCTGGCCTATGTCGGCGTGGTCTTCACCGTGCACGTCGACTGGCACGCCGTGGCGGCGGGCGCGGTCGTGCCGAAGTTCGATGGTTCAGGCGACACCATAACCCTCATCGTCGCCATCTTCGGTACCACCATCAGTCCCTACCTCTTCTTCTGGCAGAGCTCGCAGGAAGTCGAGGAGGAGGAGGCCGATCCGAAGGCAGCGCCGCTGCTCGAGAAGCCGCAGCAGGCGCCCCGCGAGCTGGAGCGCATCGGCTGGGAGACCGGGGTGGGCATGGCGGCCTCCAACATCGTCGCGTTCTTCATCATGCTGACCACCGCCGTCACCCTTAACGCCAATGGTCACACCGACATCCAGACATCGGAGCAGGCCGCGGCGGCGTTGAGGCCGATCGCAGGCAATGCCGCCTTCGTGCTGTTCAGCCTTGGCATCGTCGGCACCGGACTGCTCGCGGTGCCCGTGCTGGCCGGCTCCGCCGCCTATGCCGCGGGTGAGCTGTTCGGCTGGCGCTGCGGGCTGGAGCACAAATGCCTGGAAGCCAGGGGCTTCTACGGCGTGATCGCCGCGGCGATCCTGATCGGCATCGCCGTCGATTTGTCGCCGCTCGATCCGATCAAGGCGCTGGTCTGGAGCGCTGTGATCAACGGCGTCACCGTCGTGCCGATCCTGGTGGCGCTGATGATCGTCGCGGTGCGGCACCGGCAGATGGGCAAGTTCGTCGCCAGTCCCCTCCAGCGCATCTTCGGCTGGCTGACCACGCTCATGATGGCCGCCGCGGCGATCGGGATGTTCGCGACCATGTAGAAGCTGACACTTCCTGTCATCGGCGCGTGTTACCGTCGAGCGCATGAAGCTCTACTCCGGTCCGCTCAGCATGTTCGGCGCCAAGGCCGAGATCGCCGCCCACGAGAAGAACATCGCCTTCGAGCTGGTGATGGTGCCGTTCGAGATGGCGGCGCTCTACAGCCCCAAGCATCCTGAGGTGCTGCGCATCAATCCCAAGCGCCAGGTGCCGGTGCTGGTGGACGGCGATCTCGAGATCTTCGATTCGACGCAGATCTTCGAGTATTTCGAGACGATCCATCCCGAGCCGGCGCTGTGACCGGCCGAACCGAAGGCACGAGCGCGCGCCCGCCTGCTCGAGCACAAATCCGACGAGGTCTATTTTCCACCCATTGTCCGCCTGATGGGCCTGCAGAACGCGCCCGACGATCCGGCGGCGGTCGAGGCGCGTGCCGCCGCGATGGATTTCTACGATGAGATGGAGCGGATGATCGGTGGGCAGGACTGGCTCGCCGGTTCGTACTCCTACGCCGACATCGCCTTTTACATGGCCCAGCTGTTCGGCGCGCGCATGACGGCGCCGATGGACGAGCGCCATCCGCGGCTGCAGGCGTGGCGCGACCGCATGAGCGCGCGGCCGGCTGTGGCGAAGGTTGCGGGCGCGATGGGGCGTTACTTGCTCAGCCAAAAGCGTAAGCTGCCGCCGTTCCTTGCCAAGCTGAGCGGCTAACCATGTCTCCTGTTCTGTTCCTGCCCGGCTCGGGCGCGTCGCCCGATTTCTGGAAGCCGGTCGGCAGCCGGCTGCCGGCAGGTTGGACCAAGCACTATTTCGGCTGGCCCGGCATCGGCCACCAGCCACGCGACCCGGCGGTCAACGGCTTCGAGGACCTGGTTGCAATGGTCGTGGCGCGCATGACCGAGCCGGTCGATCTCGTCGCCCAGTCGATGGGCGGCGTGATCGCGGCCCGGATTGCGCTCGAGCATCCGACGCGGGTGCGGCGCCTGGTCCTCACCGTGACGTCCGGCGGCGTGGATATGGCAGGGCTGGGCGCGAGCGACTGGCGTCCGGCGTACCGTCGGGAATATCCCGAGGCGGCGTCATGGATCTACGAGCCGCGGATTGCGGGCCCGTTGCCGGTCGAGCGCATCGCGGCGCCGACCCTGCTGCTGTGGGGCGACGACGATGCCATCAGCCCGCTCGCGGTCGGCGAGCATCTTGCGAAGCGCCTGCCCCAGGCTTGGCTGCATGTCGTGAAGGGCGGCGGGCACGGCCTCGCGGAGACGCATGCCGACGAGGTGGCACCCCTGATCGAGCGCCACCTGGCCGCGGACTAGGAGCGCTGTTGCTTTAGAGGGAAGCGGTGAGCAGCGAGGGCGCCGCCGGGAGCCCGTACGGTCGCCAGGCGCGCACACTTTTCTTTTTGGTCGATCCACAAATTTCCAGCGCGGCGGTGAGCGATTCTCTGGGAAATCTCGCTCCGGACCGTCAAACACAGCGAATCTCCCGCTCGCAGCGGGCTCATTGTGGGCAATGGCGGACGATTCGGGGGCCGGAAACAGCGGCCTTTCCCCGGCCCATCGCCCGTAATAGGTGTTCCGCACGAGATCATGCAAAGTCGCGCGCATGATCATCCTCATCGGACCGCGCCACTCAGTAGCGCTCATGATTCCCGAGCGCCACAGGAGTGGCGCGGTCCGATGACGGGTGTTTTTCAGTTGGGACAGAATGGGTGGATTCGTGGACTCCTGGCCCGAAAGCCTTGTGCCATCGGTATCCAACCGGTCCACACCCGAGTGGACTCTTGTGGACTCCGCCAGGGCTGCCCGACGAACAGCAACTTCGCGCTAGGGCTTCACCTTCCGGCGCAGCATCGTCTCGTAGACCCGCAGCACGGACGAGCTGTCGTCGGGGCCCCAGCCCATGCCCTTGGCGAGGCGCTGGAGGTTGTGGGTCGAGGCGCCCTGCTGCAGCGGCACGCCCAGCTCGTCGCCGAGCTCGAGGGCGAGGTGCAGGTCCTTGTAGGCGAGGTCGAGGGCGAAGGAGGGTGGCGAATAGTGGCCCTTCAGCGCGCGCAGGGTGAAGTTCTTGATGGCGTTCGAGTTACCACTGGAGCTCGCGATCACGTGCAGCAGCTTGTCGGGATCGAGGCCGTACGTCGTGCCCAGCATCATGCCCTCGCACAGCGCGGCCATGTTGCAAAACGACAGCATGTTGTTGACCAGCTTGGCGACCGTGCCGCTGCCCAGCCCGCCCATGTGGATCACGTTGGCGCTGAACGACTGCAGCACCGGCAGGGCGTCGTCGAACACCTTCTTGTCGCCGCCCACCATGATGGCGATCGTCGCGGCTTCGGCGCCGGTCGTGCCGCCGCTCACCGGAGCATCGAGCATGGCGATACCCTTGTCGGCAAAGGCGGCGCCGATCTTCTTCACCATCGACGGCGCGTTGGTCGAGAGGTCGATGAAGGTCTGGCCCTTGCTGATGTTGGCGAGGATGCCGCCGTCGCCCATCGCGACCTTCTCGACATCCTTCGGCATCGGCAGCGAGGTCATCACGACGTCGGCTCCCTTGGTCGCCTCAGCCACCGACTTGGCCGCGGTGCCGCCCAGATCGGTGCAGGTCTTGAGCGCCGCCGGGTTGAGGTCGAACACCGTCACCTGGTGGTTCGAGCGCTTGATGATGTTGCGGCACATCGGACCGCCCATGTTGCCGACACCGATGAAACCGACCTTCATGGCTTCCTCCCGGAGAAATCCCGACGCGCGCACTATATACGAGGGATGGACCCGGCTTCGCCTCTCCTGGGCCGCGATGCGGACCGCGCGCAGACGCGTGATGCGGACCGTGCGCGGGCGCTCACCCGCATCAAGCTGGCAGCGACCCTGCTGCTGTTGTCGACGGCGGTCCTGTTCATCGTGGCCCGGCATTTTGAGCCGACGCATTGGGCGTGGGGCTATGTCGCGGCCTTCGCATCCGCCGCGACCGTGGGCGGGCTGGCCGACTGGTACGCCGTGGTGGCGCTGTTCCGGCGGCCGCTCGGCCTGCCGATTCCGCACACCGCCATCATCCCGCGCAACCATGAGCGCATTGCCGACAATCTCGGCACCTTCATCGAGACCAATTTCCTGGCCCCCGAGGCGGTCGAGCGCAAGCTCGGCGAGGTCGACTTCGCTCAGCACATGGCCGCCTGGCTGGCCGACCGCGAGCGCAGCGCCGCGCTCGCCGCGTTCGTGACCCGGATGCTGCCCCAGGCCCTGACCGCTATCGACCAGGGCAGCCTGCGCCGCTTCTTCGGCGAGCGGGTGCAGGCCGAACTGCAGCGCATCGAGCTCGCCCCGCTGGCGGCCGGTCTGCTGGGCACGATCACCGAGAAGGGCCAGCACCGCCGCCTGCTCGACGAGCTGCTGGGCGTGCTGGAGAAGCTGCTGGCGAACGAGGACGCGCTGAAGGCGATGCGCGAGAAGATCCGCGCCGAGCTGCCGGCGCTGTTCAAGTTCTACTCGGCCGAGGCCTACCTGCTGCGCAAGATCGTGGCGTCGACCACCGCCTTCATCGCCGAGGCGCGCCAGGATCCGAACCATCCGCTGCGCGAGGAGTTCGATGTGTTCGTGAAGCGCTTCGTGCAGCAGCTGCGGACGTCGACGTCGTTCGCCCGCCGCGTTGAGGAGCTGAAGCGCGAGCTGCTGGCGCGGCCGGAGGTGACGGCGCTGGCCGAGGGCGCGTGGGACAGCCTGCGCGCCTTCCTCGAGCGCGATGCGCGGAGCGAGGAGTCGCAGGTCCGCCGCCAGCTCGCCTCGATGCTGGTCGAGAGCGGCAGCCAGCTCGCGCGCGATCCGGCTGTCCGCGCCGAGATCAACCGCGGCATGGTGCGGGTGCTGGGCGACTTCGTGCAAAGCCAGAAGAGCGGCGTCGGCCGCTTCATCGCCGACCAGGTGAAGTCGTGGGACATCGACGTCCTGATCGGCCGCATCGAGCTCACGGTCGGCCGCGACCTGCAATACATCCGCTTCAACGGCGCCCTGATCGGCGGCCTGGCCGGTTTGGCCTTGCACGTGCTGGAACAGGGGTTGAAGCTTTGAGACGACACGCCCGGGGCGAAGGAATGGACCGGTTCTGGCTCAAGAATTATCCGCCGGGTGTCCCGTCGGACATCGACCCGTCGGTCTATCCCAGCCTGGTCTCGCTGCTCGAGGAGAGCTTCACCAAGTATCGCCAGGCCAAGGCCTATGTCTGCATGGACAAGGCCATCACCTTCGGCGACGTCGACGAGCGTTCCCGGGCGCTGGCGGCGTGGCTGCAGAGCCGCGGTCTGAAGAAGGGCGCGCGTGTGGCGATCATGATGCCCAACGTGCTGCAGTATCCGATCGCCGTAGCGGCGGTGCTGCGGGCAGGCTTCATCGCCGTCAACGTCAACCCGCTCTACACCGCGCGCGAGCTCGAGCATCAGCTGCACGATTCGGGCGCCGAGGCGGTGATCGTGCTGGAAAACTTCGCCGCCACGCTGCAGCAGGCAATGGCGGGCACGCCGGTGAAGCACGTGGTGGTCGCCACCCTGGGCGACCTGCTGGGCTTTCCCAAGGGCCTGGTCGTGAACTTCGTCATGCGCCGCGTGAAGAAGATGATCCCGGCCTGGTCGCTGCCCGGCCACTTTGCGTTCAATGCGGCGATCGCCGCCGGCAAGTCGATGACCTTCACGCGGCCGGACCTTGCGCCGGAGGACATTGCGGTGCTGCAGTACACCGGCGGCACGACCGGCATTGCCAAAGGCGCCATGCTCTCGCATCACACCATCGTCGCCAACCTGCTGGCGTCGGAGGCGTGGATGCAGCCGGGCCTGCGCCGCAAGCCGATCTCGGGCCAGATCGTGATCGTGTGCGCGCTGCCGCTCTACCACGTATTCGCCTTCATCACCTGCGGCCTGCTCGGCATGCGGACCGGCGCGATGAACGTGCTGATCCCCAACCCGCGCGACATACCGGGCACGATCAAGGAGCTCGCCAAGTACCGGCTCAACATCTTCCCGGCGGTCAACACGCTGTTCAACGCGCTGGCCAACAGGCCTGAGTTCGCCAGGCTCGATTTCTCGGAGCTGGTGATCTCCAACGGCGGCGGCATGGCGGTGCAGGAGGCGGTCGCGAAGAAGTGGCTCGCCATCACCGGCTGTCCGATCGTCGAAGGCTACGGCCTGAGCGAGACGTCGGCCGGCGTGACCTGCAACCCGACCGACTCCGAGGCCTTTACCGGCACGATCGGCCTGCCGATGCCCAACGTCTGGATCAAGATCCTCGACGACGACGGCAACGAGCTGCCGCTCGGCTCGGCGGGCGAGATCGCCATCAAGGGACCGCAGGTGATGAGCGGCTACTGGCAGCGGCCGGACGAGACGGCCCAGGTCATGACACAGGACGGCTACTTCAAGTCGGGCGACATCGGCCGCATGGACGAGCGCGGCTACGTGAAGATCGTCGATCGCAAGAAGGACATGATCATCGTCTCGGGCTTCAAGGTCTTTCCCAACGAGATCGAGGACGTGGTGGCCAATCATCCGGGCGTGCTGGAGTGCGCCGCGGTCGGCGTGCCGGACGACAAGTCGGGCGAGGCGGTGATGCTGTTCGTCGTGCCGTGCGACAAGAGCCTCACCAAGGAGAAGCTGGCGGCCGACCTTGGCACGGTGCTGACCGGGTACAAGCGGCCCAAGTACATCGAGTTCCGGGCCGACCTGCCGAAGACCAATGTCGGCAAGATCCTGCGCCGCGAGCTCAGGGACGCAGTGCTGAAGAAGGCGGCCTGACCCGTCGGCGCAACCTCCGCGGGCGCTCCGCGTTGCCGCGTCAGGCATTCGCTGAAGGAGCCCCCATGCCTCGCATCTCGCTGTTCGCCGTCGCGGCGGCCGGCCTGTCCGTCGCCGCCTGCTCGTACAGTTCCACCACCAGCATCCCGGCCTCGCCCGGCCCGGTGCTGGCCACGTCGCCGTCGGCCGAGGCCTGCCTCGATTACGGCTTCGTGCCCGGGACCATCGCCTACAATCGCTGTGTCGAGCGCACGCACGCCGCCCGCGTGGCCGGCCGCGTGTCCCGCGGCTATGCCGAGGCCCAGCTCGTCGCCGACGCCCGCAACGCCTGCATCTCCTATGGCCTGGAGCCGGTCGGTGGCTACTTCGACCGCTGCGTCGCCCGCGAGATGGATGCCCGCCGCTACCGCGCCGACCAGGCCTATGTGCCGGCCGATGTCTATCCGCAGCCTGCGTACGTCCCGCCGGCGCCGCCGGCCGGCGTTCAGGCCTTTAGGGATGAGTATGGTTTCCGCTATGATGGCCAGGGGAACCGGCTCGACGCGCACGGCAACATCATCAGCCCGCACTCGACCCAACCCTAGAGTATTGGCACTCGCGTATTGGCCATGGGGGAGCGTAATGGCGTCGTCACTTCGGGTTGTTGCCGCCCTGCTGAGCGGCGTTTGCCTCGGCGCCTGCGCCCTTCCTGCGCCTGACTACAAGGTGATGCAGTGGCCGGCGCCGTTCCGCAAGGACGCGGATGGCGCGGCGCTCGACAACGCGGACATGAGGCTGGACGCCGAGGGCTATCGCGTCGACAAGAGGGGCAACCAGGTCGAGACGGTCGACATCCCGGCCAAGACCGCAGGCCAGGCGTCCAACGCCATGGCAGGCTTCTACATCAGCTCGACCGGCCAGCATGCGCCGGGTCAGGTGATGGCGCCCAGCGAGGGCGCCGCTGCGGGTGCGGGCTACGGCCCGGGGAGCGCCACCGTCACGCCGGCCACCGCGACGCCGGCGTCGAGCGGGACGGCTCCGATGACAACGGCGCCCGGACCGACCGGCCAGCCGGTGCCGCTCGCCCCGCCGAAGTAGCGTTTACTCGATCTTGACGCCGGCCGACTTGATCACCGGCGCCCACTTGGCGATCTCGTCCTTGATGAACTTCGCCGTGCGCTCCGGCGAGGTGTCGGTCGTCGGCACCGCGGCGATGTCCTCGAGGAATTTCACCATGTCGGCATCGCCCATCATCTTGCGGCACGCCTGGTCGAGCGTATCGACCACGGGCTTCGGCACGCCGGCCGGGCCGAGGATGAGGTTGAAGGTATAGGCCTCGTAGCCCTTCACGCCGGCCTCGCTCATGGTCGGGATCTCGGGCGCGATCGAAGCGCGCTTGGAATAGGCGTAGGCCAGGATGCGCGCCTTGCCCGAGCGGTGCAGCTGCAGCGTGGTCGAGAAGGTCTCGAACATCCAGGCGATCTGGCCCGACATCATGTCGTTCAGCGCCGGCATCGAGCCCTTGTACGGCACGTGCTCGACGTCCATGCCGCCGACCTCGCGCTTGAAGTATTCGGAGGCGAGATGGAGGATCGAGCCCGCGCCCGACGAACCGTAGGAATACTTGCCCGGGTTCTTCTTCATCAGCTCGACGAGGCCCTGCACCGTGTCGGGCATGTCGGGCCGCACCACCAGCACCAGCGGGTTGACGCAGATCGAGCCGATCGGCGTGAAGTCCTTCACCGCGTCGTAGGCGGGCTTCACGAACGCCGTCGGGTTGATGGCGTGCGTCGAGGAGGGGGCGCAGAGCAGCGTGTAGCCGTCGGGCCTGGCGTTCTTGACCTCGACCGCACCGATCGAACCTGCGGCGCCGGCCTTGTTGTCGACCACCCAGGTCTGGCCGAGCACGGCCGACATCTTCTCTGCCGCCTTGCGGCCGATGATGTCGGTCGGCCCGGCCGGCGCGAACGGGATGACGAACCGGATCGGATGATCGGGATACTTGGCCTCGGCGCGAACGAGGGCCGGCGCCGCCAGCGTGCCGAGGCCGGCGGCGAGAAAATCACGACGTTTCATGAACTCACACTCTGTCTGTCTCACTCCCTGTGAGAAACATAGACGAAGCGTGGTCGATCCGCCAAGACATCCCCGCCGCACAGCGGTGTTTCGGCTATTCGACCCGGACGCCCGCTTCCTTGATGACCGGCGCCCACTTGGCGATCTCGTCACGGATGAACTTCGCGGTGATCTCGGGGCTGGTCTCGGTTGTCGGCGCGGCCGCGACGTCGTTCAGGAACTTCACCATGTCGGGATCGGCCATCAGCTTGCGCGACGCGTGGTCGAGCGTGTCGACGACGGTCTTGGGCATGCCGGCCGGGCCGAGGATCAGGTTGAAGGTATAGGCTTCGTAGCCCTTCACGCCCGCCTCGCTCATGGTCGGGATTTCCGGCGCGATCGGCGCCCGCGCGTTATAGGCGTAGCCCAGGATGCGGATCTTCCCAGTGCGATGCAGCGGCAGCATGGTGGCGAAGGTGTCGAACATCCAGGCCAGCTGGCCCGACATCATGTCGTTGAGCGCGGGCGCCGAACCCTTGTAGGGGATGTGCTCCACATCCATGCCGCCGACCGCGCGTTTGAAGTATTCGCCGCTGAGATGGAAGATGCCGCCGGTGCCCGAGGAGCCGTAGGAATATTTGCCCGGGTTCTTCTTCATCGTGTCGACCAGGCCCGTGACGGTATCGGGCATGTCCATGCGCGCCGCCAACACCGCCGGATTGACGCAGATCGAGGAGACCGGCGTGAAGTCCTTCACCGCGTCGTAGAGCGGCTTGGCATAGGCGGTCGGGTTGATCGCGTGAGTCGATGAAGTCGCGAACAGCAGCGTGTAGCCATCGGGCCTGGCATTCTTGACCTCGACCGAGCCGATCGAGCCGGCGGCGCCCGCCTTGTTGTCGACCACCCAGGTCTGGCCCATGAGAGCCGTCAGCTTCTCGGCGGCCTTGCGGCCGATGATGTCGGTCGGGCCGGCCGGCGCGAACGGGATGACGAGGCGGATCGGACGGTCGGGATATTTGGCTTCGGCGCGAACGATGGCCGGGGTTGCCAGCGCACCAAGGCCGGCAACCAACAGATGACGACGCTTCACTCTACTACTCCTGAGTACACACGAACGGCGCCTCCTTAGACGACGCTCGCCTGACCCGCCAATGCACCATTGTCACAACTCGCCGTAAGGCCCGTGGTCGTTCGATCCGGGCCCAGCCTGACCGGCCTGCTGCATGTCGAAAACGTCCATCCGGCCCTGTTCAACTGGCTTTTTGCCCGACGCCAGCAAGGAAACCCAAGCAATCGCCATTCTGAAGCAGCCAATTCGTTGGGAGGATTGAGAATTCGAACCGCACAGAGCAAGGAGCAAGGAAATCCATCAAGGCCCGTTTGCACGGCACGAACGCTTCGTATAAAGAGGCGGCCATGTCGTTCGCCTTCTCCCCGCGATGTTTCGAGGCCTGACGCCCGTTTCGGGCCGGTCAGCCTTCGTTCACGTCTGCTATCGGGAGTAAGGGGCGATGTCCCCCAAAGACCAGCTCATCATCTACAACACGCTGACGCGCGATAAAGAGCCGTTCGTGCCGATCGATCCGGCGCATGTGCGGATGTATGTCTGCGGCCCGACCGTCTACGACTACGTTCATATCGGCAACGCGCGGCCTGTCGTGGCGTTCGACGTCCTTTATCGCCTGCTGAAGCGGCGCTATCCGCGCGTCACATACGTGCGCAACATCACCGATATCGACGACCGCATCATCACGCGCTCGGCCGACAACAAGGAGACGATCGACTCCCTGACGGCGCGCACCGGCTCGGCCTACCAGGGCGACATGAAGCGGCTGGGCGCGCTGTCGCCCGACCACGAGCCACGTGCGACCGAGTATGTCGGCCAAATGATCGCCATGATCGGCCGACTGGTCGATCGCGGCCATGCCTACGCCGCCGAGGGGCACGTGCTGTTCAGCGTGCCCAGCATGCCGGACTACGGCCGGCTGTCGCGCCGCTCGCGCGACGAGCTTGTGGCGGGCGCCCGCGTCGAGGTGGCGCCCTACAAGAGGGACCCGGCCGACTTCGTGCTGTGGAAGCCGTCGACGCCGGAGCAGCCGGGCTGGGACAGCCCATGGGGCCGCGGCCGGCCGGGCTGGCACATCGAGTGCTCGGCGATGAGCGGCAGCCTGCTGGGCGAGACCTTCGACATCCATGCCGGCGGCCTCGACCTCATCTTCCCGCATCACGAGAACGAGATCGCGCAGAGCCGCTCGACCTTCGGACACGCCATCATGGCGAAGTACTGGATGCACAACGGCTTCCTCAACATCTCCGGTGAGAAGATGAGCAAGTCGCTCGGCAACTTCTTCACGGTGCACGAGCTGCTCGACCGGTATCCCGGCGAGGTGATCCGCCTGCTGTTGCTGTCGGCGCACTACCGCCAGCCGCTCGACTTCACCCACGACGGCCTGCAGCAGGCAAAGGCGACGCTCGACCGCTGGTACGGTCACCTGCGCGGCAGGCAGGCGACGCCTGCGACTGGGGTGCCGCAATCCGTCGAGGACGCACTTTCGGACGACCTGAACACGCCGCTCGCGATCAGCGCGATCCACCAGCTCGACGATCCCGCAGCGCTGCTGGCCGGCGCCCAGGCGCTCGGCCTGCTGCAGCAGGACGCCGAAGCGTGGTTCCGCTGGACGCCGACCGGCACCGGCGGGCCGACCGAGGCGGAGATCGAATCGGCGATTGCCGCCCGCCAGGCCGCGCGCAAGGCGAAGGACTTCAAGGAGGCCGACCGCCTGCGCGACGACCTCAAAGCCAGAGGCGTGATCCTCGAGGACGGGCCCAAGGGCACGACCTGGAAGCGGGGCTAGACCGCGTTCGTTCGCGCATTCGCGGGTTTCAGTCTTCCGTCGTTGCGAAACCCCGCAACTCGGCCGGGTTTCCGACGCCATAGTCGCGTGCCGCCCTCTCGGGGGTCACGTAACCGTCGAGGAGATCCCGGGCGATGGCCTCGCGCGTACGCTTCGCTGGGGCGCCAAAGCCGCCGGAGCCCGGCGTGATCATGTCGATCACGGAGCCTGCCGGCGCCTGGAAGGCGCCTTTGCAGGGAAGCGTGCGCGAGTTGCCATCGGGCGTCGTCAGCGTGACGAGCGCCGCGGCGCCGGCCTGGCCACCCTCAAGCCCGAACGGCGGCGACGTCATCCGCTCCATGCACAGCGAGCCGACGGCGTCGGCTCCCGGCAGCAGGCGCCATGTCCGGACAGCGCCGCAACCGCCGCGAAACTGTCCCGCACCGCCGGAGTCCGGGTTCACGGCGTAGCGCTCGACGCGCAGCGGGAAAGCCATCTCGAGGACTTCGACCGGCGTGTTCATGGTGTTCGAGATGCCGCTGGCGATCGTATTGATGCCATCCTTGTTCGGTCGGGCGCCGAAGCCGCCCTTGATCGTCTCGTAGGAGACGTAGCGCGCCCCCGAGCGCGGATCGATGCCGCCGAAGGTGACGACGGCAGACGTGCCCTGGCTGCAGGCCATCACGCGATCCGGCCAGATGGCGGCCAGCGCGCCCATCACCATGTCGGCGACCCGATGCGACATTTCGTGGTTGGCGTAGACGACCGGCGCCGGAAACGCCGCGTTGACCACGCACGCTCTCGGCGCCTCGACGGAGATTGCGCGCCAGCAGCCGGAGTTCGGCGGGATCAGGCTGCCCGGGTCGACGCACATCTTGAGGCCGCAATAGACGCCCGATGCCGTCACCGACAGCGGCGCATTCATCGGCCCCTTCACCTGCGGATCGGTGCCGGCGAAGTCGACCCACAGCCGGTCACCCGACTTCCGGATGTGCATACGAATACGGAAGCGGGCGTCGTTGCCGCTCGCATCGTCGGCAATGCCGTCGCCGTCGCAGAAATCCTCGAACGTGCCCTCGCCGTCGGGCAGGTCGAGCAGGGCGGCGCGCATCAGCCGCTCCGAATAGTCCATGACCTCCGCCATGATCTCGACGATCTCGCGCGCACCGTAGCGTCGTGCCAACTCCTGCAAGCGCTGGACGCCGCGCAGGGTCGCAGCGAGTTGCGCCCCAAGATCGCCCCGCCTCTCCGCCGGGGTGCGGACGTTCGCGAGGATCACCTTCTCGAGGTCGGCATTCATGACGCCCTTGGAGACGAGACGAAGCGGCGGCAGCCGCAAGCCCTCGCCGTAGATCTCGGTGACCGCGCCATAGCTGCCGGGCGTCGCCGATCCCACATCCGGCCAGTGCGCGCGCAGGCAGGTGTAGCCCAGCAGCAGCCCGTCGTGGAACGCCGGACGGATGACGTTGACGTCGGGCAGGTGACTGCCACCGAAGTAAGGGTCGTTGTGGATGAAGACGTCGCCGTCGTGCACGTCACTGCCGAAGTCGGACACGATGGCCCGGACGGCGTCCGGCATGGAGCCGAGATGGATCGGCAGATCGATCCCCTGGGCGACCATCGCGCCCGCCGCATCGAACACGCCGCAGGAAAAATCGCCGGCTGACTTCAGGATGGGCGAGTAGGCGGTCTTGCAGAGGATGACTCGCATCTCCTCGGCAATCTTGAAGAGGGCATTCTTCGCAATCTCGAAAGCGGCTGGGTCCTTTTGCCGTGCGCTCGTCATGCTGCGGCTCCCTTGTTCGCCCGCGCCATCAGGATGAAGCCGTCGCCGTCCATGCGCGCCTGCCAGCCAGGCCGGATCAGGACGGTCGATTCGAGACTCTCGATCACCGCGGGGCCAGCGATGATGGTCCCCTCGGCCAGACGCGAGCGGTCATGCACCTCGGCGGCGACGGCGCCGGTGCTGCGAAACCACACGTCACGGGCTGGCTTGGCCGACGGCGTGCCGGCCGCGGCCGGCTGCTGGCGGATGGTGAGCGGCGGAATGAGCCCGATCGCCGCAAGACGCAGGCTGACGAACTGCACCGGCTCGGCGCGATTGTCATGGCCGTAGGTCTGGGCGTGCCGATGATGGAAAGCCTCGGCCATCGCTGCGATCGCTTCGGCATCGATCGCACCGCCGGCGACCGGGACGTTCAGTTCGTACGATTGGCCGGCATAACGAGCATCGACGGAGCGATCGAAGCGGCGGCGGCCCACGGCGACACCGGCACGGTCGAGCATGTCGCTGCCTTCGGCCTCCAGGGCGCGGAACGTCGCCTCGAGAGCCGACGGATCGGCGGATGCTGCCGCGGCGTAGACGGTGCGCACATAGTCGCGCCGCAGATCCGTGCCGACGAGACCCAGGGCCGAGAACGCGCCGGGGATGGGCGGACAGACGACGGACGCGATGCCAAGCTCCTCGGCGAGAGCCGTTGCATGCAGCGGCCCAGCCCCGCCGAAGGCTGCGAGCGCAAAGTCCCGCGGATCGTGGCCGCGTTGCACCGAGACGATCTTCAACGCCTCCGCCATGGCGTTGTTGACGATGTCGATGACGGCAGCCGCGGCGGTCCGCACATCCACGCCGAGCGGGCGCGCGAGCCGCTGCTCGACTGCTGCCTCGGCTGCGGCCTCATCCAGGGACATGCTGCCGGCGAGCAGCGATTGCCGCCCGAGATAGCCGAGCAGCAGGTTGCAGTCGGTGACGGTCGGTTCCGTGCCGCCCCGGCCGTAGCAGACCGGGCCGGGTTCGGCACCCGCACTCCGAGGGCCGACACGCAGAGCGCCTGCGCGGTCGACCCAGGCGATCGAGCCGCCGCCGGCCGAGACCTCGGCGAGATCGATCACGGGCACACGGATGGGATGGCCGGCGCCGTTCATGAACCGCGTCACGTTCGATCCGCCGCCGACCTCGTATTCCGGCGTGGTCTCGTATCTCCCGTCGCGGATGAGGCTGGCCTTGGCCGTGGTGCCGCCCATGTCGAACGACAGGAGATTGAGCTTGCCGATCTGGCGCGCGACCAGGGCCGCACCGACGACGCCGGCCGCCGGACCCGATTCGACCGCCATTGCCGGCATGGCGACGCCCTCCTGCGTCTCGAAGACGCCGCCGTTCGAGCCCATCAGGTAGAGCGCCGGCAGACCGATCTGCCTGGTCGCGACGCCCAGCTTCGCCAGATAGGAGCTCAGGATCGGCCCGACATAGGCGCAGACGGCGGTCGTGCTGGTGCGCTCGAACTCGCGGATCTCCGGCAGCACTTCGGACGAGAGATAGACAGGAATGTCCGGAAAGGCGGCGCGCAGCCGCTGACCCAGGCGCTGCTCGTGCGTCGGATTGAGGAAGCTGAAGAGCAGCGACACGGCGATCGCTTCGACGCGGGCAGTCCTGAGATCGGCGATCAGCCCATCGATTTCCGGCTCTGCGAGGGGCGTCACGACCTGGCCGTCGGCGCCGACACGTTCCGTGATCTCGAACCGCCGCCGGCGCGGTATCAGCGATGCCGGCGGGTCCTGGAAAAGGTCATAGAGATCGCCGCGCGAGGAGCGCCGCAATTCCAGCACGTCGCGAAAGCCGCGGGTCGCAACGAGACCCACGCGGGCCCCTTTCCCTTCGAGCAGCGCATTCGTGACGACCGTCGTGGCGTGGCAGAGCAACCCGACGTCGCCGGGCGCGATGCCGTAGGTCTGCATGGCGGTGGCCAGGGCCTCGAGCACCCCGGTCACGAAATCGCGCGGTGTCGTCAGCGTCTTGGCAGCGCCGATGCGACCGCTCGTATCGTCCACCACGGCGACGTCCGTGAATGTGCCGCCGATATCGACCCCGATCCGCCAAGCCATGCGGATAGTATCCTTGCCGGTTGTTCCGCCGTCACTGGCAAAGTCGCTTCTCGAACAGCACGCTCTGGACGGCGCGGCCGAAATAGCCGTCGCGGTCGGCGAGACGGGCGGCCGCAATGCCGATCGAATCCGGGCCGGGCCCAGGTTTCGGCGTCGAGCAGGATCCATTCTCCGACCGGCTCGCGCGCCAGGCTCAAGGTCAGGTCGCCGTTGATGAAGGTCCACTGGCTGAAGTCGAGGACCGCCGAGGTGCCGTTGCAGAAGTCCGCGGCGATCGCCGCGCGCATGAGCGGCGAGATCGGCGCGCCCTCGATGATCGGCCGAACGGCGCGGTACCACACGGCGGCCGGACCCGGCAGCTGGAACGAGCCGCGCGCGATGCGCATGGAGATGGCGCTGAGGAACGGCGTCTGGCCCATGCCGGCGGTCATCGGGTCGCGCAGCATCTCGGGGCCGCGCATGTCGTGCGGCGGCGTCGAGGCCGGACTCGGCAGAGCACGCTCCTCGCGGCGGACGCGCAGCGCGGTCGCGCGCACGACTTCGGTGCCGTTGGCCAGCAGGCGCACCTGCACCAGCTGGATCTTCCTGCCCTCGCGCAGCACTTCGATCGCGATGGTGAGCGGCGCTACCGGCACGGGCCGCATCAGGTCGACGGTGAGGCGTGCGACGCGCATCGGCACGGAAGAGGGCAGGCGCTCGACCGCCCAGCAGATCAGCGAGGCGGGAGCGGCGCCATGTTGCAGCTTGGGATCCCACGGCCCGCCGGCGAAGGCGCTGGTTTCCACGGTCGAGCCTTCGACGCGGTAGATCGCTTCCATCAACTCACTCAACTCCTCGCAGCGGGGCAGATCAGGGCGTCCCCATAGCACGAGATGCGCTGCAATCCCGCGCGGCGTCGAATACTCCGCAGGTAATGGGGGCCGCCTTGACACCTTACGGTATTTAACATATATGTTAAATATGGATACGCTTTCCCAGACCTTCTCTGCATTGGCCGATCCAACCCGCCGCGCGATCCTGGCGCGGCTGGCCGATGGCGATGCGACGGTGGGGGAGCTGGCGGAGCCGTTCGACATGTCGCTGCCGGCGGTGTCGCGCCATCTCAAGGTGCTGACGCAGGCTGGCCTGATCGAGCGCAGCACGGAGGCGCAGTGGCGCCGCTGCACGCTGCGCGGCGAGGGGCTGCGTGCCGCCGCCGACTGGATCGAGTTCTACCGTCGCTTCTGGGAGGAATCGCTCAACCGACTCGACGCGTTCCTGGCGCGGACCGCGCCGAAGCCCGATGCCGCGAAGCCAACGACGGAGAAGCGCCGTGTCCGCCGCTCTTGACGACAAGACCCTGCGTATCGTCCGTGTCTTCGACGCGCCGCGCGAGCGGGTGTTCGACGCCTGGATCGTGGAAGACAACTTCATCCAGTGGATGTGCCCGCCCAACGTCCATGTCGACGAGGTGAAGCTCGACACGCGGCCGGGCGGGGCGTGGCACCTGCGCGGCCGCAATGCCTCGCGCAATTTCGTGACGTCGGGCAAGTATGTCGAGATCAAGCGGCCGGAGCGCCTGGTCTTCACCTGGGCGCATCACGAGACCAGCGATCTCGCCAGCCCGCGCGGCCACGAGACGACGGTCCACCTGGAGTTCCGCGCGCTGGGCGACAAGACCGAGCTCACCCTGATCCACGGGCCGTTCGCCGATACGGCGAGCTGCGACAACCACCGCGAGGGCTGGACCGGCTCGTTCGAGAAGCTCGAGACTTTTGTGCGGAGGCCGGCATGAGCATGCATCGCGTCGTTTCCGAAGCGGACTGGCTGGAGGCGCGCCGGGCGCACCTCGCAAAGGAGAAGGAGTTCACCAGATTGCGCGACGAACTTTCGCGCGAGCGCCGAGCGCTTCCCTGGATGAAGATCGAGAAGGGCTACGTGTTCGACGCGCCCGAGGGGAAGGTGACACTCGCCGACCTGTTCGACGGCAAGGGGCAGCTGATCGTCCAGCACTTCATGTTCGGCCCCGACTGGAACGAGGGCTGCCCCAGCTGCTCGTTCTGGACCGACAATTTCAACGGCATCGACGTGCATCTCGCCCACCGCGACACCGCCTTCGCCCTGGTGTCGCGCGGGCCGATCGACAGGCTCGAAGCCTATCGCAAGCGCATGGGCTGGAACCTGCGCTGGGTGTCGTCGCTCCACAACGACTTCAATTTCGACTTCGCGGTGTCGTTCGAGCCCGAGGAGAAGGCGACGAAGTACAACTTCGGCACCCTGGCGCCGTACGGCCAGGAAGCGCCGGGCCTCAGCGCGTTCCGGCGCGGCGAGGACGGTACGATCTATCGCACCTACTCGACCTGTGCCCGCGGCCTCGACGTCCTGAACGGCGCCTATCACCTGCTCGACATGACGTCCAAGGGGCGGGACGAGGACGGGCTGCCGTTCTCGATGGCCTGGGTCCGCCGCCACGACAAGTACTAGGAGACGCCCCATGGACACCATCATCGTCGAGACCCGCACCCTGCGGCTGGTCCATCTGTTCAAGGCGCCGATCGATCGCGTGTTCGCCGCCTGGACCGATGCCGAGCAGTTCAAGCAGTGGATGTGCCCACCGGGCTTCGAGCTCGACCACTGCGTGCTCGACGTGCGCGTCGGCGGTACCTGGCGCGTGCACGGCACCAAGCCGGACGGCTCGCCCTTCGCCAAGTCCGGCGTCTATCGCGAGGTCCGCCGGCCCGAGCGCCTGGCGTTCACCTGGGGACACCATGCCGACGACTGCTTCGCCAGCCAGCGCGGCCACGAGACCACGGTCGAGCTCACCTTCAGGGCGATCGGCGGCACGACGGAGCTCACCCTGGTCCACGGTCCGTTCGTCGATCTGCCGACCTTGAACGGTCACACCGAAGGCTGGACCGCCTGCTTCGACAAGCTCGATGTTTTTCTCGATGAAGGAGCGTGACATGGCCGTTCTCAAGATCCACGGGCTATCGCCCAGCACCTTCACCCGCACCGTGCGGCTGGCGTGCCATGAGAAAGGCATCGCCTACGAGATGGTCGATGCGACGCCGAGCACGATCGAGCCGCTCAATCCCTTCCGCAAGATCCCCGCGATCACCCACGGCGACCTCACGCTCTACGAATCGATTGCGATCCTGCGCTACCTCGAGCGCGTCTTCCCCGGGCCCAAACTGTGGCCCGAGGATCCCGTCGCGGCGGCGATGTGCGACCAGTGGGCGAGCGCCGTCGCGGATTCGCTGGTCAATGCCTCGCTGCGCTACTTCGCGGCGCGCGCCGGCTTCCTGCCGGTGCCGGCGGAGATGATGCAGAAGTATCTCGACAAGACCGCCGAGGTGACGCCGATCTTCGACCGCCAGCTCGGCAAGCACCGCTTCCTGGCAGGCGACGCGCTGACCGCGGCCGATCTCTATCTCTATCCGCTCTACGCCTACTTCCCCGACATCGCCGAGCTGAAGGCGATCGCCGACAAGGCGCCGAACATCAACCGCTGGGCGCGCGAGATGGCGGCGCGGCCGAGCGCCCAGGCGACCGAGCCCGCCTTCAAGCCGCAGATTGCCGCTTGAAAGTCGGACCCTCGTGCTCACCTAATGGGCCACCTTCTTCGGGAGACCGCCCATGAAAGCCACCTGGCAAGGCAAGGTTATCGCCGACAGCGACAAGACCCTGGAGGTCGGCGGCTATGTCTACTTTCCACGCGACGCGGTGCGGATGGACCTGCTGAAGGTCGCGCCCAAGACGCCGAGCGATCTCGAATGCCCGCACGGCGTCCAGTTCTACGACGTGGTCGAGGGCGGCAGGAGGAGCCCGCGTGCAGCGTGGTCCTACGAGGCACCGCAGGCCAAAATGAAGCCGGTCGATCACTGGGTCGGCTTCTGGGAAGACGTGACAGTCGCCTGACGCGCATTGCAAGCTCGGTGGACAGCGCACAGTCCGCATAGGCGGAATGTGCTTCAGGGGAGAAGCCCGTGTCCGCCCAGCCGAGCAAATATCGATTCCTGCTGATCAACGCCTTCAGCCTGGCGCCTGGCAGCGACTTCACGCTGCGCTCCTTCTCCGGCCCGAAGGAGCAGCAGCTCTATAACTACGACGACGTGAAGCCCTTTCTCGAGGGCATCGACTGGGATCTCCATCCCGGCGCGCCGGCGACGCACGGCAACTGGCCGGTCCAGAGCAAATGGGAGTTCCTGTCGGTCGGCTACAATCGCCAGGCCGTGGTGCGCGAGGCGTGCGCGAGCGGCAAATACAACGCCATCGTGCTGCTGGGCGGCGGCGATCCGGGTTATCTCGAATCGCGCGAGATCGGCCGGCAGCATCGCATCCCGGTGACGTCGTGCGCGCATGCGCAGATGCATATGGCCGGCCTGCTCGGCCACAAGTTCGCGATCGTCGACATCGGCGAGACGCACAACATGCAGATGGTTCAGCTGGTCGTGCAGTACCGCATGACCGAGCGCTGCGCGTCGATCCGCAACATCAATTATCCGCTGCCGAGTCCCAACTTTCCCAACGACAAGCCGATCGAAATCGAGCGCGACCGCGCCTTGAACGGCGCGCAGTCCGGCATGCTCGATGCCGCGGTGGCCGAATCGATTGCAGCGATCGAGGAGGATGGCGCCGAGGTGATCGTGCTCGGATGCTCCGCCGCCTACTGGATGCAGCCGTTGTTGCAACAAAAGCTCGCCGAAATAGGCTGGGACGTGCCGGTGCTCGAAGGCTATCGCTGCGCGATCGGCGTCGCGAAGGCGCTGGTCGACCTGGGCGTCGATGCGAGCGGTCTCGCCTTTCCCGGCGAGCGCCCTGTGAAATGGCGCCGTAAGAAGGTGTTCTAGCGATGACGCTCACACGACGTCTATTCCTCGCGGCAACGGGCGTTGCCGCGACCGGTGCCGGGCGCGCCGCCACTTATCCCTCGGAGACCATCAAGATCGTCGTGCCGCGCGCCCCCGGCGGCGGGACCGACAATCTCATCCGGCTGCTGCAACCGGGGCTGGAGAAGAAGCTCGGCGTGTCGATCCTGATCGACAACCGCCCCGACGCCGCCGCGATCATCGGCTCCACGCTCGTCGCCAGGGCCAAGCCCGACGGCTACACCTTTCTGGCGGCGGACAACGCGCTCTACCAGAATCCGGCGATCGTCGATTCGCTGCCGTACGACACGCTGAAGGATTTCAGCGCCGTCACCATGATCGCGCAGGGGCCGGTGATCCTGATCGTCCATCCCGACGTGCCGGCGCATGACCTCCAGGAGCTGATCGCGCTGGCCAGGAAGAGCGACCTCAGCTTCGCCTCCGGCGGCATCGGCGCCTCGACCCATCTGGTCGGCGTGATGGTAAATCTCCGGGCCGGCATCAAGGTCCTGCACGTGCCGTTCAAGGGCTCGGGCCCTGCGTTGAACGCGTTGTTGGGGGGCCACGTGACGATGGACTATGGCGGCATCAGCTCGGCGGCGCCCTACGTGAAGGCCGGCAAGGTGCGTGCCATCGCCGTCACCGGTTCGCACCGCGATCCGTCATTGCCCGACGTGCCGACCTTCACGGAAGCCGGCCTGGCGGACGCCGACGTCACCAGCGTATGGGCGCTCCATGCGCCGGCGGGCACGCCGATCGCGCTCCGGCGCACCATTCGTGATGTGATTGCCGAGGTGGTGCGGGATCCTGAAACTGCCAAGCGGCTGGTCGAGTACGGTTACGAGCCAATCGCCAACACGCCCGAGGAGCATCAGGCCCAGACGGCGGCCCTGGTGAACAAGTGGATCGAGATCGGCAAGACCGTAAACCTAAAGGAATGACTGAGCGCGGTTGCTTAAAGCTGCAATATAACTGCATTATATGACCCTGCGGTCGGGGGTCATGAATCTACGCGTTATCTCCCTCTTCGAGGACTTGTCGGATCGCGCCCTGGCGCGCGTGGAATCCCTTTGCTCGATGCGCTCCTACAAGAAGGGCGAGGAGGTCGTCGGCGATCACGAGAACACGACCGATGTGTTCTTCATCCTGTCCGGCACGGTGCGCGTGACCAGCTTCACCGAAGCCGGCCGCGAGGTGATCTTCAACGACGTCTCGGGCGGCGGCATCTTCGGCGAGTTCTCCGCAATCGATCGCCTGCCGCGCTCGGCCTCGGGGGTCGCGCTGACCGATTGCAGCCTGGCGCGCATGCCGGCCGCGGCGTTCGTCGGCCTGCTGCACGAGGAGAACAAGGTCGCCGTGCACCTCGTCGAGCTGCTGGTGCAGAAAATCCGCTCGATGTCGGAGCGCGTGTTCGAGGTGAGCGCGCTGGCGGTGCGCGAGCGGCTGCGGCGCGAGCTGGTGCGGCTCGCCATGATGAACGGCAAGAAGGAGGGCGGCAGCATCACCATCGTGCCGGCTCCGACCCACTACGAGATCGCAGCGCGCATCGGCTCCCATCGCGAGGCGGTGACGCGCGAGATCAACCGGCTGGAGCTCGAGAAGGTGCTGGAGATCGGCCGCCGCTCCATTCGCATCACCGATATGGAGCGGCTGAAGGCCGCCGAAGATTAGGAGCGGCTGAAAGCCTACTGCTTCACCGGCGTGATCGCCGTGACCAGCAGCGGTGTCGTCAGGCCGATCACCACGTCGCCGACCTTGATCTTCTTCAGCATGTCCTGCTTGGCGATCGAGGTCGCCGCGTAGGTCCGGATCGGGCCGCCGCGACCGTCGATCACCGACACCTTGTTGTTGGCGAGATCGACCGCCGTCACCGTGTAGGTGAGGCGGCCCGATTCGACGTCGGTCGAATCCGGCTTGGCGCCTTCCTTGCGCGCCTCGCGCGAGCCGGGTCCTTTCTGCCGCAGGTTCAAGAGCGTCACGACCTCGTTGTAGGTGACGTCGGCCGGCGAGCCGTCGGCGATCGAGTCGAGGTTCTTGACGCTGTCGGCGACGGCGCACTCGATCAGCCGGCCCTGTGGCGTCGTGAAGACGACGGTCTTGGTCTCGCTGTCGGTCGATTCGATCCATGCGCGGACGGTGACGGTATTGGCGAACGACACGCCCGTGCGCGGCACCGCCTGAACCTGGCCCTGCGCCATCGCCGGCAGGCTGGCGCCGAAGACGAGCATCGTGGCGACCGCCGTGGTGATCGAACGCATCGTCATGTCTTACCCCCGTGAAACTGCAACGGGCCGGACAATAGCGCTCCGGCCCGTGCGTGCAACCACGAAGGCGTCGCCTCGTGTCGGGATGTCAGCCGAGATGAGCCAAGACGGCCTTCGCGACCGCGTCGGGCTGGTCGAGATAGGCGAGATGGCCCGCCTCTGGGATGGTTTTCACGAGCGTGGCGCCGTTGATTGCCGTGGCGAACTTTTTCGCATAGCTCGGCGGCAGTACGCGATCGGCCTCGCCCCACAGGACCAGCGTCGGCGCTTCGATCAGCGGCAGCCGCTTCTCGAGCTTGGTGTTACCGAGCGGCCAGAAGGCGCGCGCGGCGGCCTCGGCGGCGCGCACCATCTCGATCGGCCATTCGATCGAGTTGGCGCCCTCCGGGGGCGCGACCAGCGCGTCCCAATTCTTCGGCTCGGCGCACATCAGGGCAGGGACGTTGTCGCGCCGCTGCGCCCACGGATCGGCCGCGGGATCGGCCTCGTCGAACAGGCCGAACGGCGCGATCAGCGCGAGCTTCTTCACGTAGCCCGGGAAGACCGCGGCGATCTCGGCGGCGAACGAGCCGCCGACCGATGCGCCGACAAGGTCCGCGCCGGCCAGGCCGGCCTTGTCGAGCAGCTGGCGCACCGCCAGCAGCCAGTCGAGATGCGTGTCGAGCGCGGTGTGGCCCAGCGCGCCACCGGGGTAGCCGGGCAGGGACGGCACGATCACCGTGCGCGCCTTTGCAAGCTCGTCGAGGAACGGGATCCAGCGCGGCAGGCCGCCGAAGCCCGCGAGCACGCCGAGCTTTGGGCCGCTGCCCTTGGTCCAGACACGGCACGGAAAGCCGTTCACCTCGACGGTGGTCGTCATTGGCTCCGACAAGGCTCTACTCCGCGGCGACGGTCTGCGGTCGGAAGGCGGGCACGGCCGCGCGCTGGCCGCGCGCCATCGGCTTGGGCCACCACTTGTCTTCCCAGTCGGAGAACAGGTCCTTCACGTGCGGCATCACCTTCTCGGCGAACAGCCGCGTGTTGTACTTGGTGGTGTCCTTGCTCATGTTGCCGAACTGCAGCAGCAGCATGAGATGGCCGACATTGAGGCTGGTGCCGACATGGCGGATCTGCTCGATCACCTCGTCGGGCGAGCCGATCAGCACGTAGCCGCCCTCGACGATGTCCTTCATGTTGGTCGCCTTGAGCGCGGCCTTGGTCGCGGGACTGGCGACGTTGGCCGCCTTGGCCATCATGCCCTCGATGCCGGCGCGCTGCGTCGCTTCGGTCGTATAGCCCGGCGGCAGCGCGAAGCGCGCGTCGACGTGCAGGCAGCGGCCGTAGAAATACTCGGCCGGCTCGGTGTAGAGGTCGAGCGCCTGCTGGCGCGATTCGGCGACGCCGACGAACTGCAGGAAGCCCGCGCGGTACGGATTGCGATCCTTGCCGAGCTTCTCCATCTCCTTCCAGAAACCCTGCATGGTGTGCAGGCCGGCCTTGTAGCCGTAGTAGGAGAGGTAGCAGTAGACGTAGTCCATCTCCGCGCACCAGCGCCACGTCTCGATCGAGCCGCCGCCCGGGATCCAGATCGGCGGATGCGGATCGTTCTGGATCGGCCGCGGCCAGATGTTGACGTAGCGCTGCTGGTTGAAGCGGCCGGAGAAGGCGAAGGTGTCCTTCTCGGTCCACGCCTTCTTCACGAGATCATGCGCCTCGTAGTAGCGGTCGCGCAGCAGGCTCGGGTTCTGGCCATAGGCGTAGCAGGTGTCCATCGGCGAGCCGACGGGGAAGCCCGCGATCAACCGGCCGCCCGAGATGCAGTCGATCATCGCGAACTCTTCGGCGACCCGCGTCGGCGGATTGTAGAGCGCCAGGCTGTTGCCCATGACGCACAGCGCGGTATCGGTCGTGCGCCGCGCCAACGATGACGCAATGAGGTTGGGCGAGGGCATCAGCCCGTAGCCGTTGGAATGATGCTCGTTCACGCAGATGGCGTCGAACCCGCACTCGGCGGCGTATTCGAGCTCGTCCATGAAGTCGTTGTACATGTGGTGCGCTCGGCGTGGGTCGAACAAGGACGAGTGAATGTCGACCCACACCGACGGATGCTTCTTGTTGAAGTCATCCGGAAGCTCTGTGTACGGCATCAAGTGGAACCACATGAGCTTCATTGCGCGTCCTCCCAGCGACTCGGACCGTAGAGAATAAACGTTCGTTTACCGCTAAAGCCCTGTCAATGCGATGTTTGCACGTCGCGCAACAAAATTGTGTTCGCGCAACCTTGTTGTGCACGAATCGTATTTTGTGCGTTGCAACTTCGCGCGTGCAGCAATAGCTTGTCGCACTGCAGAAGGAGGGTTCACCCATGTCCGTCGTCGCCATGACGGCTCGCAATCATCCCACCGCGGGCCAGCCGGTGAAGGATCTTTACGAGGTCGGCGAGATCCCGCCGCTCGGCCACGTGCCGAAGAACATGTACGCCTGGGTGATCCGTCGCGATCGCCACGGGCCGCCCGAGCAGTCGATGCAGCTCGAGGTCGTGCCGACGCACGCGATCGGCGAGGACGAGGTGCTGGTTCTCGTGATGGCCGCGGGCGTGAATTACAACGGCGTCTGGGCCGGGCTCGGCCTGCCGATCAGCCCGTTCGACGTGCACAAGCAGCCCTTCCATATCGCCGGCTCCGATGCCTCGGGCATCGTCTGGGCGGTCGGCGCCAAGGTGAAGCGCTGGAAGGTCGGCGACGAGGTCGTCATCCACTGTAACCAGGACGACGGGGACGACGAGGAGTGCAACGGCGGCGATCCGATGTTCTCCACCAGCCAGCGCATCTGGGGCTACGAGACTCCCGACGGCAGCTTCGCGCAGTTCTGCAAGGTGCAGGCGCGCCAGCTGATGCGCCGGCCGATGCATCTCACCTGGGAGGAGAGCGCCTCCTACACGCTGACGCTCGCCACCGCGTACCGCATGCTGTTCGGCCATCGCCCGCACATCCTGCGGCCGGGCCACAATGTGCTGGTGTGGGGCGCCGCAGGCGGCATCGGCTCGATGGCGGTGCAGCTCATCGCCACCGCGGGCGCCAACGCCATCGGCGTGATCTCCGATCCGTCGAAGACCGACTTCGTGATGAGCCTCGGCGCCAAGGGCGTCATCAACCGCAACGATTTCGACTGCTGGGGCCAGCTGCCCGACGTCGACGACCAGGCGGGCTACGCCGAGTACATGAAGAAGTGCCGCAAGTTCGGCGCGGCGATCTGGCAGCATACCGGCAAGGGCAACGACGTCGATTTCGTGTTCGAGCATCCCGGCGAGCAGACCTTCCCGGTCTCGTGCTTCGTGGTGAAGCGCGGCGGCATGGTGGTCTTCTGCGCCGGCACCACCGGCTACAACCTCACGATGGACGCGCGCTTCGTGTGGATGCGCCAGAAGCGCATTCAGGGCAGCCACTTCGCCAACCTGCTGCAGGCCAGCCAGGCCAACCAGCTGGTGATCGAGCGCCGCATCGATCCCTGCATGAGCGAGGTGTTCGAGTGGGCCGACATTCCCAAGGCGCACACCAAGATGTGGAAGAACCAGCACAAGCCCGGAAACATGGCGGTGCTGGTCTCGGCCAGGCGCCCCGGCCTGCGCACCCTCGAGGACGCGCTCGACGACTAAGCGCTTTCTGACGCGTAGGCGCATTCTGATGCGCTGGCGGGCGGCAGCGCCTTCTGAGGCGCGAGAGCCCGCACGGTGCAGAAAAGACAAGAGTCACGGGAGTCAGGCGCCCCCAGCGAAAGGGTTTGTCAGCGCTCGGGCTCCAGAAGACGCCGGAGCCTGCCTGCGGTAGGCTTTCGGCCATGCCAGAGATTCCGAGCATCTACATGGACCTTCTGACGGAGAAGAAGGCGCTGGCGCATCTCGCGACCGTGATGCCCGACGGCTCGCCGCAGAACACGCCGGTGTGGTTCGACTACACCGATGGCAAGATTCGGGTGAACTCCGCGGTCGGGCGGGTCAAGAGGCGCAACATGAAGATGGGCGCCAAGGTCGCGCTGTCGATCTCGGACCCGGACAATCCGGACCGCGACGTCCAGCTCCGCGACACGGTCACGCGCGTGCGACAGGACGATGTCGCGACGGCGCACATCGACCAGCTGGCCTTCAAATATCTCGGGCTCGACAAGAATCGCTATCCGAATGCGGGCGAGCGCGTGATGTTCGAGATCTCGGTGTTCTCCGTCCAGGGAATGAGCTAGCGGCTCAAGCTCTTCAGGAACTCGACCGAACGATCGAGCGCATCCCGTGCCTCGGGCCGCTCGAGCTCGAACTGGTACTCGTGCGGCAGCTTCGGTGTGTGGTCTTCCGGGAAGATCAGGCGATCGACCCGCACGCCGTTCTTCTCGAGCGCGTCGGCCAGCGCGATCGACTGCGGCCGCAGGTGGTCGCCGTTGCCGACCGAGATGAAGGCCGGCGGATAGTCGCCGTTCACGCGGTCCATCACCCAGGCGGTGGCGAAGTGCGGATCGCGCAGGAAGTTGCGGGTGCCGCTGTAGGACCAGTACTCTGTGGCGAGCACGCTGATCTCTTCGTCCTCCTTCTCCATGCGGTAGATGCCGCAATAGAGCAGCAGTCCCGCCAGCCGATCCTTGGTGATCGTCGGTGGGATGCCGATCGTCTGCGCGTAGGCCGGCTGCAGGATCAGCGTCGCAACCTGCAGCGCGATCTGCGTGCCGGCCGAATCGCCCGCGAGCACGAGCCGGGACGGCTCGATGCCGAGGCGGCTGGCATTGCCCACCAGATAGCCGAGCGCGGTGTTCACCTGCCGCACCTGTGTGGGATAGATCGCGCCTGGCGCCAGCGAATAGCCGATCACCGCAACGGTGAACCCGCGGCCGGCGAGGATGCGGGCATAGTTGCCCATCTGCTCCTTGCTGCCGGCCAACCAGCCCCCGCCGTGGATCCACATGACGGTGGTGCGCGCCTGCGGCGGCCCCTCGGGGCGATAGACGTCGAGCGCGACGTCGGAATTGCCGCTGTCGTATCGCTGGTCCAGGATCGCGGCGACTCCGGGCGGCACGTATGGCGCGAGCTTTTGTGCGACCTTGTCGCCGTCCTCGTCGAACTCGTAGCGCATGTGCAGCGCGCGAGGCCAGGGTGTGAAAACGTACACAGCCACCAACGCGACCAAGCAAACGCCGATCACGCCGACCAACCACGGGATCATTGACCTCACGTCATCGGTTGTGGCGATTGCGGGTCCGACTGACAAGGCAGGTCGTGGGCAGCGACAGAAGGTGCGTCATGCAGCAGCAAATTTCAGTCATCGGACCGCGGACCTCCAGGTCCGCTCATAGGACCGCGCAACTCCAGTTGCGCTCATGCTTCTGAGCGCCACTGGAGTGGCGCGGTCCGATGAATCATGAGCGGACCTGGAGGTCCGCGGTCCACTGAAATCAATAGGCCGGCTTCTTGTGCTGCCAGACGGCCTTGTACCCGAAGCGCCAGTCGGGCGGCATCTCGACGGGGCGGGTGTCGAAGCTGGCGAAGCGCGCGGGTGAGCCGCGCACGACGTCGCCCTGGTGCGGGCTCGGGATCGGGCTTGGCGTGTAGGCGAAGGAATCGGCGGACGAATAGACCGGCAGCAGCAACGGGCGCGCCGCCATGGCTTTGTTCGGCGCGGAGCCGTGCACCGTGCGGCAGTTGAGCAGCAGCGTCGTGCCCGGGCCGCCGATGATGCTTTTGATCTTGTCGTCGCTCAGCCAGCCGAGATCCTTTTCCTTGATCTTGACCACGAAGTTGCGGTCCTCGTCGTACATCGAGAACAGCGGGCCGGCGTGGCTGGCCTTGGCAACCGTGAGCGGTCCCTGCTCGGGCGTGCAGCCGTCGATGTAGATGCCGATCGTGACCGGGCTGTAATCGGTATGCGGCCAGGCCGGGATGTCCTGGTGCCAGCCGAAGCCCTGCGTGCCCTTGCCCGACTTCACGTTGAGCTTGGCGTGATGGAACTTCACGTCCGGCCCGACCACGTCGGCGGCGAGATCGGTCATCACCGGGTCGGTCATGAATTCCCAGAACACCGGATGCTGGTCCTGCGGGCTGCTGATGCGATGCAGGCGCGGATCGCTCGCGCTGTGCCCCTCCTCGAGGATGTAGATGCTGTCGCTCTCGCGGATCGCGCGGCTGCGCTCGAGCAGTTCGGCCATTGCCGCGCGCAGGCGCGCGAGCCACGGCTCGGGCACGTAGTTCGGCAGCACGAGGTAGCCTTCGTCGAAGAACCGCTGGCGTTGCGCTTCGGTCAGGACGTTGGTCGGATGCTGCAGCACGTCTTGCGGCTTCATGGCGTCCTCCGTGTCATTGGTGCTGGCCGTGATTGTGCCTAGCGCTTGGCATCCGCCGCAATGGCTGCGGCCAGGGCCTCGAGCGGCGCGCCATATCGCCTGCCGGCTTCCTCCTCGCTCATCGCCGAGCGGATGAAGCGCATCGACAGGCAGCCCATCACGCGCTCGCCGTCGCGGATCGCCACACCGATGCCCTGCAGGCGGCCGCTGCGCGGTAAGACGGTGAAGGAATAGCCGTCGCGGCGGATCTTCGCGAAGGCGGCGGCGAGCTTGGCGTCTGGCTTCACGCCGAGATGGCGCAGCACCGCGCGACGCTCCTCGGCCGAGCAGAAGGCGAGCCAGGCCCGCCCGAGCGCGCTCGACAGAATCGGGCTACGCCGCTGCAGGGCGCTGCGCTCGAACGACATCGGGCTCTCGACGGCGGTCGAATGGCGGATCGTCATTGCGCGATCGCTGATCGTGCCGAGATAGAGCGGCCAACCGTAGCGCCTGGTGAAGCGGCTCATGTGCGGTGCCGCCGCGTCGATCAGGTGGTCCACGAAGCGGATGCCCTGCGCGAGGCCCAGCACCTTGTCGGTGAGCCGATAGCCCGCCTCGCGCGAGATGCGCGTGGCGTAGCCCAATTCGACCAGCGTCTTCAGCAGACGAACGACGGTCGGACGCGGCAGCCCGGTGTCGTCGGCCAACACGGCGACGGTGCCGCGGGGACGGCGGCTCAGAGCCTCCATGATGGCGAAACTGCGGCCCACCGGCTCGATCATGCAGGCAAGGCTATTCCGTAATACGGACTTTGTCGACGGGCCGCGGGAAATCCGGTCTGCGCCGGCCTATCTTCAAGGCAAGCAAGGAAGACACAGGAACATGCTCGGCCGTCGTCGTTTGGTGGGAACCCTCAGTGCCGCAGGCATCGCGGCGCCGTTCATTGTTTCCCGGGCCCAGGCCTGGCCGCCGAGCCGTGTGACGGTGGTTGTGCCGTTCCCGGCCGGCGCCGCGACCGATCTCGGCGCGCGCCTCTATGCCGAGCAACTCTCGCAGATGTGGCACCAGCCGGTCGTGGTCGACAATCGCGGCGGCGGCAACGGCATTCCCGCCGCGGAATCGGTGGCGCGGGCGAAGCCGGACGGCCTTACCATCTTCGCCACGTCGGCGATGACCCAGGCAGTCAATCCGGCGCTCTATGACAAGCTGCCGTACGATCCGATAGCAGACTTCGAGGCGATCACCCGCATGGGCACTTCGCCGTTCGTGCTCCTGGTCGATGCCAAGAGCCCCATCAATTCAGCGGCCGAACTGACGGCAAAGCTCAAGGCGTCGCCGGGCAAGAACAATTTTGGCGCGGGCGCGCTCCCGGCGCGTGTCGCCTCCGAGCTCTACAAGATGGAGGCGGGCGTCGAGGCGGTCTATGTCGGCTACAAGAGCAACCCGCAAGCGATCCCCGACCTGCAGAGCGGGCTGCTGTCCTTCATGATGATCGACACGGTGAACGCCAAAATCGCGATCGATCGCGGCGCGCTCAAGGGCCTGTTCGTGACCGACACCGAGCGCTACGCGCAGCTGCCGGACCTGCCGACCGCGAAGGAGGCCGGCATGCCGGGCGTCCTGCTCACCACCTGGACCGGCTACTATGTCCCTAAGGGCACGCCGGCGGAGATCGTCCAAAAGATCAATACAGACATCCGCAAGGTGGCCGAGATACCGGAGGTAAAGGTCCGGCTCGACCAGTCCGGCTGGTCGCCCAAGCTGATGAGCCCGGCCGAATTCACTGCCTTCACGCGCTCCGAGAAGGAACGCTGGGGCGACATCATCCATCGTGCCAATATCAAGCTGGAGTAGGAGACAGCCATGGAAGGTTCTCTGCGCGGCAACAAGGGTCCCCGCATCCGTCACGTGGTCGACGAGAGCGTGCCCTACGAGACCATCAGCATCGACAAGCTGACGCCGGTGATCGGCGCGGAAGTGAGCGGAATCGATCTCAGCAAGCCGCTCAGCAACCGCCAGCAGGACGAAGTTCACCGTGCGCTGGCCGAGAACTGCGTGATCTTCTTCCGCAACCAGCACATCACGCACGACCAGCACGTGGCGTTCGGCCGTCTGTTCGGCGACCTGCACGTCCATCCCGCCGCGCCGCACGAGCCCGGCCGGCCGGAGCTGATGATCATCCACGCCGACAAGGACAGCCCGCGCGCCAACGGCGAGGGCTGGCACACCGACGTGAGCTGCGACGAGGAGCCGCCGATGGGCTCCATCCTCTACATCAAGACCTGCCCGCCCAAGGGCGGCGACACGCTGTTCGCGAACATGTATGCGGCCTACGAGGCGCTGTCGGACCGCATGAAGACCTATCTCGACGGCCTGACCGCGTTCCACGACGGCGAATCGGTCTATCGCGGCCTCTACAAGAACTTCGGCGTCGCCGAGAAGGAGAAGTATCCGCGCGCCATCCACCCGGTGGTGCGCACCCATCCGGTGACGCGGAAGAAGGCGCTCTACGTGAACCGGGGCTTCACGCGCTTCCTGGTCGGCGTGCCGCGCGACGAGAGCGACGGCATCCTGAACTACCTCTACCAGCACATGGAGAACCCGCTGTTCCAGTGCCGCTTCCGCTGGCAGGCGAACTCGATCGCCTTCTGGGACAATCGCTGCGTCCAGCACCGCGCGATGTGGGACTACTGGCCCCACACCCGCAGCGGCAACCGCGTGACGGTCGCCGGCGACAAGCCGTTCTGAGAGAGCCCCCACCCTAACCCTCCCCCTACGGTGAGGGGACATGAATGCCGTGAATCACTCCCTCCCCGCAGGGGGAGGTCGGGGAGGGGGGACTCATCCCGCCCCATATGAATGCGGACGAATCTCCGCTAAACCACGCCGGTGCTGGTCATATTCGATTGCGACGGCGTATTGGTCGATAGCGAGCCGTTGGCCAACCAAAGCTTCTCGGCAGCGTTGAAGCCGCACGGGCTCGACTGGTCGGTCGAGGAGACGATGCGGCGGCTGATGGGCCGGTCGCTGAAGTCCTGCGTCGAGATCTGCGAAGCCGAGCTTGGGCGCAAGCTGCCCGACGATTTCGTCGAGAAGATGCAGGAGGTCACCTATCGCAGCTTCCGGGACACGCCGCTGCAGGCGGTGTCCGGCGTGAGGGAGGCGGTGTTGGCGGTGCAGAGAGCGGGCTTCGCAACCTGCGTCGCGAGTTCCGGCTCGCCGGAGAAGATGAAGTTCACATTGGGCCTCACCGGCCTGTGGGACCTGTTCGACGGCCGCATCTTCAGCTCGAGCCAGGTCCCGCGCGGCAAGCCCTTTCCCGATCTCTTCCTGCACGCCGCCATCGCGATGGACGAGCAGCCATTCGTCTGCACCGTGGTCGAGGACTCTGTGCCCGGCATCCAGGCCGCACGCGCGGCCGGGATGCGCGCGCTTGCCTATGCCGGCGCGCCCTATGCCGATCGTGCAGCGCTCGCCAAGGCGGGCGGTCTGCTGTTCGACGACATGAAGCAGTTGCCCGCACTGGTGCAGTCATGACCAGCACCGGTTCGTGGTCGATGGGCGCGGGCAACCCGGAGCGCGTGATTGTGCTCGGCGCCGGCATGGCGGGCCTGGTCGCGGCGCGGCTGCTGCACGATTCGGGATTCGCCGTCACCGTGCTCGAGGCGCGCGACCGCGTCGGCGGGCGCACCTGGACCGACGATCGCGTCGGCGCCCCGGTCGATCTCGGCGGCTCATGGGTGCATGGCGTCGACGGCAATCCCTTGGCGGTGTGGTGCGACAAGCTCGGCGTCAGGCTGATCAGCTCGGAGGCGGACCGTCTGATCATCGACGAGCGCGCCTCGGCAAAGACGCGCACCGCCCAGCGGCTCAGGGCGTTCCTGGGCGTGGCGGCTTTCGATACCGCGATCGCCTTCGCGAGCTGGAAGAGCAAGTTCCTGGCAGATGAGAGGGGCCCGCGTTCGATCTCGGTCAGGGACGCGGTCGAGCCGCTGCTGCACGCCAGCTGGTTACCCGAGGTCGACCGGCTCGTAATCGCCACCATGATCGAAGGCAGCGAGGGCGTGAATGGCTCGGTGTGGGACCAGCTCTCGGCCGAGGAGTGGTTCCCGACCGAAGGTCTCGACGGCAACGCCCAGCCGAAGGGCGGCTTCAAGACGCTGATCGACGATGCCGCGCGCGGACTCGACATCCGGCTCGGTGCGCCGGCGACGGCGCTGGCGTGGAATGCCGTCGGCGTGGTGGCGACCCTCGCGAATGGGGAGCGCCTGGAAGCGGACCGGGCCGTCGTCACCCTGCCGGTCGGCCTGTTGCGGGACGGGCGGTTCCGTCTCGATCCGCTGCCGCCACCGTTGCAGCAGGCCGCGCTCGCCCGGCTGGGCTATGGCGCGGGCGTGCTCGGCAAGATCTACCTGCGCTTCCCGCACCGGTTCTGGCCCGACAAGTCGAAATGGTTCGGCCGCCTGCCCGACGCGCCCGACCGGCGCGGCACCTTCAACACCTTCGTCAGCCACGTCGAGGAGACCGGACTGCCGATCCTGCTGAGCTTTGCCAACGGCTATCCCGCCGTGCGCTATGACCGCGAATTCGACGACGAGCAGGTGAAGCAGGTGGCGCTCGGCTCGCTGCGCAAGATGTTCGGCCACAACAACGTGCCGGAGCCGGAAGCCTTCGTCTTTCCGCGCTGGCTCAGCGACCCCTGGACGAGGGGTGGCTATTCCTATCCCGCGATCGGCAGCCCGCCCGAGGATCACTTCGATCATGCCCGGCCGCTCGGCAACCGCGTGTTCTTCGCCGGCGAGGCGACCGAGCCGGTCGAGTACGGCACCGTGCATGCAGCCCTCTGGTCGGCCGAGCAGACGGCCGAGGCCCTGTTCCGGGCCGCCACCGGCGTCGATGCCTCGCGCGACGGGCGGCCCTGGGCCGGCGCGCGGCGAGGGGCGGGACGGCACAATGGGTGATAGAGTCTGAGCATGCACACCGCCAACACGATCTTCTTCATCTGCGTGATCGTCTCCGGGCTTGCCACGCTCGGCATGCTGTTCGCGGGACTGGCCACCCTCACTCGCGGACCGACCAACAGTGTCGAGCGGGCGCGCAGCAGCAACAAGCTGATGTGGTGGCGCGTGCGCCTGCAGGCGCTGACCATCGGCTTCATCCTGCTGTGGTGGATGACCAAGGGCTGAGCCGAAGAGCTGGACATGGTGAAGCTGACGCGCATCTACACCAGGGGCGGCGACCGGGGCGAAACCTCGCTCGGCCGCGGCGAGCGCGTCGCCAAGCACGATCCGCGCGTCGAGGCCTACGGCACGGTCGACGAGACCAACTCCGTGATCGGCCTGGCCCGCGCCGCGCTCTCGCGCACGGTGAAGAACGACGCTCTGCGCCTCCATGTCGACGACATGCTGAAGCGCATCCAGAACGACCTGTTCGATCTCGGCGCCGATCTCTGCACGATCGAGGGCAAGGCGGGCGAGCCGGCGCTGCGCGTGCAGCCGTCGCAGACCGAGCGGCTGGAGAAGGAGGTCGACGACATGAACGCAGAGCTCGCGCCGCTCACCTCGTTCGTCCTGCCGGGCGGCAGCGAGGCCGCGGCGTGGCTGCACTTCGCGCGCACCGTCGCCCGCCGCGCCGAGCGCGGCATGACGGCGCTCGCGGCGCAGCAACCGGTGAGCCCCGAGGCGATCAAGTACATCAACCGCCTGTCGGACCACCTGTTCGTGCTGTCCCGCAAGCTCAACGATAACGGCGGCTCCGACGTGCTGTGGGTGCCGGGGGCGAACCGCTGATTTTGCCTCGGCCGGCCGGATAAACGATTGAAAGCACTCATAAAACTCTTCCACCCTGCGATTTTGTGCAGTGCGCCATAGCCTTGACATCATCGGCTGAAGCCCCCTACACGAAATCCCCTTTGCCGGACGGGTCAGTTCCGGCGGTAACTCTCACCGAGCAGGCGCACCCCCGATGAAAGTGCTGGTCGCGGTCAAGCGGGTCATCGACTACAACGTCAAGATCCGCGTCAAGGCCGACAACACGGGCGTCGAGACGGCTAACGTCAAGATGTCCATGAACCCCTTCGATGAGATCGCCGTGGAAGAGGCGATCCGCATGAAGGAGAAGGGGGTCGCGACCGAGATCATCGCCTTCTCCGCCGGACCGGCGCAGTGCCAGGAGACGATCCGGACCGCCCTGGCGATGGGCGCCGACCGCGGCGTCCTCGTCCAGACCGATGCCGAGCTGCAGCCGCTGGCCGTCGCCAAGCTCCTGAAGGCGGTGGTCGACAAGGAGCAACCCGGCCTGGTGATCGTTGGCAAGCAGGCGATCGACGACGATTCCAACGCCACCGGCCAGATGCTGGCCGCGCTGCTCGGCTGGTCGCAAGGCACCTTCGCCAACAAGCTCAACGTCGCCGACGGCTCGATCGAGGTGAAGCGCGAGGTCGATGGCGGCCTCGAGAACATCAAGCTCAAGATGCCGGCGGTGATCACCACCGACCTGCGCCTCAACGAGCCGCGATACGCCTCCCTGCCCAACATCATGAAGGCCAAGAAGAAGCCGATCGAGACCCTGGCGCCGGACGCGCTGGGCGTCGATGTCGCGCCGCGCCTGAAGGTGCTGAAGGTCGAGGAGCCGCCCAAGCGCAAGGCCGGCATCAAGGTGAAGACCGTCGCCGAGCTGGTCGACAAGCTGAAGAACGAAGCGGGAGTGATCTGACCATGGCCGTTCTCGTCGTCGCGGCGCACGACAACAAGTCGGTGCGCGCCAACGTCGCCAACGCCGTCGCGGCCGCGACCAAGATCGATGCCGACGTGCACGTCCTGGTCGCCGGCAAGGATTGCGCCGAGGCCGCCAAGTCGGCGGCCGCGCTGCAGGGCGTCACCAAGGTGCTGCAGGTCGAGGACGCGGCCTACGCCAACTGGCTGGCCGAGGACATCGCGCCGCTGGTGGTGAAGCTCGCCCCGAACTACAGCCACGTTGTCATGGCGGCCGATTCGGTCGGCAAGAACGTGGCGCCGCGCGTCGCGGCCCTGCTCGACGTCGGCCAGGTCTCCGAGGCCATCCAGGTCGTCTCGCCGGACACCTTCGTTCGGCCGATCTATGCCGGCAACGCCATGGCGACCGTGCAGAGCAGCGACAAGATCAAGGTCGTGACCATCCGTCCGACCAACTTCAAGGCGGTCGGCACCGGCGGCTCCGCGCCGATCGAGCAGATCGGCGGCGAGGGCGGCAAGGGCCTCTCCTCCTATGTCGGGGCCGAGCTCTCCAAGAGCGAGCGGCCGGAGCTCACCTCGGCCAAGATCGTCGTGTCGGGCGGCCGCGGCATGGGCAGCGGCGACAACTTCAAGATCATCGAGGCGCTGGCGGACAAGCTCGGCGCCGGCGTCGGCGCCAGCCGCGCCGCGGTCGACGCGGGCTACGTACCGAACGACTACCAGGTCGGCCAGACCGGCAAGGTGGTGGCGCCCGACCTTTATATTGCCGTCGGCATCTCCGGCGCGATCCAGCATCTCGCCGGCATGAAGGACAGCAAGACCATCGTGGCCATCAACAAGGACGAGGAAGCGCCCATCTTCCAGGTCGCGGACTATGGTATCGTCGGCGACTTGTTCCAGATCGTGCCGGAGCTCACCGCCGCGGTGGACAAGAAGTAGCGCTGGAGTAAGTCCGTCATGGAGATCAAGCGCATTGGCGTCATCGGCGCCGGCCAAATGGGCAGCGGCATCGCCCATGTCTGCGCGCTCAAGGGGTTCGGCATCCGCCTGATGGACGTCGACCAACCGCATATCAACTCGGGTATCGAGAATATCGGTCGCAACATGGACCGCCAGATCGGCCGCGGCATGATCCGGCCCGAGGACAAGGACGCCGCGCTGCGCCGCATCGAGACCGGCACCGACTTCAAGCAGTTCTCCGACTGCGACCTGGTGGTCGAGGCGGCGACCGAGAACGAATCGGTGAAGCGCGAGATCTTCAAGAAGGTCTGCGAGGGCCTGCCGCCCAACGTGCTGCTGGCGACCAACACCTCGTCGATCTCGGTGACGCGCCTCGCGTCGGTCACCGACCGTCCCGGCAAGTTCATGGGCATGCACTTCATGAACCCGGTGCCGATGATGGGCCTGGTCGAGCTGATCCGCGGCATCGCGACGGAGGAGGAGACCTTCCGCACCGTCCGCGACGTCGTGGTCAAGCTCGACAAGAAGCCGGTCAACGCCGAGGACTTCCCCGCCTTCATCGTCAATCGCATCCTGCTGCCGATGATCAACGAGGCGGTCTATGCGCTGTACGAGGGCGTCGGCAACGTCGAGGCGATCGACACCGGCATGAAGCTCGGCGCCAACCATCCGATGGGCCCGCTCGAGCTGGCCGACTTCATCGGCCTCGACACCTGCCTGTCGGTGATGCAGGTGCTGCACGAGGGCCTGGCCGATTCGAAATACCGGCCGTGCCCGCTGCTGGTGAAGTACGTTGAAGCCGGCTGGGTCGGCCGCAAGGTGAAGCGCGGCTTCTACGACTATTCCGGTGAGCGCCCGGTTCCCACGCGCTAACGCGCGCACGGCATGATCGCGATCCCTCGGAGCATTGCGCGGATCCCGCTGCTCCGGGGAGTGGTCCGGCTGGTATTGGCCGGCTGGGCGAACCTCTTCTACGGCCGCTATCTCGTCGAGCGCCGCCAGGGGCTGACCCTGCTGCTCGACCGCAGCAACGCCGTCGACTGGGAACTGCACACGTCGGGGCTGTGGGAGCCCGAGAGCGTCGGCCGCCTGTTCGCGCTGGCGGACAAGGAGCGCCGCAGCTGTCCGGACGGCGCCGTATTCCTCGACATCGGCGCGCACTGGGGCTTCTACGCGCTGCTGGCTCATGCCAGGGGCTGGTTCGAGCGGATCGTCGCCTTCGAGCCCGATCCCGCCAACTACGCGCAACTGCAGGCCAACCTCTTCCTCAACAAGGCCAGCACCGCGATCGAGGCGCTGAAGCTCGCCGCCAGCGACCGCGCGGCGACCTTCGGGCTCGAGGTCGACAGCCGCAACCGCGGCGGCGCGCATCTCGTCGAGGCGTCGCGCGACGCGGTCGTCTGCCAGGCGGTGCGCATCGACGGCGTGCTCGACTTCGCCGGCAAGCTGCTGGTGGTGAAGATGGACGTCGAGAACCACGAGGAGGCGGCGCTCGACGGCCTGCTGGCGCTGCTCGCGAAGAACCATTGTGTTCTGCAGATAGAGGTCTGGACCGGCGCCGAATCGCTGGACGATGATCGCCCGCGCCGGGTGATCGAGCGATTGGCGAAGCTCGGCATCCGGCACGTCGACACGTTCGACAGCGACTATTTCTTCGTGAGCGAGCGGAGGCACGGATGAAGCGGGCAATATTGGCGATGACGGCGATCGCGGTCGTGCTGCCGGCCGCGGCCGAGGCGCAGGCCGTATTCATCGCCCGCAAGGCGGTGCAGCGCATCCATCGCATGACCGAGGAGGGCACCAACGGCCAGGCGGGCTACGACTTCGCCTCGGTGGTGCTCGAGGCGCCGGCCGACAAGGTGTTCGCCGTGGCGCTCGACCGCGCGAAGAACAACCGGGCTGTCCGCATCGTCATGGCCGATGCCGGCGCCCGGCGCCTCCAGGTCGCCCAGGGCGACCGCACGGCCACCCTCAATGTCGTCGAGATGAACGACCAGCTCTCGCAGCTCCTGATCGCCGGCCGGACGCGGCCGGGCGAGCCGGCGGCGTCCTCGGAGGTGGTGGCTGCGGTGATGCGCGTGTGCGCCGAGCTCAAGAAGACCTGCGAGATCGCGCCGTAGCGCTACTGCACCGCCGCGCCATCGTTGTGGACGGCCGCGGCCGTTTGCAGGGCGCTTGCCGCCGTGAAGGTGAAGGCCATGGCGCCCACGATCATCGCCAGGGCTACAACGAGATGACGCATCGGTTTTCCCACCCGGTTCCCGGCGTCTCTGTAGGCGCTCGATCCGGGTTTGTCGCGAGGGCGATTGTATGACTCGTAGGGAAGTCCACGCGCAACGTTGACCGGCGTTCGGCGTTCGACTCGCCGAGGGTACCATGAAAGACATTGGCGGCCTCCTCCTGCTGGCCCTCCTGATCCTGGCTGGTCTGGGAGTCAGCGCATTGCTCGGCTCCGTGCTGGAGCAACGCGCGGTCTTACAGGCCGAAGGGCCTCGCTAGGCCAGCCCGAGGAACCGCTCGGCCGTCCGCCAGCGCACCCCGTCGGCCAGAGCGGGGTCGATCGGCGCCAAGTGCTCCTCCAGCTCGGTGACCGCGCCGGGGTAGGTGCAATCGTAGTGGGGGTAGTCGGCGCCCCAGAAGACGCAGCCGTCGACCCCCATTTCCCGGAGCCGCGGCAGGCGGTGCGCCTCATCCGATTCGATCGAGATGAAGCACTGCTCGCGGAACAGCTCGGTCGGCGGGCGCTTCATCCACGGCACGTGCTGGTGCATGGACTCGAAATGGCCATCGAGCCGGTCGAGCCAGTATTCCAGCCAGCCCGCGCCCGATTCGAGGAAGGCGACGCGCAGGGTCGGATGCCGCTCGAGCACGCCGCCGGCGACGATGTCGAGCATCGCCGCCATCTGCTCGAACGGATGGCAGATCATGTGGCTGAAGAAGAGGTTGTCGTAGCGGCCGGTGGCGAAGGACGGCATCAGCGCGCCGAAGCTGCCATGCACGGCGGCAAACAGGCCGTTGCCCGCGACCCGCTCCCAGAACGGCTTCAGCGACTCGTCGTACAGCGCCAGGCCCTTGTAGCGCTCGGGCCGGAAGCACGCGCCCTTCAGCCCGAGCCTGGCGATGTGCTCGACCTCCTTGGCGGCGAGCTCGGCGCTCTGCAGGGGCACGATGCCGACCGCGGCGAGCCGGCCGCGCCCGTCGCGGCACATGTCGGCGATCCATTCGTTGTAGCCGTGGCAGCAGGCGGCGGCGACGGCCGGATCCTCGACGTCGCCCTGGATCAGGTAGAGCGAGGGATAGAGGAGGGCGCGCTCGATGCCTTCCTCCTCCAGCACCTTGGCGCGCGCGGCGCCGTCGTAGGAGCCGGGCAGGATGTCGTCCCAGGTCGGGACCTTGTTCGGGTCGTCCATGCCCCACGGCACGCAGGCCGCCGCCGGCCGCAGATTCCGCCTGACGCGGCCGTTGATCGAGATCCAGTCCTTGCCGTCATTGTCGCGCACGACCCGGATCGCGTTCTCGCGGTGCTTTTTCTCGATGTAGTCATCCCACACCGCCGTCGGCTCGCAGATATGGCCGTCTGCGTCGATCACGCGATTTGCCATTTGCTTCCTCCCGGGTAACGTCTTTGCTTATGACCCAACCGATCCGCATTGCCGTCCTGAACTTCGCCCACGAGACGGTGACGTTCCTTCCCAACGACACCACGCTCGACGACTTCGTCTACGACGGCTCGCCAGCCAAGGGCGAGGCGCTGCTCGGCTGGGAGCGGCGTTCGTACATTGGCGGCTTCGTGAAGGTGGCACGCGAGCACGAAGGCGTCGAGTTGGTCGGCATCGAATCGCCCTTGTGGCCCAAGACCGGCACCGGCTCGGGCTGGATCACGCAGGAGGCGTACGAGCATTTCCTCAGCCGCCAGATCGCCGAGCTCGAGGCCGGCGGGAAATGGGACGGCGTCTATCTCGCCCTGCACGGCGCGATGGGCGTGCGCGGCGTTCCGCGGCCCGAGGCCGACATTGCCCGCCGCGTGCGCGAGGTGGTGGGCCGCAATGCGTTCATCGCCGGCACCTTCGATCCGCACGGCAACGAGGACGAGGCGTTCCTGAAGCAGTCCGACTTCGCCTTCTGCGTGAAGTACTTCCCGCACTACGACGACCGCCTGCAGGGCGAGCGTGCGGCCCGCATGCTCATCCGCGCCATCCGCGGCGACTACAAGCCCACGACCGTCACGGTGAAGGTGCCGATCCTGACGGCGACGGTTCTGCAATGGACCGGCGCCTCGCCGTGGATGGACCTGGTGCAGCGCGCGCTGGTCTGGGAGGCGCGCGAGCCCGACCTTTATATGAACGTGTTCTTCGGCTTCCCGTTCGCCGACGTGCCGGATGTCGGCATGACCATCCAGTGCATGACCAACGGCAATGCCGATCTCGCCCGCAAGGCGGCCGACGACGTGGCAGCCTGGGCGTGGCGGCGGCGGAAGGATCTCCTGAACACCGCCAAGGTCCATCCGATCCCCGAGGGCGTAAAGCTCGCCAAGCAGGCTCTCGCGCGCGGCGACTGGCCGGTCGTGCTGGCCGACCATTCCGACCGCTCGGGTTCGGCGACCTGGATCCTCGATCAGGTGATCAGGCAGGACCTGTCGGACACGATGATCGGCACCATTGCCGATCGCAAGGCCGTGCAGGCGGTGAAGGAAAAGGGCCTGAAAGCCGGCGACGCCTTCGACATGGAGGTCGGCGGATTGGCCGACGAGTCCGCCGGCGCGCCGGTGCGGGTGAAGGGCACGATCGCGCTCGTCACCAGTGCCGCTGGCCGCGACTGGGTCAGCGTCGCCTTCGGCCGGAACAACCTCGTGGTGCTGAGCGAGTACCTGACGCAGGTCATGTATCCCAGCGACCTCGCGGGCTTCGGCGCCGACAAGTACAAGGTGTTCGCCATCAAGTCGCGCGTGCACTTCCGCCGCGGCTTCGACGACAGCGGCTTCGCCAAGACCATCCTGCTGGTCGAGCCCGAGCAGCCGTTCCTCGGCACCGTCCGCCTCGACGCGCTGCCCTACAAGCACGTCGACATCAAGAAGTTCTATCCGTACGGCGACGTGAGCTTCCCCTGACGCTCCATCCGTGCAGGCCTGGCCGTTTTTAATCGATGTTTGCGCGCGCCGATTCGCAAAAAGCCCGGTACCGCGGCGTTTTCCGGCTCTCGCGCTTGGCGATAAACGGCTGAAACGGGGCGTAAACGGCTCGAAAACGGTGTTCTCAAGGTTTCTCGCCCCGCATACGCGCGCCTTCTTCCTCGAGCGCCGTCATGCGCTGGGCGAGATCGACCGTCACGATCATGCTGCGATGCGCTTCGATCACGCGCATGGCTGCCGCGCCTTCGCGCGGCGTGATGGCGCCGTTCAGGACGGCATTGGCGACGGCAGCCGTCGCCGGCACGAGATCGGGCACGCTGCGGATCTCCGGCGCCTCGATCTCGACCGGCCGGCCGCGGCGCACCGGCCAGATGCGGTCGAGTAGCATCTCGATCGCCCTGACATTGCCGTCCTTGGCAACCTTGAGGGCCGCCTCGATCAAGTCGTCGCCCACCTCGGCGACGCGCTCGTCGAGCGCCACGATGCGATCGCGGGCGCGCGGCCGGCCGCCGCGATTGCCCTTGGCAAAGCGGCCATCGGAGTGACGGAAATCAGCGAAGGAATCGTCGGACATGGTGAACTCCCGGTGCAGAACTCGAACGTCCGGGAATTTTACGCCCACGCGCTCGCGGCCACCTATTAAGGGCAATGGCCTCGATAAACTGGCGCGGAATTCAGGCGTCGAAAGCCGGGCCAATGCCCAAGCTGAGACTCCGACGCGAGGCGTTATCCACAGGCTTCCGGGGTGGCTTCGTCGATCCTGACGTTCCTCGTACTGAGGAGTGCGATGAGGTGGAGTCGGACTTTCCTCCCCATCCAAATGCCGCGGGGTGGACACATCCGATCGGAGGCCCCCTCCGCGCGCGTCATACGCGTGGGGAGAGGGAGGGGACCCGCGCTTGCGCGGGGAGGGAGAGGTGTCGGAACTCTTTCTTCGGTTACTCGCGATGTTTTTGGGGGCGGGCGGGCCCCACCGTCTCCCCACTTAGCCTTTATGAACGACGACGTTGAAGCCTTCGCCGGATGCGGGCGGCACGTAGAAGCGGGTGAACTGCGCGAACTCGGCGTCGGTCACGTGGAACTCATGCGCGCCGGCTGCATTGCGCTCACGCAGTCGTTGCAGGCAGATCGCATCAGGGACGTCGAGCACGTGAAGCTCGTGCGGTACGTCCGCCGCCTCGATCACCGAGCGCGCCCAGGCGCGCTGCTTCACGGTGTTGGCCGCGAAGTCGAGCACCACCGACAGACCCTGCTTCAGGAGGGCGACGATGTGCGGCTTCATCGCCGCCCGCAGCCGCGTCGACAGGCGTGCGTAGTCCTCCATCGTCTTCAGCTCGTCCGGCCAGAGGGTGGAGTTCCAATGGTCCTCGCTGACAAGCAAGGTCGCCGGCCGCGTTGCGAGCTGGCGCGCCAGCGTCGACTTGCCCGAGCCGATCTTGCCGCACACGAGGTAGAGCGTCGGCATCAGTGGCGTTCCAGCAGCGCGCCGTAGCCCGCGATCCTGTCATCGATGCCGGCGAGCCGCAGCGCATGCCACAGCGTCGCCTGGGTCGAGGTGATCACCGGCTTGCCGAGCTTGTCCTCGAGCCGCGCGATCACCGTGTGCGAGCGGGTATTGAGGCAGGTCATGATCAGCGCCTCGGCGCTCGGATCGAAGCCGCGCATGCCTAAATCGAACAGCGTATCCGGCTCGGGCTCGGCCAGCGCGAAGCCGTCGCTGATCCCGAGGCAGGCGCCGCCGACGACGGTGAGGCCGGCGCCCGCGAAATAGCGATGCTCGGCTTCGTCGACCTCTTTCGTGTAGGGAGAGACGATGCTGACGGTCGTGGCGCCGAGCGTCTTCGCCGCAGTCACGATCGCATGAGCCGCCGTGGTCGAGGGCGTCTTGTGGTCGTGCTCGATCTCGTCGCGCAAATGCGCGTCGTAATCGAGGCCCTGCACGATGGACGAGGCGGTGCAGCCATAGGCGATGGCGTCGGGATGGACGCTGGAGAGCTGGCGGATCGCCGCCTTGCCCTCGTTGCGGTCCATCTCGATGAACGCCTCGGGCGTCGTCGCCGGCGGGATGAACATGCGCGCTGCGAAAACGCTCACGCCCTCGGGCACGACCTTGTGCGCCCACGGCTCCATCACCGTGTTGACGCTCGGCACCACGATGCCGATGCGCGCCCGCCATCCGTCGCCGTTGAGGTGTCGTCTCGCCATGGCGGCATCCTGCCGTTAGGATCGGCGCAACATCAAGGACCGCGGAGGAAGGCCATGGCGATCGAGATCCTGGAGATCCATCACACCGGTGTGCGCATCGACACCGGCGCCGAGAAGCTCGACGACACCAAGACCTTCTACAAGGACGTGCTGGGCCTCGGTCACGATACCGGCCGGCCGACCATTCCCGGCATTCCGGGCGCCTGGATCAACGTCGGCGAGGTCGGCCAGATTCATCTGATCGGCGGCGCGCAGCCCTCGCCGGTCGCCAAGGGGCCGGGCGAGGACCCGACACGGCCGCACATCGCCTTCGCCGTGAAGGACATCGTCGCGACCCGGAAGGAACTCGACAAGATGGGCGTGCACTATTGGGTGATCGAGGGGCTGACGAGCCCCGATTCGACCCAGGTCTTCATGAACGATCCTTGCGGCAACATGGTCGAGCTGCACCAGGTCGACAAATGCCGCTGCCGGGCGAGCAACAGGGCGTAGGCTCATTGGACCGCGCCACTCCAGTGGCGCTCAAGCTCATGAGCGCCACTGGAGTGGCGCGGTCCGATGAGGTTATTCCGCCGCTCTCGCCGGCTCCGGCGCCGGATGCAGCGCGTTGGCGAGACGGTGCTTGTAGACCTCCTGCCATTCGCGCTGGTCGTCGCTCACGAAGTACCCGCTGCGCGCGCCGTGATAGACGCTGCCGTCGGCGACGCCGGGCGGCAGGGTGCCGGCTTCCCGGAGCGCTCGGGACGCGCGCAGCAGGCGGCGTCGCGTGCGGGTGATCATCTGGTCCGACGGACCGAGGTGCTCGAACGTGTGATCGACGATCGGGCCCATGCTCTCGGTGATCGCCTGGTCCTGCAGGTGGATGCCGTCGATGCCGCTGTAGATCGCATTGGAGCGCTGGGCCGCGCGGTCCATGCCCCAGTCGTTCGCCTCGTTGTCCGCCATGCGCCAGCGGCCCATCCAGCCGGTCGTGTTGGGCAGTAGCCGGTTGCCGCGTCCGGTGCCGCCGATCGGCGTGCCGTCCTTGTAGGCGGGCTGCGGCAGGCTGTTGGCCGCCCGCGCACGCTTCCACCAGAGGAAGACGTACATGCAGTTGTTGTCGTCGATCGGCACCCAGGCGCGGGCATGGGCATGGCTGTCGAACTCCCCGTTGGGCGCCTGCGTCCAGAACGGGAAGAGAAAATTGGCGAATCGCCAATAGGTACGGCCCGGACCGGCCGAGCGGTAGCCGGCATACTGCGTGCCCCACGGCGCCTCGGTGACGTGGAACTCGGGCGCGCGGTTGGTGACGGTGAAGTAGAACGGCTCGCTCTCGTCGAGGCGGCTCACATCGGCGTGGCCGCCATGCAGGTAGCCGAAGTGCGCCGTGTCGATCTCGCCCTCGATCGCCTGCAGGTAGTTGCAATCGCGCTGGATCATGCCGACATTGATCTCGTCCTCCGGCGCATCGAGGATCTGGAAGGCCGGCAGCGGCGGCGCCTCGCGCGCGCCCATGTAGACCCAGACCACGCCCGCGCGCTCGATGGCCTGGTAGGCCTTGGCGTGGACCTTGTGCTTGAAGTCCTGGTGCGGCGGCACGCTCGGCATGTCGATGCACTGGCCCGACGTGTCGAACTTCCAGCCGTGATAGAGGCAGCGGATGCCTCCCTCTTCATTGCGGCCGAGGAACAGCGAGGCGCAGCGGTGCGGGCAGCGATGGTCGAACACGCCGACGCGGCCGGCGGTGTCGCGGAAGGCGATCAGCTTCTCGCCCAACAGCATGAACCGTACCGGCGCGCCATCGCGCTCCAGCTCGGAGGATTTCAGCGCCGGCATCCAGTAGAGCCGCATCAGCTCGCCCATCGGCGTGCCGGGGCCGGTCCGGGTGAGTTCCATGCCTTCCGCCGCGGTCGTCATGGCGCTCCTCCTGTGTCAGCTCGGCCAGACGGGTTGATGATAGCCTAGCGGAACCGAGGGCCGCGCCCAACGGGCCGGCGTCTCGGACAGTTGTACCGCCGGCTTGAGGTGCTTGAGCGGGCCCTTCGGCGTCTCGGTGACCATCGACCAGCTTTCGATCTCCTGGGGCGAGAATTCGGCCGGGATGCCCATGAGCCCGCTCTCCGGCACCTCGCCGAGATCGACCAGCCATTTGCCGACCTGTGCCAGCGAGATGCGCACCAGCCAGCTGCCGCCCTCCTGCGCGCGCCTGGCCAGCGCCAGCATCGCCCCCATCGCCATCAGGTAGCCGGTGCAATAGTCGATCGCCGACAGAGGATAGAACTGCGGCCCGGGCTCCTTGCCGGGGAATAGAGCGCCCTGGCGGAGGGTAATCCCGCTGACGGTCTGCACCACGGTGTCGAAACCGCGACGCGACGCCCAGGGACCCTTATGTCCGAACGCCGACAGCGAGACGTAAACCAGACCCGGCCGCAGCTTGGCGAGTTCCTCGGGCGAGAGGCCGCGCGAACCGAGCGTTCCGGGCCGGTAGCCCTGCGAGAAGACGTCGGCCTGGCTGATCAGGCCGCGCAGCGTCTCGAGCTGGGCCGGGTCGCGCAGGTCGAGCTGCGCCGACAGCTTGCCGTGGCCGGTGTCCCATTCCTGGTAACCAAGATTGGGCAAATGCGCGGCGGTGATTTTCATCACATCCGCGCCGTGCTCCGCGAGCGTACGAGCGCAGGTGGGACCAGCCAGGACGCGGGTGATGTCGACGACCCGGATGCCACTCAGCGGCCGGTCGCCCCCATTGGAGCCAGGGGGAAGAGGCTCGACCGGCGCATCGCCGATCTTCTCGATCTCGAGCAGCGGCAGCGAGGCGATCGCTGCCGCCTGCGGATGGGTCTTCCATTCCTCGAAGCTGCGCACCATGCCGCCCGCGCCCTTGTTGGCGATGATCGCCTCCTCGAGATCGAGGGCGTTCCAGCCGGAGACCGCCTTGGCGACGGCCGCGCGGTCTTCTTCCGTCACGCCGAGCACCTTCAGCGCCGCCGCGCGATGGTTGGGGAAGTTGCAATGGAGATAGCTCCAGCGCCCGTCCTTGGTCGGATAGGTGCCCATGATGCTGTTGCGGGCGTGGCTCAGCGCGCCGTCGCCCAGCTTCATGTAGGTGCCGCTGCGCATCGATGCCGTCGCCTGCCGCACGTCGACCGCGACCCTCTGCTTACGGCCCGTGCGCTGCTCCCAGAGCTGCGCGGCGGCGAGGCCGGCGGCGGCGATGGTCGCCGCGCCGGCGACGCCGACCTTGAACGGCGTCGGCACGACCGGGTCGAGCCCACCGGTGAAGGTGACTCCCGCCACAGTGTCGTTGGTCCAGCCCGTGACGGGCTGGAGTCGGCGAAGGGCTTCGTAGGGTGTGGTCATGCCACGAGCCTACCGTGTCTTCGCGCAGGTGAAACGCACGAAACGCAATTCCGGAATCGCGTCATCTACGGGAAACGGAGGACTCCGTAGAAGGCGCGTCCCCATTTCAGCGGAGGTGCACCATGTACCAGTTTATCGGCGCCGCCTTCTGCCTGGCCGCAGTCCTGTTCGACTGTGCCGGCGATCCCATCGTGGGCCTGCTCCTGGTCCTGTGCGCGATCGTCTGGGCCGCCACCACGCCCGCCCTCTCGCCGCTTCGTTCGCCCCGCAAGCCGACCAGGATCATCCGGCTGGAGTAATCCTGAACCTCCTCGTCCGTCATCTGGCGGGCAATCGCATACCGGCACGTGAGCCAAACGTCATGCCTTCCCCCATCTGCGGGGAAGGTGGCGCGTAGCGCCGGATGGGGGCCGCCCACAAATGACGACGCGCGGCATCTGGTCATCGCCGTCGACATGGCCGCTCGACCACGAGGTCCATGACCCCCTTCCGGCCCTTCGGGCCACCTTCCCCCGCAGACGGGGGAAGGCGGGGTCATAAACGATTGCCTTGCTGTATGACCGGGGAGGTGCTGAAGGGTTTCAGGCGCTGACCA